>Ga0209578_10001858_pt1 | contig 18680 bp, 18 predicted proteins | sample tdAd472_FD_187127 | JGI IMG/M metagenome (GOLD analysis project Ga0209578, IMG submission 187127) | Marine sediment microbial communities from the Atlantic coast under amendment with organic carbon and nitrate - tdAd47.2 (SPAdes)... | ecosystem: Environmental > Aquatic > Marine > Coastal >...
AATTTGCTGCCAACCGCCCCCTCTATGAGTGGTTTATCGAAAACCTGCCGGTGCCTTCCAAACCCCACCAGTACGAGTTTGGTCGCCTCAACCTCAATTACAACATCACCAGCAAGCGCAAACTCAAGCAGCTGGTGGATGAGAACCACGTGGACGGCTGGAATGACCCACGCATGCCGACCATTTCCGGGCTGCGCCGTCGCGGCGTACCCCCTGCGGCCATTCGCAACTTCTGCGACAGCCTTGCCGTGGCCAAAACCGACGGCGTGGTGGATATGGCCCAGTTCGAACACTTTATCCGCGATGACCTGAACGACAACGCCGCCCGCGCCATGTGCGTACTCAAGCCGTTGAAAGTCACGCTGACCAACGTGCCTGAGGGCGAAGTGGAAATGCTCTCCGCCCCCTGTCACCCCAACCGCGATGATCTGGGTGAGCGCCAGTTGCCCTTCACTCGGGAAATCTATATTGACCGCGAAGACTTCAATGAAGACAGCTCGTTGTCTCGCAAAAAATTCAAGCGGCTGGTGCCCGGCGAGTGGGTGCGGCTGCGCGGCGCTTATGTGATCCAGGCCAATGATTTTGTGAAAGACGACAGCGGTGAGATTGTTGAGATCGTTGCGGAAATTATTCCCGGCACCATCGGCGAGGACCCGCCCGAAGGTATCCGCCCCCGTGGCGTCATTCACTGGGTCTCCGCCACAGAGTGTGTGGATTGCGAGGTGCGCCTGTACGACCGCCTGTTCAGCGATCCGTCCCCGGAAGCTGGTGACCGCAACTTCCTCGATTTTATCAACCCGGAGTCGCTACAGATTCTGCAGGGCTGCAAGGGTGAAATCGGTCTGGCGGAAGCCGGTGTGGGAGACCACTACCAGTTCGAGCGGGAAGGCTATTTCTGTCTCGACAGCGGCTACAGCAGCGCCGACAAACCGGTATTCAACCGCACCATTGGCCTGCGGGATACCTGGAAAAGCTGAGCAACTATTCCAAACGTTACTGAATTCACAACGGGCTGCACCGTGGCCCGACAAACCGAAAGAACTGAGTACCATGGCACTGACACTGTATAACACCCTGACGCGGCAGAAAGAGGTTTACAAACCCATCGAGGCCGGAAAAATCCGCATGTACGTGTGCGGTATTACCGTCTACGACTACTGCCATATCGGTCATGCGCGGGTCATGGTGTCGTTTGATGTCATCACCCGTTACCTGCGTTCCCAGGGTTGGGATGTCACCTACGTGCGCAATATCACCGACGTGGACGACAAAATTCTCAACCGTGCCATTGAAAATGGCGAGTCGTTTACCGACCTCACCGACCGCATGATCGATGCCATGCACGAAGACGAGGATGCCCTCGGCGTGCTGCGCCCGGATATCGAGCCCCGCGCCACCGGCCATATGGACGATATTCTCGACATGGTGCAGATTCTGGTGGACAACCATTACGCCTACGTGGCGGACAATGGCGATGTTTACTACCGTATCAGCCGCTTCCCCGAATACGGCAAACTGAGCAACAGGAATCCTGAAGACCTGCTGGCCGGTGCCCGGGTTGAGGTGGGTGACATCAAGGAAGACCCGCGGGATTTTGCTCTGTGGAAAAGCGCCAAGCCCGGCGAAGTGAGCTGGGATTCCCCCTGGGGTCCCGGTCGTCCCGGTTGGCACATTGAATGTTCTGCCATGTCCATCTGCTGTCTGGGGGAGACCTTCGATATCCACGGCGGAGGCCCGGACTTGCCGTTCCCCCACCACGAAAACGAAATTGCCCAGAGCGAAGCCGCTACCGGCAAGCAGTACGTTAATTACTGGATGCATGCCGGTGCCGTGCGTGTGGACGACGAGAAAATGTCCAAGTCTCTCGGCAACTTCTTCACCATCCGCGAAGTGCTGAAAAAATATCACCCGGAAGTGGTGCGCTACTTCCTGCTGTCCAGCCACTACCGCAGCCCCATCAACTATTCGGAAGAAAACCTGATTGAGGCCAAGGGCGGACTGGAACGTTTCTATACCGCGCTACGCCCCTTCGCCGATGTGCAGCCCGTTGCGCTGGACACATTGAAAGACAGCGACTACTACCAGCGCTTTGTGACCGCCATGGACGACGACTTCAACACCCGCGAAGCGCTGGCGGCCATGTATGACCTTGTCAGGGATATCAACACCCAGGCCAAGACTGATGAGGCACGGGCGCGCCAACTGGTGGCGGAACTGAAAGCCATGGCGGGGATCTTTGGTATTCTCGATGCCGACCCCGAAGCCTTCCTTCAAGGTGGGGGCGAAGGTGACCTAGATGCTGCACAGATCGAAGCACTGATCATTGAGCGCGCCGACGCCAAGAAAAACCGCGACTTCGCCCGTGCCGACCAGATTCGTGAAGATCTGCTCGCGCAGGGTGTAGTATTGGAAGACTCTCGCGAAGGCACTACCTGGCGCAGGGAATAATTGTTGTAAATAGATACAGAGCAGGGGAGGTAAAGATAATTGTTTAGCTATATCGAACCTGTATTTCGTCCCCCCAGCGAAGCCCGCTCACTGATCATACAGGTGACTAACGGCTGTTCCTGGAACCGCTGCACCTTCTGCGAGATGTACACCGCACCGCAGAAGAAATTCAGCGTCAAACCGCAAACGGAAATCGAGCAGGAATTACAACAGGTGGCTGCTAGCGGCTACCCGGTGCGCCGAGTATTTCTGGCCGATGGCGATGCCATGACGCTGTCCTTCCGCCGCCTCAGGGAAATCCTGCTGGCCATCCGCCAATACCTGCCGGACGTGCAGCGTATTTCCTCCTACTGCCTGCCCCGCAACCTGAAAAACAAATCCGTGGCAGAACTGGCGGAACTGCAACAGCTCGGCCTCAGCCTGATGTACGTAGGCTGTGAATCCGGCGACGATCTGGTGCTGGAAAAAATTGATAAGGGCGAAACCTATGCCTCGTCACTGGATGCCCTGCACATGATCAAACAGGCGGGCATGAAAAGCTCGGTGATGATCCTCAACGGCCTCGGCGGTCAGCAATACTCCGAACAGCATGCGATAAATTCAGCGAAGTTAATGAATGAATCCCAGCCAGAATTTCTCTCTACGCTGGTAGTGAGCTTCCCCATGGGCGAAGAGCGCTTTCAGCAGGGCTTTGGCGGCGAATACCAACCGCTGAGCCAGCGGCAACTGTTTGGGGAAATGGAAATCCTGCTGGATACCCTGCAACTGGAGCGCACGGTATTCCGCAGTGACCACGCCTCCAACTACCTGATACTGAAAGGCACCCTCAACCGCGATAAAGAGCAGTTGCTGCAACAGGTGCGTACCGCTATCCATCAGCCCGGTGTAATTCCTCTAAGGGAAGAGTGGCAGAGGGGCTTGTGATTGTAGGTAAGTGTATTGATAGAGAGCACTTGTTGTTTCAGTGTTAGTTTATGAGAATCAAGGTCCGCCCATAGGGTTATATCGATTTTAGGGACGTATAAGGTGGCATTAGAGTGAGTAATAACTCAAATATCCAACTCAGAAAAGATGTGAATTTTTCAGAAATAGAAAAACTAGCGTTACGTGTATTAAGCGTGCACCCTGAGAAGATGCAAATACCAAATTCTTTGTCGTATTCAGGTGGGTTCGGTATGGAAGGTGCGGCCTTGCAACTGTTGGCTACTTGGTTGAGAACGCCAGGAAAGCACATTCTGCACACAGGGATACAAGAATTGGAATCGGAGAAATTCGAAGGCTTGTGTAATAGTTTATTTGGGCTGTGTTCTCTTCGACTTTCTGACTCTGTGCTTCTTTCTACAAGAGAAGAAGTGGGACTCTCTGACGCGTTGAGGCCTGCAATTTCAATATTTAAAAATATCCGAAATGAAGACCTGCGGGCTGCTTTCAAAGGAATGTATGTGGCCTTGCCTGCAATCAAATCACCGCTCATAAGGGGCGGAAGAGATAGGGAATTTGATAGCCCCTTATATAACAACGAAGAGGTTGTTAGTGCTCAAAAATTCAGCAAGTTAACTAAAAAGGCTATAGATGTAATAGCTCCAAGAGCATCCGAGATAAACCCCACCGTTGTTGCTCATATTTCTGAGATTCTAAGAGAATTGTTCGTGAATACCCATCGCCATGGGAGAAGTGATGTTTTTGGGAATCCATTGGGTAGAAATTTTAGGGGAATAATTTTCAACTCTCTAAATGTTACAGGTGAGAGGTTGGATGTTATTTCTAAATCAGGTGGGGGGAAGCTGGCTTTATTTGTAACTGACTGGCGTCCAAGTAAAGGGGAACATTTCAAGGCAATAGATATAACAGTTGTAGATTCTGGCCCTGGGTATGCTAGGAGATGGCAAGGATTAGATAAAAATGAGCTGACAATAGAGATGGAGAAGGATGCTGTCATAAAGTGTTTCTCTAAACACAGATCTACCGATAATGCAGATTCATCCGGTTCTGGTCTCTCAAATGTTTTGAGAGACTTAAAAGCGATGCGCGGATGGCTAAGGCTACGTACGGGGCGAACGTTGGTTGAAAAATCATTTTTTAATCATTCTGGAAGTGTGGCTGTAGAGTACGACGACATTAAAGAAATGGATGTTTTTATGGAGGGGGTTGTATTCAATGTGGTAATTCCTCTCAATACTGTATTGGGAGGTCGGTAATGTATTTTTATGAAGCTCAAGTGTCCATTGGGGAAGTTGAGCGGTTCGTTCTCGTGATTTTTTCTGGTCAGCTTGAGGGTGATGAGCTTGTATATTCTCAGCTTATAGAGACTGGATTTAGAAAACACCCTAATAGACCGGAAGAGGTTTTTTTTATATACCCTAGTTATATTGATGATGTGATTTCGGAATTTTTCGAGAACGGGGAGCGTGCTTTTGAAAATATTGTACGTTACGGCGTAGAAATACCCGTAACTTTTTTGCCGTTTGATAAAAAAGGAGAGCTTTCGTTAAAGGAGGTTCATCTGAGATCTTTGGTATGCGAGGATTTGACTGAGCTGAGGGATCAACTTGTTGGTAATGGTATCTTTAACCTCGCGAAAATAAGAAAGAATGATGTCATACAAAAAGCACCATCTGGAACGGTTTTTATAAAGCCATCAGGCCAGGAATATGATGAGTTTATAAAGGCAAGTGAATTGGCTGTGGGGTATTCGGAAAATCAATTTGTTGGATTTTCTCTTCTTTCTAGGGCGCCAAAGGATAGGGATATAAAAAGAATCTACATCGACACTAACAGCATATCTTCATTTATTGAATCATTACTTTATTATTGGGCGCGGTTTTCATGTTCAAAATGTAAAACGGCTGTTTATTACAGTTATAGTTCCTATGGGGGTATGGATGCGGCTAAGCCTGAGGATGCTGAAGATGTTTGGCTAATTATTTCTGCGTCTAGAACTAATAGTATGGGGATTAAAATGGCCTGCAGTTGGGGGCTGAAAGATGATCAGGTTATTACATTGTTATCGTATACAAGATCACACGAAAACAATGTCGGTGATCAAATCTTAGTAAATATTTCTGCCTTGTCTGAGTCTGCTCAAAAAGATATTGATCACGGCTCTATGATGAAGGTAAAAGTGTGGGGCGAGAACTTCACTGCTGAAGTTGAGAAGCCTAATTCTGTATATATTCTTGCTGAGCATAAAACACTTGCGATAAATACGTTCGTCTACCCGAATAACTCAAATGGATTATTTAAGTTAAATCATAGAATCTCTCCTGAGCTTCCAGTTTGCTCAATCTATGTCGACTGCATTAAACATTTAAGTGAAGATAAAAAACTTATCTCTTGGTTGGAAGATGTCATTGATTGGTATATACCACCAAGGTTGGGGTGGTTGGTTTATAAGGAAAGAGATAAGAGCAGCCAACAGCTTGCTTCGCTTGTTGAAAAAAAACTTTTGAGTAATGGCATTTCCGGTTTTAAAAAAGTTGACATCAGTGATGCTCATAAAGAGATTTCTGGTGATGGTTGTGTGCTTGTTGCTATTCCTGCTACGGCCACTGGTCAGACATTACTTAAATTGAATAGAAATCTTCGGATATCAGGGCATAAAGGAAATAGAATCTTTATATCACCTTTTGTTGTCTCTCCAAGTAAGGCTGCATTCACCCAATTTAAAAATAGTTTGATATACGCCCCTAAAAAAATGAAGTATTCATTTTTTTCTTGGAGAGACATCTATATAGGCCATTCAGAAGAGATAAATAGCTGGGCTCAGGAGTTGAAAGTCGTTGAATATCTTGATTCGCCTTTATGGATTTCTCGAGCTGATGTTCTTAGAAACAATAAAGAAGGGCTTCGTGGTGCTATTGGAACCCCTTCGCTTTCTAATGATGAACAACTTGCATTTACAAAAGATTTTGCTTTTTGGGGAGAAAATAAGTATGACCCCAAAAAAGTTGATCCTGAGTCAGTCTATGTAACGGTGGCATCTATCTTACAGGGCTTGCGTGAGAAACCATTGTTGAAGTCCGACAAGAACTCTCTCTTTAGTTACGTTTATCAGCATTCAGTTATTGCTCCGGATAACTTTACAAGATTTACAGACGCTTTGCTTCAAAGCTGTTTATGGAGGGCTGCGAATGGAAGAGAGCTGGATTATAGGAGTTCCCTTGAAATCAGTCAGGAATTCTCAGCAATACTTGAACGGCTTATTGAGGAAAACTCGAATGGTACTGCTAATGCCGCGGTCGACCTTTTGATGGGTATTGCTACAGGAAGAATTCAATTAGCTCGAGAAGTATTAAAGGAGTTATTAATAAAAGCTTCATGTGCCTATAAAGAAAAAAATTCTGATGCGGTACTTTTGATTGACTACATAGGGGCTAAACACTTTCCTGCGGATTATTCAGTTACCAACGACGAAGTTGTTTTATAACGTAATATATAAGCGTTTAGTTTGTGTGGGATGTTTTTGAGAGTAGCACCCACATAGGGGAAAAAGAAACCCTTGATTACCTTTGGATGACCAGGTTTTTTCTAAAGCTAGTTATGAAACCCTAAATATGTTTAACCAATTGCGTAACTGGCTGGAAAATCGCCGCATTAAAAAAATGGGTTTTACCGCTGAGCAGTGGGAATCCGCTATTGCCGACTGGCCGGTGATGCATCGCTATCAGGGTGCGGAACGCGATGCCTTGCGCGATATGTCCTTCCGTTTTCTTGTGCGCAAAACCTTCGCTTCCGGCAGCGGGTTTCAATTCACCGATGCCATGTGCCTGAAGGTCGCTACCATGGCCTGCGTGCCGGTGCTGCATCTTGGTCTGGACTGGTATGACCGCTGGAAAACGGTGATTCTCTACGAAGATGCTTTTGTACCGAACCGCCCCTATCGTACCGAGGATGGCGTAGAGCATTCCCGAGGACCGGGGCTGAGTGGCGAAGCCTGGTATCGGGGGCCGGTGATTTTGTCGTGGCAGGATATTTGCGAAACCGGTGCCCATACCCGCCACGGTAAGGCCAATAATGTGGTGATTCACGAGTTGGCGCACAAGCTGGATATGCTGCGCGACGGCGCCAACGGCGCGCCGCCGATGCACCCGGACATGCGCCCCGGTGAGTGGCACGATATTTTTACCGCGGCCTGGGATCGCCTGCAAAATGATTGGCGACACCACCGAACATTACCCCTCGATGACTACGCCTTGACCAGTCCAGCGGAATTCTTTGCGGTGTGCAGCGAGGCCTTTTTCGAGGCCCCGGAAAACATGCGGGAAGAAATGCCCGAAGTGTATCGGCTGCTGTGTCAGTTCTATCGTCAGCAGCCGGTTCCGCTGGCAATATCTGCCATGTAACTTGCTGAAAAACTACCTGCCTAGCTTCTGCGTCGTTAACATTGAACACAACATGCTCATTTATGAGCGATAAACTGCGCTTTTTCGTCCAATGTTGCCTTGCATAACCGGCCTCGAAAATGTTTTTCAATAGACTGTTAAGTCTTTTGTAGGTCTTCACAAACTGGAATTTCCCGATGCAGAAAGTGGTTCTCCTGGTCGATGTGCAGAACGTCTATTACACGACGAGGCAGACCTATGGCTGTAACTTCGACTACAACGCCTTCTGGGCGCGAGCCACCGCCGACAGACAGGTGGTCAAGGCCTTTGCCTACGCCACGGAGCGGGGCGACCAGAAGCAGCGGGAGTTCCAGAATATCCTGCGGGCCATCGGCTTCGAGGTGAAGCTGAAGAACTTTATCCAGCGCGCCGACGGCTCGGCCAAGGGCGACTGGGATGTGGGCATTACTATCGATGCCATGGAGTACGCCGCGGCAGCGGACGTGGTGGTGGTGCTGGTGTCCGGAGACGGCGATTTCGATCTGCTGGTGAACAAGCTGGTGGAGAAGGGCAAGATCGTCGAGGTCTACGGGGTTCCCAAACTGACCGCCTCTGCACTGATCAATGCCGCTAGTAAGTTTATTCCCATCGACGACAACCTGCTGCTGCGCTGAACATCGGAAATGGCAACACCGCGTGTATTGCCCGGGAGCAAAGACGTTGATTTATTTTCTGATGTTTACCAGCGCGCTGGGGGCGGGCTCCCTGTTGCCGTTCTATTCAGAGGTGGCCCTGGTCACGTTGCTTGAGGACGGCAACCCGGCGTTGCTCTGGTTGGCGGCAACGGTGGGCAATACCCTTGGCGCCGCGCTCAACTGGGTGTTTGGCCGTTATCTGACCCACTTTGAAACCCGCGCCTGGTTTCCCTTCAAGGTTTTGAGGCGCATTATGGAGTCCCTCATCTAATACAGACGAAAAAAATTCGGTCTGGCGTTTTCAGGTCATTACAACTAGTTATTATTGTTGGGTGTAGGTAACAAGCTATCAATGGAGTGAACAATGCTCAATCCCACCATACCGCTTTTCACCTGGGTTCAGCGCAACGGCAGGCGCCTGCAGTGGTGCATGGTTCCCGCCATAGTGACGATGATGGCGGGAGTATTTCTATTGGTATATGTGACGGGCGGCATCAAGTATGTCTTTTCCCATTCCATGTACATCCCCATCATGCTCGGTGGGCTGGTTTTTGGCATGAGGGGGGGCATCCTCATGGGGCTCGCTGCCGGTTTAATTCTCGGCCCTTTTATGCCCATTGACACGGCGACGGGTGAAATGCAACTCACGGTAAATTGGCTTTACCGAATGGGCTTTTTTGTCCTTATAGGATTTTTCGCTGGCGCCGTGAGTGATTTCATCCGGCGGTACATCGATCATTTACAGTGGCTTTTGCACAACGACGAAGAATCCGGTCTACCCAATCGGCGATTTCTGAATAATTTGCTGCGGGAGAAAGGCAATGATGGGGGCAGATTGGCTCTGGTTGTTGTTTCCGTGGAGAACGTCTCTGAATTGAAGGCGGCATTCGGTCCGCAGGTCATGGACAGCGTTGTCCGGGGGCTGGCGGATTACAGCCGTCAGGTGATGCCGGGGCTGGAACTGGCTTGCCGCACCGGTGCCTATGACCTCGGTCTGCTCGTCGCAAATGGGGGTGACGACTGTCTCGATAGGCAGTTGCGCGGGTTGGCCGATTCCTTTCAGGAGCCTTTGTTTTATTCCGGAATTCCCCTGCACAGTGATATCCGAATGGCATTTGTTCCCATCGGTAAAGAAGGTGCGGAAAGCTACCTGAAAAAAGCGGAATTGGCCATGCTGGCGGCGAGGGCCAAGGGGCAGCATGTGGCCGCCTATAGTATTGATAACGATCTGAGTATCAATGACAGCATTTACTTGCTCGGTGAATTGAAACGGGCACTGGAAACGGGGCAATTGAGAATGCATTTCCAGCCCAAGGTGTCTGCCCTGGATGGCGAGGTCAAAAGTGTGGAGGCGCTGGTGCGCTGGCATCATCCGGAGATGGGAAATATCCCTCCGGGAAAATTCATCCCCAGGGCTGAGACCAGTACCCTGATCAACCAGTTGACTGCCTATGTGATCGATTCGAGCCTGGCGCAATTATCCTGTTGGCGGCGGGAGGGCATTGATCTCACGGTAGCTGTCAATATTTCTGCGGGCAACCTGGCCGATCCAGATTTCACAGGTCAGGTACTGAATTTGCTGGACAAACACGGTGTTCCAGGAGAGGTGTTGGAGCTGGAAGTCACTGAAAGCAGTTTTATCCACGATGTGAAAAACAGTATCAGACAGCTGACCGATCTTTCCGATGCCAATATCGCGATCACCATCGATGATTTTGGTACAGGCTATTCATCCCTGAAGTATCTCCACGAGTTGCCCGCCTCGACGGTCAAGCTGGACCAGAGTTTTGTGTTTGGTCTCCCGGACAATCAGTGCGCGGCAAGTATCGCACAGATGGCCAGAGTTCTGGCTGACAAGCTGGAGATGAAGACCGTGGCGGAAGGGGTTGAAACCGACGCCGCCCGGCGTTTTCTCATCGCGCATGGATATGATCTATTGCAGGGGTATTTGATCGCCAGGCCCATGGCTGGTGACGAGTTCAGCCGTTGGTATGCGAATTTGCCCAGGCCGGGTTTTTGGTCTTGCCCTGAGTGAGTTCTGTGGCTCCTTGGGCGCATGTATGGGGTGGATTCGGAGGTTACTTAGATAACCTGCTGCTGCGAGTATGTTGTCCCCACTGGAACCCGTATCAAGCCTGTGGGAGGCTGAGGAAACACGCCTTCCGTCAGGTGCAAAAACGGAACCCAGTCAGCTGTGTGCGACCGGGTTTTTTATCTGATCTCATTCAGCGGAAGGTCTGCAGGGGCAGGTGGATTTCCGCAGTCAATCCCCCTTTCGGACGATTGGTCAGCACCAGGAATCCCCCCATGTTGCGGACGATGTTCTGGGTGATTGACAGTCCCAGGCCGGTGCCCCCGGTTTCCGAGCTGCGGAACCGCTCCAGTCGGTAAAAGGGGTGGGTGACATTTCCCAGTTGCTCTTCGGGGATTCCCGGGCCGGAGTCGCTGATGGCGATAACAAAGTGTTTGTCGGGGCAGGTCAGCTCAATATGTGCCCTGTGGCCGTATTTGATGGCGTTGTCGATAAGATAAGCGGGATCAGATCAAAGATAAGCGGGGTCAGATCACACTTTCCCTGAAGGCATCCGTAATCGCCATAAAGGCCAGTTGTTACATCAGGTTTGTGCGGCCATTCAGTAGTCGGGTGTGATGTCGCTAAGAGTGGAGTTGCAGAGGGGAGTTGCAGAGGGGAGTGTAATGAAAGGGGCTTTTGCCATGCCGGCCACAACTGACCTGTCCCCACTTCTTCTACCCAGGTCCTGAATTTGGACTTCTTTCTTCCTTGCACTTCTTCAATAAAAAGCCCCGCGAAACTGCGGGGCGGAACTCAAGAATGAAGCAATCTATATCGCCCAAGGGGTACCCTTGGGCGTAACTCTAGCGGTTCTGGTTTAGCGTGCTGCGAACCGGGCTCTTAAACCCAGAGCGGCCAGGCCAATGCCCAACAGCAGTAAGGTGCCCGGCACAGGTACATTGCCTCCGGGGGTCTGGTCAAGCAGGAAGGCGTAATTGATGTATCCACCGCTAAAGGCGTTGTCTCTTACCCACGCGCTGGTATCGCCGGAAATGTCGTAGATTCCATTATTGTTGGAATCTACGCGGTAGCTCTCGCCGAACATGTCGACACCGATATAGATCTGATCAAGCCAGACCATGTTGTTGATAGCCAGGGGGTCGGAACTCACGGTTGAGATCGCGTAGTCGGTGGCGGTGCCGCCAAACAACAGGGCGGCAACTTCCTGACCGGTATAGGTTGGCGTTGTGAACTCGCTCCAGCTCGGGCCAGAGGCATTGTAGGTGTCCCAATTGCCGACATAAGTGGGGCCTGCGAACAGAGCGCTACTGAATACCAGAGCACATGCAGCGATGCACTTCCCCAACAATTTGTTTTTGATCATCATTGTGTCTTCCTTATTTAACTGCTGTTTGGAGGCCACCACTGCAGGGTGTTGCCCCATGACGTACAAATTCTCTAAAGCATAAACCGTGCCATATTATTTATATCGCCTATTTACAACAAGTTAGAGAAGACCCAGGGTGTTGGCTGGGGCTGGTTGTAAATTTTTTTGACAGTACAGGGGGCGGATGAAAGTAATACTCAGGGACAGTGAAAAACACATTGCACTGACCAGTCCAGCGGAATTCTTTGCGGTGTGCAGCGAGGCCTTTTTCGAGGCCCCGGAAAACATGCGGGAAGAAATGCCCGAAGTGTATCGGCTGCTGTGTCAGTTCTACCGTCAGCAGCCGGTGCCATTGGCTATTGCCGGTATGTGACAGTGCGCTTTCCCACAGCTCATATATGTCTGGGGGCTTTTCTGTGAGGACGAATCACGCTGTCACCGGTCAGTATTAAGAGCGCTACTGGCTGTGCGAAGGGCTACGCTTAAACGATGAGACTGCATTTTTGTTACTGGCCATTAACGGGCGGCATTGGTTTGCGTCGCCGGTTTGCCCTGTTGCGAAAGCCTTGCCTCGGCGGCGAATCGGGTGGTCAGTACGTACCCGTTTAGGTGGCTTGCCAGATGGATGCGACGCCGGAATCACTGCGCAGCTTTTTTGCCCGCGATCAATTGCGTAATGGCAGAGGGTTGCTGATACGCGCCATCAACCCCCAGGACAAGGACGTGTTGCAGGAGGGGTTGCACCGCCTTAGCGCCGAATCTTCCTATTGCCGCTTCTTCCATTACAAGAATGACCTCACGTTACAGGAGCTGAAAGACTTCACCGAGCCGGATTTTGACCGCCATGTGGCGCTGGTTGCTGTGGATGAAGATCTGGAACTGGTGGTTGGCGTGACGCGTTATTTCTTTTGCGATGACCTACCGCTAAGAACCGCAGAAATTACCCTGGCGGTGGAAGATGAATACCATGGTCTCGGCGTGGGCTCGTTGTTGCTGGGTCATCTGGTGGATATTGGCCGGGCGGCAGGATACCGGGAGTTTCGTGCCGCCGTGCTTGGCGAAAACTACAAAATGCTGGATGTGCTCTACAACATGAATCTGCCACTTAGGCGCTCCATGGAAGGCAATACCGTTGAGGTGCACCTTTCACTCGACCAACCGCCGGTGATCTGACATGTGTGGTTCAGCATGGTTTTCAGTCAATAGGAAAACGGTTTCACCCGCATCGTCGGGAGCTGGTGGCCGGTATGTGTGGCCGCTGTTAATGGCAGTTCTGTTTCTGTTTGGGGGTGTGGGTTGCGCTCCGACTACCAAGATAGCCCGCCCAGCAGGGAGCGATGTGTTGGAGGAGCAGCAGTGGCAGCGCATTGAGGCGGAAAAGGTTTACCTGGAGCGTAACGCGCACTTGCAGGACCTGGCGTGGCGGATAAGAACGGCGGGCGTGCCGTTGTGCCCCGATGATCATATCCGGTCGGTGGGTTGGGTGTGGAAAGATACTGCCACGTTGGATAAAAAAGACAGAACCCTGTTTTCAGGGGTATACGGACTCAAGGATGGGATTGTGATAAGCCACGTTATCTTCGGGAGTCCGGCAGCCTATGCTGGCTTACGGGAGTTGGATGTGATCCGTTCGGTGAATGGGGTGACGATACCGGCAGCTAACGCCTCGGAGGTGTTTGTGACGTCCCTGGAGGCGGTGTCCATGCCGATGTCGCAACAGCATCTGGTGTTGGAGGTAGAGCGGGACGATCAGCAGGTGACACTGGATATCGTGCCGGTAACCACCTGCTCGTTCCCGGTGGTGCTGGTAAAGGATGATGACCTGAATGCGGCAGCGGATGGGAGGGCCACTTATATCACTGCGGGTATGTATCGGTTTGCTGAGTCCGACGAGGAATTGATGACGGTCATCGCCCATGAGTTCGCCCATAACAGCGAGGGGCATATTGAGAAACGCACCGGCAACTACCTGCTGGGCAGTATCTTCGACATCATTGCCGCTGGTTACGGGGTCAATACCCAGGGTACTTTCGGCAATGTGGGCGGCAGCCTCTACAGCCAGGATTTTGAGCGCGAGGCAGATTACGTGGGCATGTATTATCTGGCCAATGCCGGGGTGGATACCGAAGTCGTCAATGCGTTCTGGCGGCGCATGGCGATTGAGCACCCGGAAGGCATCCGTGAACACTACAACAGCTCTCACCCGTCCACGGCGGAGCGCTGGGCCAATCTCAAGGCGACCCATGAAGAGATAGAGCAGAAGCTGGTGAGCGAAGGGGCATTGCTGCCGGAACGGAAATAATCGACAAAACGCGTATTTCACCCGTCGATGGTGTTAACCAACGCCGCACTCTTTGATATCTGGTGTCTTCAACCCACTCTCACGGTGGAACGCTTTACTGATGTGCCTGAACAATTCAGCAAGAAACCCGGATGATGTAGCTCGTACTCAGCTTCGCCGGACCTGGAAGCTTGGCGCAGACGGTGGCTATTGGTGATTCCTGCAGTGTTATTTTTTCTCAGATTGGAGCTGTCAGGTTCAGTGTGGGTATCACTCTTGGGTGTGTTGTCGTAGCCTTGCCCACTCAAATCAGAATACCGGTAGTGATTCATGCAGAAAGTTCTTTTGTTGGTGGATGTGCAAAACGTCTATTACACCGTCAGGCAGGTATACGGCTGTAATTTCGATTACAACGCGTTCTGGTCCCGGGCCACTGCCGGGCGAGAGGTGGTTAAGGCCTTTGCCTATGCCACGGAGCGGGGTGACCAGAAGCAGCGGGAATTTCAGAATATTCTGCGTGCCATTGGTTTTGAGGTGAAACTCAAAAATTTCATCCAACGTGCCGATGGTTCGGCCAAGGGCGACTGGGATGTGGGCATTACCATTGATGCCATGGAATATGCCGGAGATGTAGACGCCGTAGTGCTGGTTTCCGGCGATGGCGACTTTGACCTGCTGGCGCATAAACTGCGGGAAGATAAAAACAAAAAGGTTGAGGTGTATGGCGTGCCCGGCCTGACCGCCGCTGCACTGATCAATGCCGCCAGTGAATTTATTCCCATCGACGACGGGCTGCTGCTGCGTTGAGTATCGGAATCGGCAGTACAGGGAGTGTTGCTCTGGAGCAGAGGCCTTGATGTATTTCCTGATGTTTATCAGTGCGCTGGGGGCGGGTTCACTGCTGCCGTTTTATTCGGAGGTGGCACTGGTTACCTTTCTCGACGACGGCAACCCGATGTTGCTCTGGTTGCTGGCAACGGTGGGCAATACCCTGGGTGCCGCACTGAACTGGGGGATAGGCCGCTACCTGATCCATTTTGAAAATCGTTCCTGGTTTCCGTTCAAGCCGGAAAAACTGCACCGGGCCCAACATTGGTTCCAGCGTTACGGGGTATGGAGTCTGCTGTTGGCCTGGGTGCCCGTGGTGGGCGATCCGCTGACATTTGTGGCAGGAGTCATGCGGGTGAATCTGGGACTGTTTTTACTGCTGACGGCCATCGGTAAAGGCCTACGCTACCTGGTGGTAATTGTTCTGTATTTCAACCTGATCTGACTCCTGTCTGTTCACTATCGCCCTGATGGCCTTCGGCCAGATCAGTTACATAGTACAGGTCAGCCGCCAGGCGGCAGATGTATGTATACACAAAGACCGCCGAGGTCAGAGGCTCGCAGCTGCATATCACCTCTATAGGCCTCTGCGAGGTCCGCGACAATGGCAAGACCAAGTCCCTGTCCATCACTGGTTTCATCCAGTTGCTGGCCCCTTTGCAGAGCCCTGAGCTGTGCTTCGGTATCGGCGATACCCGGACCGTCATCTTCCACCAACAGGATCCAGCCGTTGTTCTCGGTAATGGACACCCGAATGCGGGTCTGAGCCCATTTACAGGCATTGTCCAGCAGGTTGCCGAACAGTTCCGTCATGTCGCCCTTGTCTTGGGGCATTACCAATTCTGGATCCTGCGGGATGCTGATCTCAAGTTCTCGGGGGTAAACCTTGTGCAGGCTGTTTACCAGCTCGGGCAAATCGCGGGCCGGGATAAACGGTTCCAGATAGGCGGTGGCCCGGGCAACCTGGTTGCGAGCCAGCTCCCGGTTAACACGCTGGGTAATCTGGCGAAGTTGTTCGCTTAGGGTTTGTTGCAGGTCGGGGAGCTGTTGGTGCAACTCGGGTCTTTCAACCAGCGCCGATAGGGCGGCCAGGGGTGTTTTCAGCGTGTGTCCGAGGTTGCCGAGTGCCTTGCGGGAGCGGGTCAGGGATTCCCTTGCCGTTGCCAGCAGCAGGTTGATTTGCTGCAGTAGTGGGCGAAGTTCTTCCGGGCCTGATTCCTCCAGTGTGCGGAGTTGCCCCTGCTGGATCTTGGCCAGTTCGCGTCGAATGCGTTCCAGTGGTTGCAAGGCGCGGGAAATCCAGAGGTTCAGCAATAGAAGCGTGATTACCAGCGCCGCAGTCCAGACTTGGTAAAAGTGGCCCAGCATCTGGTGAAAATCCCGGATCAGATCACTGTAGTCCATGGCGGTAATGATCTGGAACGTTTCGCCGTGGCGTCGGTAAGTTTTTGTCATTACGTGCAGTGTCTGGTCACCGGGGCCGGAGATGGTGGTGGGGAGTATGTCCGGTTGAGTTGTCTGTCCCTGCTTAGAAAGCAGTTCCATGTCCCAGAGCGATCGCGATCGCCAGTGATTTTTCTCTGAGAGAATAAGGTAATAGTTTCCAGACAGCGGTCGGTTGAAGGCCGGGTCAATGCGGGTGCTATCGAGGTACGTACCCTCAGGACCGGACTGGATAGCGGCAAGTAGCTGCTCGATAGCAGCTTCATTCCTGGCCAGGCTGAGCCGCACTTCGACGTTGGTGAACTGCCAGTGCGCACCGGCTGCGATGCCAGCACCCAGAAGTGTCAGTACGATGACTGTGCCCAGATTGAGCTGTCCCCGCAGGGAGCGGGGCGACCACCATCTGCCTGTGGGATTATTTTTCATTTTTACCATGAAAAACATATCCCTGGCCGCGTCGGGTTTCGATACAGTGTTTGCCGAGTTTATCTCTCAGGTGACTGATATAGACTTCCAGCACATTGCTGTTGTGTTCGCGATCTTCGCTCTGCAGCTGCTCGGCAAGCCGCAATTTGGATAAAACCTTGCCGGGATGCAGCATGAAGTAACGCAATAAACGGAATTCCCCGCCTTTCAGTGTGATCGGGTCATGGTCGTCATCTTTGACAGACTGGGTTTCCTCATTGAGGGTCAAACCCCCGGCCTCCAGGCTGGCCGAGGCGGTGACACCGTGATTGCGCCGTATCAACGCCCGAATGCGCAATAACAATTCGTCGGGGTGGAAGGGTTTTCCCAGATAATCGTCGGCCCCTGCTTGCAGTCCGGCGATCCGGTCCTGCCAGCTGTTGCGGGCAGTCAGCACCAGCACAGGCGTAGCCAGACCCTGTTGTCGCCACTCCTGTAGCAGTATTAGGCCATTTTTTCCCGGTAGCCCGAGATCCAGGACGATGGCCTCATAGGGGTTGTCAAACGGTGCGGAAGTGGCATCCCGTCCATCTACAAGCCAGTCACAGCTGTAACCCTGTCGGCGGCAGTGCAGTAACAGCTCATCCGCCAGGGCGACATTGTCTTCCACGATTAACAGTCGCATCAGTCTTCCAGCTCGTCCTTGATAATGCTTCCTGTGCCGGCATCGATTTCCAGTTCGCGCACCTGTTGCCGGTTGGTGAGAATTTCAACCTCATACAGGAAGAGACCGTGTTCTTCCTCCAGCTCAACCTCCAGAAGACGTGATTCCGGATAGCGTTTGGAGACTGCAGCCAGGATGTGTTCCAGTGGTATGAGGGCGCTTTTTTTTCGCAGTTCCAGTGCCTCGCCGGGGCCTATATCACGCCCCAGCGCGGTGTTGGTCAGCAGTAGGCAGGTGGCAAGCAGCAGCCTAATCATGGTCCTTGCGGTTGGAAAGTACTTCGGCGTTGACTGCATCCAGTTTGACCTCCCATTTGTGGTTGTCAGTATCCCGTAATTCTACCTCGTAGATGTATCGATGGTGTTCCTGTTCCAATTCAGTTTCGCCAATTGTTGACCCCGGGTGTAACTGCATAGCCAGATCGTTCAGCGCCTCAAAAGATTTGATGGTGCCGTTCTGGACCAGCTTCATGGCCTTATCGGGACCGATATCGTCCGCCAGTATGGGTGAGGCAGCAAGTGCCAGTGAGATTGCAGTGATGGGTAACAGCTTCATGATGGTCTCCTTGGTGTTTAGACATTAGAGACAACTTATCAGGGCAACCTTAATTGGACGTGAATTGCCACAACAAATGATTTTGGTGTTCCGCTAAACGGGGAACTGGTCATACAGTCGGTGTTGTTTCCAGGAATCTGCTTTAATGAAAACATGAATGATTTTCTCTATCTGGTGATGGATCAGGGTGGGCAAAGCAGCCGGGTGCTGGTTTTTGATGCCGTGGGCAGGCAACGGTTGTTACTGCGCGAACCAGTACAGACCCGACACCCCATGCCAGGGCGGGTGGAGCAGGACCCGGTTGAGGTAGTGGCCTCCATTCGCAGACTGCTGGACAAGCTCCCCGATCAATTGGGGGCAGACATTCACAGGCTTAAAGCGGCGGCGCTGGTAACCCAGCGCTCAAGTTTGGTGTGTTGGGACCGCGAGACAGCAGCGCCCCTGTCGCCGGTGTTGAGTTGGCAGGACACCCGGGCTGCCAAGTATATGGAAACACTGTCGTTGAGTGATGAGGAAATAGCCCTACACACGGGTCTGCGACCCAATGCACATTACGGAGCCAGCAAGCTGCTCTGGTGT
>Ga0209578_10001859_pt1 | contig 18665 bp, 18 predicted proteins | sample tdAd472_FD_187127 | JGI IMG/M metagenome (GOLD analysis project Ga0209578, IMG submission 187127) | Marine sediment microbial communities from the Atlantic coast under amendment with organic carbon and nitrate - tdAd47.2 (SPAdes)... | ecosystem: Environmental > Aquatic > Marine > Coastal >...
ATCAATTATTAACCATATACCATTTTTTAAAAATCCCGAGATACAAATCCCCATAATTAGATACAAATTTCCCTCAAAATGATACTTAATAAATTCCAAAAGATACAATATGAAACCATATACACCCCAAAAAATAAATAATATAATAAATCCAGATAGTAAGTATATCCAAATATTGAAATGATCCCCTTAACCCGAAATAAAAATCGCCCCCAAAAATAAATTGGATAATTATTATTACAAAAAAAAAGATCAAAAAAAGTAACAAAAAAACAATAATTAGTCCCCTTATATCTAAAAAATGATGCTACATTTTTTAGCTACATTTTGTCTCCAAACTTATCCTTCTCATAGAAGAGGATATTTATAAACCCTTTTATTTATAATAATATTATTATTAATATAAATAAAAATGTATCAAATAATGTATCAATTATTAACCATATACCATTTTTTAAAAATCCCGAGATACAAATCCCCATAATTAGATACAAATTTCCCTCAAAATGATACTTAATAAATTCCAAAAGATACAATATGAAACCATATACACCCTAACCAATCAATATTGGGTTTAAAGTTTTAAAAAAAAGGGTTTAAAAATAAAATATATAGTAATTTTATATAAAATATGAGATTGACAAAAGGAATGAAAGATTTGATTAATGAAATTAAAAGTTGTAGTGTGGTAGAAAAAAAAAAAGTAGATGTAGATACTGTTATTGCAATTGAAGTATATGAAAGAATATATGATATAATAATTCATAATTTATGTACAAGTGGTAAACATACTGATAATAATATTTCATATTTTAAAAGATGTGTGAATAAAAAAAAATTGGAAGGATTAATAGATGAAGATATAAAAATTTTCGCACTATATCCAGTATTTCATAAAATAGATGCATATGGAGATGATTATACAGAAGATGAAGATGAATATACAGAAGATGAATATTATGGGCAGTGTGATAACTGTTATAAATTTTGCAGTCGCAAAACTAATTATATTGAATTAATGATGGTATGTGAAGACTCAACGAAATGGTCAACAGTTTATGTAATAAATATATACCTAAAAGAAAACCCAATAATGGTAAAATCAGCAAGAAAAATATAAAAAAATGTAATATAAATATATATGCCAAAAAGAAAACCAGGAAGACCAAGAAAACCGGGACGTCCAAGAAAACCGGGACGTCCAAGAAAAAAATAAAAAAAAAACAAAGTTGTCTGGACATATGTTTATTAAGTTTTTTAAGTTAATAAACATATTTAAGCAGTAGATCTAGCAGATTTGATCATTTTTCTTATTGGACTTATTAATATTTTAATTTTATTAAAATTAGTATTTCGTCTCAATAATATATTAAAATTTATTTCCAAATAAATATCAAAATCCTCTCTATACATATTAAAACAATATTTATTAATACAATCACCCATTACATACATCCTATCATATGGTGTTAAATCATTATCAACTTCAATTTCTTTTATTGAAAAAAAATCTTTAAAACACCCTTCATTATTAATTTTGCGAATTAAATAATTATAAAAGGAAATTTTTTTATACCCTATACCACAATACTGATTTTTACCACTAACATTTTCGTTAAGTGTATTATAAATACCAGATGGTATACAAACTTCATATTTTTTAGTATGTTCATTTCCTAAGTTTTCGAGACAGTAATTATATTTTTGTTCATGTTCAGTAGGTTCATTATTATAAAATTCATTTTCATCTTGAAACATTTTTGATATATACATATCACCTGTTAAAATATCATATTCTCTAATATCATTATGTCTTAAATTATTATCAACACAATGTACAAATTTTAAACAATCATAATAATGATTAATGTCAAATTGTTCACTAAATGAGTAACAAGTATTATCATTTAAACAATTAAAAATATAATTAGGAATTTCAGGGTCCCACCAATCTTCAACAATATTTTCATCAATATCAAAATATCTTACAATTAATTTTTTACAACTACCATCACCATCTCTAAATACATCAAAATTAGATAAGACAGTAGATCTTTTATCTAAAACCTGATTATGTATTCTCTGTTTTGTTTCTTGATTTAATTGACTAAATGGAGTAGTATTAACACCAAAAATTTTTTTTAATTGTATAATATCTTTATCATGTTGAGATAAAGGTTTCTCTATACCTTTTAAAATATTTATTTCATGTTGCATTTCTTCAATCTTCTCTAATAATTGCTTATGGGATAAAACCATTTTATCTTATATTATCTTAAGATAAAATGTTTTATTTACGAGCTGATTTCACCATTGTTGGTGGATTACCAAAACTTTCTAACTTATCCAATAATTCATTAAATCTATCAACTGGAAATGTTTTAAATACTTTTACAGCTTCTTCTGTAATTTCATTAAGTATTTCTAATTTAGTTTCATCATCATATTTGTCTTCAAAATCTTCATCATATTGATCCATAAAATCAGATTCTTCTTCACAATCATTATCATAAAATTTATAAAAATTTGGATTGCCCCACCTTTCAGAAATATCACCACTATAATATATTTCATTAAATGAACAGTTAATAATATCATCTAATTCTTCAGTTAATTCAATTAATTGTTTTCTTAATTCAGGTTTATATTCTCTAAACATTTTATCTTATATTATCTTAAGATAAAATGTTTAACTCCAAAGATAATACCAGCTAAAAAACCCAGGAGTACCCTTAATTTTATAAGAAGGTTTACCATCTTTATTTAATATATTCTTATGTCTAGCCCTATAAGCATCCCTTCTTTTTGTATCACCATGATCATATTTACCAAAATAACCTATTTTATCTTTATACTGTTGATATCGTTTATCACCAAAATAAATATATTTACCTTTATAAACCACTTTGTATTTTTTATTTGATTTTGTCCCTGTAAAAATACTTTTATTTTTGGGAATATTTGGATAAAATTTTAAACCATCAACTTCTTTGTAGCTATGATGAAACATTATATATACTAATAATATAATAATAATGCCAAATATTTATGGAAAATGTTGTTTATGTGATGACACAAACGCAGTAACTGAAAATTTATATACTGCTGATGGAACAATTGCAGATCCACTTAGAACTGTTGATATTGATACAGGTTCATTAACATTTGCAAATGGAGATGTTGAATTAGATACTGTAAATTTAAATATACAAAATACATCAACTTTACAAGCAAACGGAAACCCAGGAAATGACGGAGATACATTGCAAAAAGTTGGTGGGTTAGTAACATGGGCCCCAGCACCGTCAACAACATTAAATAATATTGCGGTACATCTACCAAATCCAACTTATTTCTTTCCAACTTCATTATCAAATGTTAATTTAGCAACTGTTTATGGTACTTCTCAACAATATACATTGGCTGGAGGTATTGTTAGTTTAAATAATGTTGCGACTGAACAAGTTTATGTATCACTTTATGCAAATGTAAGATTATCAGATTCCGGAACTAGTTTTAATATTTATATTGCAATTAATGGAGTTAATACTCTTGCATTTAGGACACAAAAAATACAAGCAGGAGATACAAACCATTACACATCAATTAATATTAATTCTAAATTGGTAATACCAGCAGGGGGGCAAATAACAGTAAGATCACAACGTGCAGTAGGATCAGGAACCATGCAAATTGACCCAACCAGTTTCAACCCAACGTATTCCTTTATGCTAACGATTGTTCAAATCCCATCATAAATAATAATTATTAACTATTAATATATAAATGTCACAAGATAATATATTAAGAGTTAATAGTGGAGTACCGACATGGTTCACACAGATAGTTAATTCAAATTTACCAAATCCTATTACAAGTATGAATATTGGAACTTTAAATGATAGTGGTTCAATTGATGATGTAATTAAAAAAGATAGTGGAAACAACATTGTATGGGGAGCAAGTCCAGCATTATCAACAGTTTATTTAAATAATGGTGGAGTTGTATCAACACCATCACCAAATACTATTAAATATTTTCATGCTTATGGAACAACATCAACAGGAGGTATTACATTTTTAATTACAGATGATGGAACTGGATCAGGAAATGATGTATTTACAGATTTATCAAGATGTTTTATTCAAGTATCAGCATCAAAAAATACAACTTCAAACACAGCAACACCATTTGCATCAATTAGAAATATTTCAGGAAGTCATACAGTTATAGTAAATGTAAAGACTGGAAACAGTGGTGGTATATTAATTGGAGGAACTTATACAGGTATGCAGGATAACGCTTCTGCAGCAGTAGTTTATATTTCTATTGTAGGTATATAGGATGAAGAATATTTATGGAAGTTGTTGTTGTGATTCAGGGAGTTCTACTCCAACAGTAGATACAAATATTTATAATACAGATGGAGTGGTTACAGATGCAATTAGAACTGCAGATTTAGATACAAATACATTAACATTTGTAGATGGAACAATTCAATTAAATAATATTGATATGAATTTTCAAACTACATCAGATTTACAAGTAAATAATGACCCAGGTAGCGCAGGAGAAGTTCTTCAAAAAAATATAACAACTAACCAATTAGAGTGGGGTCCTGTATTAGCAAATTCAGATATTAATAATATAACAATTTTCCAAACAACAGCAGGGGCTGCAACATCTGTAGCTCCCGGAGCATCAGGACAATTAATATTTAATTCATTTTTTGATTCAACAGCTATGTTTTCACTTTTTAGTTGGGATATTGTAAATTTGAGATCAGGATTTAATAATTTGGGAACATTCCTTGTTACTATAGAAATAAATATAAATTATTCATCCACAACAAATGGGTCTTATACATTATCATTAGTATCAAATATTGCCGACGTAAATGGTAGAGTTTTTAGTACGGTATTTAATACACCAGGATTTGCAACAATAGAAACACATCAATTTTCATTTATAGTAGATGCAAGGACAGCACCAACAGCATGGGTACAAGCATTTATAAATAATAACGCCAGTTCATCAGCTGCAATTACAATAAATAATTCAGCACCAAATTGTAAAATATCAGCAATTAAATTACGTGAACCTTAAATTTAATTATTTTGTTAATAATTAAATTTAAACAATAATACGTTCCATTGTTCCATCAGTTCGTTGAATAATATTATTTTGTGCGAATGCAATAATATAAACATCATAAGTTCCTGCAGAACCAGTAGCAGCTCTAACTTGAAGACGACAATTTGGACTCCATTTATAACTTCCAGAACTCATACCGGTAATTGCACTTCCTTGTGGATTATGTGAATGGTTAATAATATAAATATTGTTAGAAACAGTTGAAGTAACACCAGGGAAAAATTCCATCATTAAGAATCTAATCCAATTTGTATTTGTTTGTTCAAAAGAACTAATAGTTTGACCATTTACTTGTAGAGAAAGATTTTCAATTGGAACAAAATTATAAAGATTTTCTTTAATAGCACCATTAGGAACAAACATACAAGCTGAGAAATTAATATTAAGATCTGAAAATTCAGTAACATTTACAAATGAATCAGTAATATCAGAAATACCCTGACCACTAATTACAGCACGTTGACCTTGCCAATAATTTGTAATATGATCAAAAGACTTGTATCTTGAAAGCAATTTATTTTTAATTGATTCATCATATTTAACACCTCCAACAAACATATTAAGAGCATTCAATCTAAGAGAACCAGGTGTTGAAAGGGAAGTAGTTGTAAGACCAGTTGATTCGAAATAGAATCTGTAAGTAATTTGACTCAAACAATTTTTCAAGAAAAGTTTTTCCCTAGCAATCATAGGAGTAATTCTAAGATAAAGACGAGCAGTACCACCTGCAGGGATTGTAAGATTTTCAGAATAAGGGACACCATTAATACCACCTGTAAAACCACCAAGAGTACTATAATTATAAATACATTCATCATCATAACAAAGGAAAAGAGTTTCAATAAGAAGTTGATGAGAATAAAAAGTATTAAAAGTATTACCAGAAATAAGTTCTTGATAATTATCAATCATAAATTGAGCAGGAAGAAGAGTTGCAATATTAACACCATCAGTATTTGTTAATGAAAGTTCCAAAACAAAATTATCACATTTATCAAGTTTACCACCACCAATTGGCATAATAAAATCAACTTGAGCTTGATTATTATTAAATACATTTGCTACACCAGTCTGAGGTGTGATCCTTTGACACTCTGAGTAACTTTTATCAATAGCACCATGATTTCCAAGATCATCTGAATTTCTATATAAGAATCTTGTTAAATTTCCAACCCTGTAAGCTGCAAAAGCATCATGAGCGTAGTTATTTACTGAAAGAAGATTATTATTGTCAGTCATTAATATATACTATACGTAGAATTTTTATTTTAAAGGAACAATATCCAGAACAATGAGAAACTCAAAATTTTTACCCTTCAGGTCAATTATTTTACCATATTCATCAACTAATTGTATATCAATAGAACTAATATTAAATTTCCTTCCACCATTTTTTTCAAAATAATAAACTTGTTCAGTATGAGTCTTATGGAAGAAATAGTTAATTTCTGAAAAACATGAGGTTACATCAATAGCGAACGAAAAAGTTCCGGTGTTTATATTGTGGACGTCTGTAGGAAAATTTGATAATCTTAAATAGACTTTTTTAATACCAGATAACTCAACCGCATTAGGAAATACTTGTATATCAGCTGCTGCAGTAATAACATTTGGAGCAGCCCCTAATTGATAAAATGGTGAATTATTTAAGTTAGTTGTATCAATTTGAAATAAAGCGGAAGTACTTGTAATAGTTAATTGAAGTGTATTTGAATTAAAAGTTACTGTATAAGTATCAGGGGAAGCAGCGTCAAGTAGTGTTTTTAATAAAGTCATAAGTTCAGTAAGTGTATACGTTCCATTAGGAATGGTAATACTATTAGCCCCAGCTGAATCAAAAAATTGTAAAACATTATTTGTACTATTAAAAACATCCATAACATTTGGAAATACACAAGACATTAATTCAAGTCTTGCAATATAACTTTTTATAGGGTATCCCAATTGAACTCTAAAATCAGTTGTCGAAGTCATTGTAGGATTTACACGACCCAAACTATTTACGGTTAGATAATATTTGTCATAATATTTTTCAACAGTTGCCATTATATAATAAGATTACAGATTATATAATTACCTAACGTTTATAATATCATCTATATTATCTGAGATAACTTGATTTGTTTTTTGTTGAATAGGTTTAACATCTAATTTACTTTTCATATTTTTTGCATCATTTTCTTGTTGTTCTTTTTTCTTTTTTTCTAATTCTTGTTTTTTTCTTAAAATTTCTAATTGTTGTTCTCTTTGTTTTTTTTCAAATTCTAATCTATTTTTACTTTCTTCACTTTCTTTTTTTTTCTTCATTTCTTCCATAAATTTTTGATTCTCCAAAATCCTTTTTGCACTTTCATTTCTTTTAATAGGTATATTAGCATTATGAACACTAAAAGCAGTACCAAGTACAACCAAACCTAGACGATATTCCGGTGCAAGATTCATAAACCCTTCCATATCGTCAGCATACGCACACATTATTTCATCAATCAAACTACCAATTGTATCTCTTTGTTGATGGATAGCATCACCAAAACCATCTAAATAAACATATTCATCAATATAAGGCATATGTTCAGCGGCTTGTAAAACTCTCATAAATGTATCTTTCATTATATCATTTGCACCTTTTGTACCTAATCTTGATTGAATATAAGTTAATTTTTCATCAGAACTTTTAAAAGTTAAATCTTTACATTCTTCACTTATATTTGGAAATCTGGAGAAATATAAATTGATTTTTTTCTCTGCTTCATCATTTTTTTTGTATTTGACATTTCTGGGCACTGTAACGTTATTAACAGGTTGTCCAGTTTCTTTTGAAATTTCTTTGAATGCTTTAATTTCTGGATCATTAACAGTTCCTTGTACTTGAATTGATGACAAATCATAAAAGGGGATTCCATGAAATGACTCATCTTCTACTTCTACTTCTTTTTCAAATATTTTTTCTTCTTTTGGTATTGATGGTTGTTCAATATTTATTACTTCTAATTCTTTTTCTTTTTCAGGGTTTGGTGGTTTATTAACTTTTAACTCAACAGCTGGCCCGTCAAGACCGAATATGTCACCATCTTCTCCCCATCCATCATCTTCATTTTTTTCTTCTTTTTTTTCTTCTTTTTCACCATCTTTAATAGTTTTTATAGGGTCCCAATCCACTTCTGATTTTGCTTCTTTCTTTTTTTTTTCTTTTTTTTTATTTTTTTCTTCAGCTTCTTTTTGTTTTTTTCGAATAATATATCTATTACAAAATTTAGCTAAATCATCAGTTTTAGCTCTTGTATAGTTCTCACCATATTTATCTAAAAACTTTCCAGATAACTTATTATCTCTAATAAGAGTTCTATATTCTTTATTTGTATAATCATGTCTTTTACCAGGCATTTGTTATTATAATATTAGATAAGATTATAACAAATGAGATAACATAGTTTTGAAAAAGCCATCATTCTTATCAGATGGAACAGTTCTATCTATTCCATCAATAGCTTTATTTAATGTATTTGAAACTCTTGTTTTTATTTCTTCAACATCAAGTGTACCAATATTATATGCTTGTGCTATTTTCATAAAAGAATCATAAAATTTATCTTTGGCTTCTAATAATTCATTTTTATCAGAAGGTATTTTCTTAATAATTAAATAATCAGGCATTAATAATAAATCTTGAGCCCAATCTTCTAAAAGTAATTCATCAATGTTATACTTATCCATAATAGAATTTGTATATGTTCTTAAATTTTTTATATCCTCAATATTTAACATATCTTATTATATATTGAGAATATATTTTATCCTTTCACATAACTTGAAGCATCTGCATTTGATCTAAGTTGATCATAATTACTCAAACCAGGGATACGTCCATTCATATTAAGAAGAGCAACATTGAGAACTGCTGAAGCTTCACAAACTGTAAGTCCTTCCAAAAAGTTTTTGAAAATTGCATTCTTTCCTTCTTTCTTTAACATTAAATTATTAAAAAGTGCATAAAGAGCACCAGCAACAATAGGTTCAACAACATATTTTTCATTTATAGCACTGTTATTTCCTGAAGGATTATAGATACTAGATTTAATAAAAGTTGAGAGACCAACTGATCCTCCCATTGCTGCTGATTTTTTTAAATTCATTGATTTCAACCCTTCCAAAAGAGCAGCTACAACAGTTTGAGATACGTTCAAAGTACCACTATCCGAGTCAATAGGTAAAGAATAATCTGCCATATATAATTTATATATATTTTAAATTTTTACAGCTATATATAAAGCCACTCCAATACCAATTAAAAAACCAATTTGACCACTTGTACTCATTATATATATATTTAAATTACATATTAATTTGAATATTTATATATTGCCAAACCTCCAGCTATCAATGCAATTAACAATAATGAATTCCTAGTCCCCTTATATACATCATGAACTGTTTCTTTTGCATATTTAATCCCTTCTTTAATATGTTGTTTTGCTAATTTTAAATAATAATTACCAGCGTCAGTTGTAAGGAAACCCAATGAGACTAACCCAAGTACTATACTTGAATAAAACATAACACCCTTCTTTTTTAAAATACTAATTAAATAATCATATAATTCAACAGAGTAACTACCATATTTTTGAGCTATATTTTTACAATTATTAAATATATTATCATAATCAGGATCCATTTTTGGATCATATTCAACTCCTTCTTCAGTACCGTCTTCTAATGGCGATGATGAAATTACAACGGATGGTGATTCTTTTTGAGATGTTGATGGAGATATACTTGGTGTTTTATAAGGTGTTGATTGTTGTTGATATGATGATCTTGGCGACGGTTTTATTTTTGAATATTCAACACTTTCAACTTTTGGTTTCTTTTGTGAACTGTATATATTTACACCATAACTATATATACCTCTATACGCTTTTGATGAAATGAAAAAGATTGCATTAATACCTTTCCAAATTGATTCATACCCATAATAAACAGAAGCCCCTAATAATGGTATTGATGATATCTTTAATAGATTCATATAATTAAATGTAAGCTTACTAGCTGATTTAAATGGTACAGCTATGGATCTTAAAATAACTCTATTTCCCGGGTAAAAATCTGCTATTTTACTTAATTTTATTAGATTTACTATTCTTGATGCTAATTTAGAAAAATATGAAGCATTTTGTATATAATCACCTATTATTATTCTTGACATATTTATTGCATTTATAATTGACGACATTGTTAAACCCTCAGCGGATTCTGCAGAGGAAATTAAATTTTTTGTTCCTTTAATAATATTTGAAAACTCACTATATTCTCTTGTATTTGATAGATTCATTTTCTTAAGTGTATTTTGAATATTTTCAACACCATTTTCTAAATTATTTATTGTTTCTTTATATTCATTTAAACTTTCCATATAATCTTTCATTTGTTCTTCAAATCTTTCACTTTTTAATTCAAAATCTTTATATTTTGGATCTTCGACACCATTTTCAATATCCAATAATTTTTTTTTAGATTCATTTAATTTTTGTTTTGACATAGATACATTATTAATAACATCATCCATTTCATTAAATAATTCATTTCTATTTGAATTAATATCATCAGGTGAATTTTCAAATATTGGGAAATCAGGTGAAGGTCCCCCGGAAAGGCCTTCGTTTACAACCCTTCCTGTTTGTAAAGCGTTATTAAGAGTTTCATTTACAATAATATCAATCCTTCTTTCAATTAACTGTTGTAAATTTGTTACCCCTTGCATTATCTCAGCTGTTTGTATTTCATTTAAATTAATAATATCATCTAATAATTGTCTTGGATTTACTACGGTTAAATCATTTTCTTCAATATTTTCATTTCCTTCTAATCTTTCTCTAAAATCTCTTGTAACATTATCATCAAAAAGTACATTTCTTACAGCATTTGTTAACATAATATCATTTACAGCCCCGTCACCTATTATATCATCATATTTATCAACTTCATCTTCAACTTCCTCGGCAACATCTATTAAATTATTTCTAGTTGCTGTTGGTCCCTCTTCAATAAATCCCGGTAGACGTAGTGAGGGTGACCCAGGGCGTAGTGGGGCATTTACAATGTTAATAAACGAGTCTGGGTCTTCATCAACGGGGTAAAATATTATGTTTCCCTCATCATCAACTCTATAACTAGGTTGAATTTCTAATTCTTCATCAAGTAAACTTCCCCCTAGTTCTTGTCTTACTTCTTGTATTTCTTCTTCAATAATTTCTTCAGGTGTCTGTATATCTCTATTTCTTATATTTTCAATTTGTTCTCGTAATCTTAAAGCTCTATCTCTTATATTTTGTGGACCCAATGATTCTAATTCTCTTTCCAATTTTTTTTTATTTTCTTCTTCTTTTTGTTTTTTTATCTCTTCCTCCCTCAAAAATTGATTTTCAAGTCTCGTAGTTTCTACTCTCATTGCTTCAATTACATCTGCACTATCCATTACTTCTCTATTAACATCAAATTCAACATCCACTTCAGATTCCCAATCATCTATTTCTGCTAATAATTCTTGCTCTGTTAGTTCTCGGATTGGTTCTCTGGTTGGTTCTTGTTCTTGTTCTTGTTCTTGTTCTGGTTGTTTTTGGTGTCCCTGTTCTATTTCAATTCTTTTTCTTCTTATTTCTATAGCGTTTTCATCCCCTTCAATTATTTGTGTCTGATGTATATTTCTTAAATTTTCCATAAATTTTAATATTTCATTATAAATCATAACATTTCTGTTTTGAGCATACAATTCTCCAGAATAACGTTCCTGAACTCTACCAATGAATTCTATTAGTCTAGCTGTTTTTAATCTGCCTTCAGACCTATTAAAGGCAATCATTCTTGGATTTCCTTTATTATTTATAACAATTATCACTTCTAATGGTTCCAATAAATCATTTAACATTTTTAATTTATTTATTTTTTCTTCATTAGATAAACCTTTTAATAATGCATATAATTCAGCAAAACCATATTTTATATTTCTTGTTAAAACTGCAGATCCTTTTTGTTGTTCAAAACGTGCAAGAAAGTCTTTTAAAATAGTTATATCTCCACCTGCATAAAAAAATGCTGATATTGGAGATAGTTGTAAACTTGGTCTTGTTGATATTTTAAATCGGGGGTGTTCATCAGCTTCTAAATTTAGTTGGTAAATTTGATCGTTAAGATTTATAAATCTTTGTAAAAGATCTTCATATGATATTAATAATTCAGATTCTTTTCTTATCTCATTTAATTCATTAATAATTAAATCTCTTATTATTTTATTTTTTTTAATATAATTTTTATCAATTGTTACAACCAAATCAATTCCATCTACACTAAAAGTGATACCAAATTGTGAAAATATATTATTTATTTTTTGTATTATAATTTTTTTATCTTTTTGTGGTTTTGACAAAAAATCTACGGTTGCAAGAATTTTAAAATTTACTGTTTTTTTACCACTCTTTGATGTTATCAAGTTTCCAACATTTGTCATAAATTCTGTATAACTATCAAAAGTTCGAAACAGTATTTTTAGTAAATCTATATTGTCCATTATATAAATATACTAAACAAATAATTATAGAGCTAATAACAATCCAACTCCGGCAATTGCTATTAATAAAATATCTGTCATACACATTTGTTTATTCTCTTTCATTTCAATTATTTTATCTAATTTTTTACATGCACAATCTTTTAATTCTTCTTTTATTTCTTCTTTAATTTCTGTTAATTCTTCATTTGAAGTATATGTATCAACTGTTTTATAATCATCTGGTAAAAATGGTGATGTATCAACAGTTGATTGAATTGGTTCTTTGTTTATTTCATTACCTGTCTCATCTACATTTGTTTCATTATTAACAGGGTTCCCGTTTTCATCTACTGGTTCTGTTGTTGTTGTATTGTTATCGTAATCTTCTCCAGTTGTATCATTATCGTTATAAGTATCATATATTTCGACACCTAAATATTGTAATATTTCTGAAGTGAATTTCATATTATCATTTACAATTATTTGAGAATTCATTAGTTCATTAATTTTATCATTTGAAACATAAACAGTTGTGACACCATAATTTGCACCTGATGTATCATTATAATAATCTTCTGAAGAAATTTGTATTGATTTAAATCTTCTTTCAGATAAAACTGTTAACAAATATTCATCCCCGTTTGAAACCAATATAAATACATTTGAATTTGGATTTCCAATAAAATTATGTAATTCTCCTGACAAAATAAATTTTGGAACTAGTGTTTGATTTATATTATTATCTACAGGGGGGGTATAATAATGATTTGTATGTATATTTATACCCATTGGTATTGCTACTTCATCAAAATTATAATTATATGCTCTTGTTGAATTTAGTAAATCCAAAGCTGTACTTTGAGATATTTCTTTACTTACCGGATAATATAATTTTAAACTTATTTTTTCACCATCATATATTTCAGGTTTTACTAAAACAAGAAGTGGACCTGATAATGAATTATTTATAAATAATCTATCCATTCTATCAAACCATATTTGATCATCTTCACCTGGATTTTGAAAAACACCATGTGGATCATAATCAATACTTGAATATCTTCTTGGATCGTTTGAGAAATCTAAAAAAGTATTACTTGCTGGTTCATCTTCAACTGGTTCTTCATCTGGTGGTGTTCCTTCATCTGGTACTGGTGGTTCTATATCAACTTCTTCTAAATAATTTGAAAATAATACATTTTGTATATCTATACATCCTCTAAAAGTTTCAAATTGTGGTGTCTCGTATACAGCATGTATACTATGTAAATATATTCTCCCAGGGGATATCATTGTATAATGATATGGTGGTCTGAATCCTTGATCTTCTTCATATCTGTACATTGCATCATTTGTGTAAAATGTAAATGGAAATATAATCCCTGGTTTTAATTGTTGTCTTGGATCAAAATAACCTATTGAAAAATCTGAACCATATCCACATGTTGCAGATACTGGTAAATTATTTCTTATCCAGTCTCTATTTGAATGGGTCATTTGATATGCTTTAACTGTCTTTGTACCTCCACCATGATTATCTTGATATGATATGTAGGGTTGGGAGTATGTTATTTGTGATCCTTCTTTTGGTTCTTTTCCAACTAAATATTGTGTTGTCAAATAATTACTCATATTATATATATAGAATGGATAATAATAAATCTTCTAACATTGATAATGCTGATGCTAATGAATTTATAAAAACTATGGAGCCCCCCTTCAACGCAATCTTAATTGGCTGTACTGGAAGTGGCAAGACTTGTTTTTTAAAATATTTATGGAAAATTCATTTGAAATCTAAATTTGATTTTGGTATTGTAATATGTTCTACTAACGAATTAAATAGTGCTTATAATGGTCTTGTTGATGAAAGTTTTATTCATACTGTCAAAAGAGATGAGAAAGGTAATGTTGACCCTAATGATTTTTCTGCTTTTGAAAATGTATTTGAATTATGTAAACAAATAAATGCTGAAGGGAAGAAACCTAGAGCTTTTATTATTGTTGATGATATGATTGGTTCCCTTAATTTTAGAAATGATACATTTGTTAGATATATGGCAACTTGCCGTCATTATGGTATTTCTATTTTTGTTCTTATGCAACAATTAACTTATTTTCTCCCTCCTGGAGTTAGAGAAAACTGTAAATATATTGGTATCTTTAAAATTAGAGATACATCTGTGAAGAAGACATACGAATATATGGGTAATAAATTTAAGAATAAGAAAGAATATGCAGATTTTATGGGTTCAAGACCTCATTATACAGCATTATTACTTTATCCTGATCCTAAAAAGTGGGATGATAAAATTGTTCTTATTAAAACTCCTTTGGTTGAATAATTATATAATGCTAATATATAAATGGATATTGAAGCATTATATAATTATAATGATAAGATGATAAATAAGTTGGCTGATAAATATTATATTGATGAGGGTATTCTCAAAATGTTTTTTCTTAGTTTTATTAAAGGGGATTATCTTGCTTATTTTATGGATAAAAATCCCGATTTTGTTTATACTAATACTCTAATTGTTTGTGTTGGTTTTGATACTGATTTTTATTTAAGATTTAATAATATTAATGGTGAAGTTTATTGTGAATATGTTGGAGAATATGTGAAAGATGATAGGTTTATGTATAGAGTTTTACAGAATTTTGGTAAATGTGGTTCGTTTAAAGATAATATGTTTGATATTAATGTTCTTGGTAAACCGTTGGAATATTTTTTTAGTTTAAGAGATTAAATTTTTTTCTCCATATTTCTTATATGTTTTTTTGTTTTTCTATGTTGTGATAAATTATGTTTTGTTGTTGTTATACCACATATTTCACATTCTACTTTTTCATAATTTCTTTTTAGATAATCCTCTTTATGATCTTGATAATATTTTTTAAAGTATGTATCTTTATTTTCTTGATAGTATTTTTTGAAATAATCCTTACTAACCATAGTATAATATATAAACCTATTTTTTTTTTATATTAAAAAGTTTAAAAATTTTTAATATAAAAATTATAAAAATTTAATTTTATCATTTTCATCTATTTTTTTTATTCCACGCCAATATCTTTTTGATCCGGATATTGATCTTACTAATCCAAATTGTGTTTCTAAAATTTGATTAAATTTATTTATTGAAATTGCTTTCAAATCATCATCATTTATTTTTTTGAAATCTCTAATTTCTCTTATTGGGACTTTGTCATTTTTATTTCCTGTTATTATAAAACTTTCTTCAATTAATTCTTTTATTTTATCATCTTGTTTTTCTTCTTGTGTCCACATTTCTTTTACAACATTATCAAATTCAGGCATTCCGTTTTCAAGGAAATATTTATATGCGTCCAAAATTATATGGATAAATCCATCAATAAATTTTTTTGTTGAAATTTTTTTTTCTATTTGCATATCTTTTAATTTATAATTTGGTTTCTCACCTAATTTTTCTTTGTTTACAAATATGAATGGAAATTTTATATATGATACTCTGTTTTCTAATCCATCATCAAATGGTCTTATAGGTGGTATGTCGTTAAACATTGCAAAACATGTATAATGAGGTTTATAACTTACTTCGTTTCCACAATGGACTCTCCCTACTAAATCCTCCGCAGCTCCTGCTTGTTTCTTTATAATGTTTCCATCTATTTCTCTTCCCATTTTTATTTCACTTGAAATTAAAATTCTACAAAATCTTGCCAAATATGACCATCTATTTAATTGTGCGGGGTCTCTTGTATCGAAACCACTTTTATATGCTATTGATTCTGATTCAAATGTTCCAACAAATCCTCCAAAACTTTTTTTTAACATAAAAGCCATATATGTTTTTCCAGCATTACTTTCACCTGGAACAAAATACCATTTTTTTAAATCTGTTCTTCCTGCTAAGGCAGTTGCAATTGCTACTTTCATTCTAAGTTGGTTTTCCTTGTCACCTAATGGGTTTTCAAATGCTAATTTATTTGCATATTTCATATTTTTTTCGTTTCTTTCCGGGAATTTATGTGGTATTGATTTATGGAATACTATATCTGGGTCATATCCTTTTTTAAATTCGCCTGTATTCATATTATATATTCCATCTAAAAACAGTAAATATCCAATTGATGATTTCTCAGTTCTTTCCAACCATGTATTATCATTTACATCTAATGAAGTATGTGATACTTTCCATACTTTATCTCTTAATGTTTGACATGTACCAAAATTTTCTATTTTTTCTTCACCTGTTTCTTTATTTATACTAACAATTCTATTAAAATATTTTTCATTTTTTTCTAGATAATGATTAAAAACACCTCTATCTGTTGTATAAAATCCTGTTCTATAATCAAAAATATATAATTGTTCATTACAGTAAATAAATTTATTTTTTCCTTCAATTTCAAATAATTTATTTCTACAATCTGTTTCATCTTTAACATATTTTGAAAAATCAGGTAATTCAAATGGTAATGGTATATCCATTGGTTTTACTGTGAGTTTTATATTGTAATTTGTTTTATTATATACTCGGGTTTCACATTCTTCTAATATTTGATATATATTTCTTTTTATTTCTGGAGTTGATTCTACCATCATTCCATCAAAACATAATGTTCCAACTGTATGGCCGTTTTTTTTAAAAAAATTATACATTTCCATTAAACATTTATTTTCTATATCTTGACATAAAACGGATAAAGTTGATGCTTTTATATTTTTATATTCTCTAATATCTTCATTTTTTTCCATTAAAGAATATATGTCTTTTTCTATATTACATACTCTTTTTGCTATTTCCTTCATTTCTTTTGCAAAATTTTCAACCCAATAATATTTATCTTTTGGTTCGTAACCTTCATCTGTTTCTTCATCTTCTACAATTTTATATTTTCCTAGATAACATAATCTTAAAAATAATTTTTTTGTTTGTTCTCTTGTTATTTTGTGTTTACTCATCACTTTTTTTAATACTTTTTCACGATTTTTTACATAAAATTTTAAGTAGCTACATTTAATATTTCTACTTATACAATATTGCACAATAAAATTTGGATGGGCGTTTTCCATATCAATATCTAAATAAAGATCCTTTGCTAATGCATGTCTAATTTCTTTTTTGAAATTTTGTAAACTCAAACTATTTTGGGCATAAAGGCGGCCTCTTTTAATCCTCGAATTATAATAATTTACTTTTATTTCTTCATTTTGGATTTTGTTTCTGTATTTTATCAATTGATTTCTTATATCGCTATCCAATTTATCTGATGTTAGAATTCTATCTAGTAGATCCTTATTTACTTTTTCATATAATGTCATAACTGGTCGTTGACGGATTTGTGGCATTTATAAAATTACTATATATTTTATTTTTAAACCCTTTTTTTTAAAACTTTAAACCCAATATTGATTGGTTAGGGTGTATATGGTTTCATATTGTATCTTTTGGAATTTATTAAGTATCATTTTGAGGGAAATTTGTATCTAATTATGGGGATTTGTATCTCGGGATTTTTAAAAAATGGTATATGGTTAATAATTGATACATTATTTGATACATTTTTATTTATATTAATAATAATATTATTATAAATAAAAGGGTTTATAAATATCCTCTTCTATGAGAAGGATAAGTTTGGAGACAAAATGTAGCTAAAAAATGTAGCATCATTTTTTAGATATAAGGGGACTAATTATTGTTTTTTTGTTACTTTTTTTGATCTTTTTTTTTGTAATAATAATTATCCAATTTATTTTTGGGGGCGATTTTTATTTCGGGTTAAGGGGATCATTTCAATATTTGGATATACTTACTATCTGGATTTATTATATTATTTATTTTTTGGGGTGTATATGGTTTCATATTGTATCTTTTGGAATTTATTAAGTATCATTTTGAGGGAAATTTGTATCTAATTATGGGGATTTGTATCTCGGGATTTTTAAAAAATGGTATATGGTTAATAATTGAT
>Ga0209578_10001862_pt1 | contig 18662 bp, 10 predicted proteins | sample tdAd472_FD_187127 | JGI IMG/M metagenome (GOLD analysis project Ga0209578, IMG submission 187127) | Marine sediment microbial communities from the Atlantic coast under amendment with organic carbon and nitrate - tdAd47.2 (SPAdes)... | ecosystem: Environmental > Aquatic > Marine > Coastal >...
GAATTCATTGCTACTTTGAATGACGTTCATGATCGAGAATATGTAGCCGCATTCGGCCACTTTCTGAACTCGATTGCAGAAGCAATGTGCTGTCGGGCGGAAGCCGGTACACACACCAATTGAGCGACTCTCAAGCACAGCACTCCGCAAGTCGCAACGAGCGACTTGCGGAGACGCTTGATTCCGAATGGTTTGGAAACGCCTATCAGGGAGGATAGAGATGAATTTGGAACGGAAACCGCACGGTGCTTGCTCCGGCCAACACGATGCCGACATCACCATTGCTCAGAACAAGGTTGTGGCGATGAAGTCCGTCGAGAGTCCACGAGCCCGAGAGCACAACATGCTGACCGTGTTTGAAAAACAAATCGAGTGTTGGTACTTCGGCAATACATTGCCTCCTAAACCAGACGTGATACGAGCGGTGAGCGATTGTCACGATACTCTTTCAGATAAATACACTGTGACATGGTTGGGATTCCGGTGGGAAGCAGCTACTCACACGCAGCGAAGTGCTTTGCGAGTGGCAATGTATATGTGCTTGATTTGCACGGGTTTCGGGTCCGACACGCTGTTGAAGTAGCGGAGGAGATGCTGGAGTCCGCTCAGAAGGCGGGATTTGCATTTGTCAAACTAATTCACGGAGCCCCAGACGTGCGGCATCCGAAGCAAGCACAGCATGGGCGACGTGGCGGAATCAAATGGGCACTCGGAAGCCATCTGTATCGTGGAGACTGGAGCCACATCGTCTATCCGGGGCGATCAGTGCTTCACAGGATTGAAGATGGAGCGATGGTTGTAGCGCTGAGACAACAGGAGTCACATTGTGCCGACAGGAGCCTCCCAGCGTGAAGCAAGGCTCATTTCAATCCAAGAGTTGGAATGAAGCCTGTGACTGCGTGTAACGCTTATCGATTAACTCAAAAATCAGGAATCACCCCATCACGGAAGATCAAGAATGACAAGCAAGAACAAATCACCAGAGCAACGGCCCCATTTCTTCGAAGCCCTCGGCATTCTGAACGAGATCAAAGAAAATGGTCAGCCAGTACCGGCTGAGATACCCATCGAGTCAGATGACGGCGTGGTCGTTGTCGTATGGAAGACCGACAGCTTGGTTGAAGCAGAGACGGAGATGGACGCCGAATTCCTCGAAGCGTTAGCGGATCACGACGAAGACGAAGGTGGCCGGAGCAAGCCCAACTCACTCTGGGACGAGGATGATTTATTCGGAGCAGAGTTACATCGAATTGCGAGACGTTGCATCGAGATGAACTGGTGTCGGACGGATCATTCAGATGGTGGCTGGCACTACTTCACGAAGTCGGAACTAGAGGAAATCAATTCGAGAACCGGCAACGGATTCACTTACGGATATTGCTTTTTGGACAACGACGGTGGGACGGAAGGCATGATCCGTTTGGTCGAAGGCCACAATAACCCGAAGTGGAGTTTCTGGCTTGAAGGCGACAGGCTGATCTTCGACGTGGCATGACCTTCACTCCGATGGGCATTGTGGAATCGATGGCTAGGTCACGCCCCGTGGGAAAAAGGCGAAATCATGTCGGCAGAATCTCAGCAGATTCACTCTTTTAGAGTCAGAAAGGAGGCACGATGCCGAGAAAGGGATGGAGGGCAATTGGAAACGGGCCAAACTTGGCAATCGCCGAGGTTCGACTAAGCGGAAGTGAGGAACTCACCAGTTATCAAGAGGCCAAAGAAGAGGCGCTGGTCACACTCCGAAACCACGTGCAGCGGTATCTGGATCAGATCGAGCGACTGGAAAGTGACAATTTTGCAGCGACGGGACGGTTGCCGGAATTCAAGGCGTGGGAGCTTTCATGGTACGGCAGGCCCTATACGTTGGTATTTGCGAAGACCAAGAAACGTGCCATCGAGTTGGTCGAGGACACGAGATACGGATTTGAGGAGTCGTGGGAGCCATGCGAGGGCACGTGGTGGTATGAGCATTGCGTCGAGGAAGGCGTGTTTGTTGAAGAGACGGACGAGAATGATCGAGGGACAGGCGTGTTTTTGCGTCCGCTTTCACGGGAAGAGAAAGACGAGTTTGCAGAGCAATTCATAGCTCCTTACCGAACGATTTCGGCGGAGAAGCTGCTCAGCAAAGTCGGGCGACAATTCGTGAGTACAGGAGTGGGCCGTCACGGCACTCCGTTTCGGGTAACTGTGACTGTTGAGGAATCGTATTGCCGAAGCGAACTATGGGTTCAGGCTGAAGTGGACGACGGCTTGGAACATTTCGGTGGTGGTGGCCGTGCCTACTTCCACCGAAAAGTGCCTGTCACTGAGTCGTGTAACCGGATCAAGGAGGGATTCTGAGTTCTCATTCCAAAAGTTGGAATGGCAGTTGCGGGCGTTAAGTGTGAGACACGACAGGAATTCTCATTTTGTGTCAGTGCTAAGTGCGAGACTAGTCTGATCCCGGCGCTAAGGCGTTTCTGCCTCCATTCTCTGCTGGAGAAACTCGGCCAGTCGAGCGAGCCTTTCATCACCGACATTTCGGAGTGCTTCGATGTAGTCGTCGTAGAACGCCATGTGGACGAGGTTCTCGAACTCTGGCCGTAGCACTTCTTTCTTGAATGCCTCGACCTGAGATTCGAGTGGAGCCCGGCATGACTTTGGGCAAATCACAACCGTACCAAACCGAGTCTTGCGGTGGCGCATTGCGAACGCCGATGCCAGCAAGAAGTTTCGCATGAGTTGGAAGTGCGGTCCACGAAACGGGCAGGCGTCTCCGACCTGCTGTTGTGCGAAGATGGTATCCCGAAAATACGAACGTCCCAACGTCCAATAGAGCCTCGGCGTCCGTCTACCATTCCACCGTTCGAGAAGGCACCAACAGCTTGAGCTGGCCATGTCTGATCCGGGGCCGTAGTGTCCTTTGCATTCCTTGGGAAACTTGCTGCAAGAACCAAGTCCTTCTGCGGCGTCAGCAACAAACTTTGATTCAATGGTTACGACAGTACCCGAATTTTCGAGCAAAGCGTCAACCTGAGTAGGTGTTCCGACAACCTCATTCAACAGAGTGCGGTCTGAATACTCCAAGTGAATCTTCCAGCATGAATCCGATTGCGCCCATGTCGGAAAGTGTGGAGCAAGGAATCGCTTCAGCACCTCAGCGTTCTTCTCACAGTCAATCAGTGAGCCAAAGGCAGAAATGCAGAAGGTTTGAGATGATCTTGGTGAGGATGAGTATTTGTGCCACGGGATGCGATTTCCGACTTTTGCGGTGATCGCATTCGAAAACAGATTTGGGAAAGATTCCCAGTATGGATTTGTTTCTTCGCTCATGTGTGCTCTTTCACGTCGAACTGACTCTGCATTACGGTGCTGCCTGATCTTTTTCCGCACCAGAAGATGTGGACAATAAGCCAACAATTCTATCCCTAATGTGCTGTAGCCGAGCTTCGTAGAAGTCACGGAACTCCGTCAGGGCGGCTGGTACGTTGCCAAGCACGTGGTTGTCGCAATAGTTTGTTCGAGCGGCACCCGTGAATGTTGCCGTAATCCACTCGGCTGGCATTGATGCCTGTTTCTCGATGTTTTCGATGCCTTCCAGCAGTTGAAGATTCGGAAGTCCATTTACCATCTCTCGATAGTCTTCGATCTCATCGTCTGCTACGCCAGCTTTACGAAGCCGAGAAGGCGTGAATCGTGATTTCGGAAACACGTGATCTATGTGGAAGTGATGCTTTGTCACATCAACGAACGGGAAGAGAAGCGTCATCAGAGCGAAGAGCCGTTTGTCTCCGTACTGCATCTCAACAAGTTCATCAACCTCTTCGTCCCCGAAGTGGAGCGACTTACCTCGCTTCGCCATCACTTGATAAAGCCTTGACGCTGGAAACTCATCATCGCCGTCCTTCGCAATTGCTTCACGAAGGGCGGTCAGTAATGTGTCGAGTCCGCTACCCCAGATTCCAGACGCCTTCAAAAGACTGCGGATTAGCCACGTGCGGATTGTCTCACGATCTTTCGAATAACTGCTCTGCGAAACGTACTTGCCATCCAGTTTGCGGTGGCAAATGTAATAGGCAATGGGAAGAAGCGCACTGTCGGCCCGAAGTGTCCTCTCGGTGAAACCGAAGCTGGCCAGCAATTGCACAGACACCTTCAGTGACCTCTTTACCTCCGGCCAGCGTTTTTCGAGCACTTCCATATTCTCACGGTTGAAGTTCTCGACCTTGAAACCGACGCTTCCGATGTCGGCCAGCATGAGCCCAGCCTTCAACACAAGGTCTTTGGAGAAACTGAAGCCCTCACCAGTGTTGTTCAGATCATCCACCAGCGTGTGAATTTCCTTGCGAGCGTCACCGGTCCACTGAGCAACAGCAATGGACAGCAAAAGGTCAGAGTATGAAAGCACGGTCCCACCACTATTCATCCGAATGAATATGTTGAGAACCTTTTCCAAATCTTGACTCTTCTCCTCATAGTAGGAGATGAGATGCTGGTCATGAATGACTCGATGAAGGTGATGAAGCACCTTGAATGCCTGATTCGTGTGCTCAGGTTCGAGCCGTGCTGACAACCACTCCAGCATGGGAGGGCCGCTTTCCATTCCCAGAATCTCAGACACTCGGAACCAGCATTCGGTTTTCGGCGCTGCTTCTACCTGCTCCTCTGTCAAAAACTCAAACCGGAATCTCTCACCGCTTTCGTCGGCATCGCCGCTGTCGGCAAGGAGGTCGAGGTAGAGGAATCTCTCGGGATAGGCATCAGGATTGTTGCGGCGTCCATACTTTGTACGCCAAGCCATCGATCCACAGAGTCCGATATTCAAGGCCGTTAGTCGCTGTTGTCCATCGAGGACGGCAGTGAGTTCCGAGTCGTGAAATATCGGAAGCTGTGGACAGTGCGGGGCATCCCTTTCGTGGTAGTTGCAGACAAAGCTATAGAACTTGTACTTGCTGCTGTTGTCCTTTTCGACCTTCCAATACAGGAATGTGCCGAATGGGTATCCCTGCATCAAACTGTCGAACAGGCGGGCAATCTGTTCGGGTTTCCAGACAAATTCCCGCTGGATCGCTGGTAGTACGAAGTTCGTCTTCTGAATCTGATCGAGCGTCTCTTTGATCGTTCCACCGGTCTGGTACATCTATACGTCTTCCAAGAAGCTAATTTGAATCTGTGTGAGCCCGCTTGTTTACAGCGGACTTCTCCGTTGCCAGTATCACCAACAGGTGCTTGGCTCGTGAGCAGCCGACGTAAAAATCTGCGGTTGTAAAGAATGGGTCGGTGTCGGGGTTGGGCACGTCGGTTACGACAATGGCATCTGCTTCGAGTCCCTTAAAGCTGCGAATCGTCGAGAACAGAACGGCATCGTTTGCACGCCAATGTTCGAGGCTTGTTGTCAGGTTGACTTTGCCGATCTTGTCGGCGTTGGCCAGACAGGATTTGCTCTGATCGTATGGCGAAAGAATGGCGATTTGGGACAGTTTCAGCTTCCCATGTCCAAACCATTCATCAACGTACTGACGGACTTTGTGCATCCGCTGAGTTGCATCAGGGACGACTTCAATCTTGGTTTCGATGCCATCGGGAGCGTCGTCACGAACGGGAATATCTACTCCACGAATACCGCTGCATGTAGACGCAATCTGTTTTGTGTTACGGCAGTTGATTGGCAATTCGAACGGTGTTCCAAGGTCAGGTATCGCCAAGTCACCGTCCATGTACAGGTTTTGGGCTGGGTCATAGAAGACGTAGAATGGCCCTTTGTCGCCATCATGATTGATGATCTCCAATGGAATCCACCAGTCAGAATGGAAATCCTGTCCTTCATCTACGACAACCGCATCGAAGCGATCATCGCCGAGTCGGTCGAGAGCCTGCATGAAAAGATCGGGGGCCGTTTCCCTCCAAAACGTGCTGTCCTTGGTTGGTGAAAAGGCGATGTGCGCTTTTCGACAGTAATCACTACAGAGCCCGTGGAAATGGCGAACTGTGACAAGATCATCAAGTTCATGGGGCAGACTTGTGCGTAGCCACTCGGCCAATGGTTTGTTGAAACAGACAAGAAGTGTCTTCTTTCCCTGTCGAGCAAACTTCTGTGCTTGGACGCCAGCCAGAAGCGTCTTTCCTGAACCGGCCACACCTTGTATCGCTGCTCGGTGATGAGCATTCAAGAAATCCAGCAGCCGTGCTTGTTCCTGCGTTAAGCGAAAGAGCCGTTCTTCCTGCTCTTCAACCTGTCGAAACAGGACCGGAAGAAGCTGGAATGCCGGAGACAAACCAAGCTGTATCCCTCGCATCTGTTCGGCTGTCAAATCGACGGAGTAGCTGGCCGGTTTCCATTTGCTCAGGAGATCGGTCACACGCTTTCCCAGATGCGTCATGTCGTTTGCTGAGGAAATCATGCTTGTGTCTGAGCCGGGTGGGACTCGGCCACGGTAAACACAGTCTGGAAACACGACGGCGTAACCATAGGGACAGGGGATGTGCTTCTCGCCTCGAAACGACTCTTTGCGAATCATCTGCTCCAACTGATGCGTGCCTTTTCTGGCTTGTTCGAACGGGTCTTTGATCTCAACGACTCGACTTCGTTCTCGACGAAACCACGCTCGACTTGTTTCGTCGTACTCGATAGTTCCCCCTTTTACTTCGAGCACCAACATCCCGAATTTCGGATGGACAATCACAAAGTCCGTTTCACCTTCTCGAAGCGTGACCTTCTTGTGATCCCTGTCTGATCGCAACCACGGGTAGCTGTGGTAGATGACGCACTCATCAGGCAGTTGCTCGACAAGAACTGTCGCAACATCACGCTCGCCTTTGTTGGATATTTCCTCGGGGAGTATTTTGGGAATGAGTCGTGCCATCGTTGTCCGCTCACTGTTTAAGAATCGCCACAGGTCGAAATTTCTCCCATTCACTGTCCTTCAACGTGAATCGCACTGGTGTGCCGCCCGACCGAATCATCACGGCGATGGTGGCGTCTCCACTCTCCACTTGTGTCTGTTTTTGCCACCAGAGCTTGCCGCAAGCGATGCGGACTTTCTCATCTCCACGCCGCATCTGATCTCGGATGACGATCACGATGTCGTTCTTGTTCGGGCTTGAAGAGCCTTCGCCCAGCAGTTCGAAAGTCGCCCCATTCGCTGAAAGGCCAAGCTCCTTCGCCATGTCATTCGGCAGGCGAATTGACACTTCGTGCGCATCTGGAACTCCATGATCGACGAGATCATACAAGTTGATCTGCTCGTTCCTTCCATCACTCGCATCTGCATCGGTTTCATCATCGTCAACCGATTCTGTTGACTGTTCGCTCGTCACGCCCGGCACGTTGAAAAAGGCAAACCTGTCTTGATCGACTGTTGGAACCAACACGGTTCGATCCAGATACTTATTACCCCGCTCACAGGACGTTTCCGGTGCGAAGAGGCAGGCATGGCACGAGGCACCGTGCAACGTCGTGCCGTCTCGATACGGATGGTGCTCGGCACACAGTGGATCGCTCGCACAGAGTCGCATGGCATCAAGTGCCTGATCGAGATGTCTCTCCAAGGTTTGCGGCTCCCCGAGTGAAACCAGTCCGCCGAGCGTACCTTCACTGTCTGGGGCTGCTGTGTAGATGAGAACACCAGCCATCGTTGGACCGTCCTCTCCGGGCGATCTTGAGTAAATTCGCTCACGAAGAGAGGCTGCTGTGTAACCGCACTCAACAGCGAGTTGTCGAATCAGGGCGTGAGCAAACGAGTGCAGCAGGACGAAGCGGATTCCCGGATCATGTTCTTGAACAGGTTCCAATCCACGGGCCATTCGCCAACGCCGATGGGCTTCTGAGAAAATACCCTCATGACCTTTGACGGCGTTTCGTGCAATCCACGATTGAATCTTCTCCTCGGAGAAGTGAAAGAAGATTCCTTCGCCACGAATCTCTGACGCAGGAACCCACTTTGGCGACTTGCGAGACAACGGAACACGCTGACTTGCCGGAAAGGCCGAGGGGTCGTCGTAGTCGCCCGGTGACTCAATGCGAGTGAAACCAACGAGCCCACGTACTTCACGCAATCGCTCTGCCAGCACGATTTTCTCGAAGAATTCTGAGTAACGAGCCGGTGGATTCGTAACTCGCAGTCGAAAGTCTCTGGTCCTCTCCACGGAATGCGGATTCGAAAAGACGAGCCACTCTGGCGTCTTCAAGTCTGACTCGATGTCATCATCATCATCATCATCATCGTCACCCTCCGTTTTCTTGGACTGCACGGCTTCCCAAATCTGGTCATCCGTAAAAGCGGCGAGGTCACGAAGTGGTGACTGAGGCAACGAACGAAGCAGTTGAATGTTCTGTTGGCTCTCGACCTGTTGCAGCGTCGTCCATTGATCTTCGATTAACTGAGTCAACTCATCGACAGCTTGAGGAATGGCAAGCGCTGACAGCATGACGGCGAACCACGAATTCGATGCTCCCTGAAGCATGGCCACCTGCCGCATGTCCGATCCATCAATGTCCTTGCATCCTCCCTCGGCAAAATCCACCAGATGCGGCAGACGACCTCGGCATGGCCCGAGGCCGTTGTCATCTCGTTTGAACGCATCCGACATTCGCCTGAATGCGCCACACGTGTCACAGCGTACTTCGATGCTGGATGCCTCACCCGAAGCACCGAACTCTCTCAGCCGCAGGCTCCATGCGCAGTCTGGATTGTCAGTCCCGTGAACGAACTTGACCCACGGAAACTCGTCCAGATGTCCGTTTCGACAAGCCACGATAAATCGGGCGGGCAACGCAGTCGGCGGTTTACCCGGCTTGTTGCAGTTTGCATGGCAGTAGCGAACAAGATCGGGGCGATAGAGATGTGGTTCCAGCTTGAACAAGCCAGAACTCAACGGAGCCAAACGTCGGCAATACGGACAGACCATCCATCGTGGAAATGGGGCAACGGGAATACCAACCCGTGACGCAGGGTCGAATGGGCTGGGCGAGAAACTGTCGGTCTCAGGAACAATTGGAGCGTTTCTGAGCGTCTGGACCTGTTGTCCCAGCAACTCACGAACAGAGACTAACAACCGCTCTTCTTTAATCTCGGACGAGTCCTGAAGGAATGGCTGCCAGTCTTCGAGTCCCATCACCATGACGGAGATGTTTGGCAAATCGATAATGGCCCCAATGCCGAAGGTCGTCAGCACTTGGCTCGGGCGGATTTCACCGACTTTGACATTCTTATTCTCCTGATTCATGCGTCGGTCTCCTGCGTCTGCTCGGAGACAGGTTGGCCACCGTAGTCATCGTCGAGACCATGATCGTTCAGTATTAGGTTAGCGGTCGGTTCGACTTCTCGAAGTGAGTTCAGGCAAGTGAACTCAGTCCAAGGTTCGGTGCTAGGTTGTCGCAGCAACCCAATGGTCTGACCATCTTTCTTCGTCTGGTATCCCAACCGACTTCCGCCAGTCATTCGCTGAGCCAAGTTCTGCCAATGGTCCAATTTCCTTTCAAGTTGATCTCGAACGTCATCGCCCACTTCTGGACCAGCAATGGCGGCTGCCCGATTCGTGATCGCATCGATGATTTCCCGGACGCCGGGTTCGTCAGATTTCGTCGCCATCAACATTGCCCGTTCGTTGCCATTGAATTCAGTGCCTTGCAACCGAACGAGTGAAACCAAGAGTGCCGACAGTCCACGGTACGTCGCACCAGATGAGAACGGTGTTACCGACAATGCTTCGACGTGCCGATAAAACGTGGCGTGGTAATTCTCGAAGGTTTCATAGTGGCTGAGGTCTCTCGGTCTGGCCCAGTTGAACACCGTGCAGACAAGACCCGGATATTTACGACCAACACGGCTGGTGGCTTGGATGTACTCGGCAGTCGTTTTCGGTTGACCTGCTGTCACCATCAATCCAAGCCGTGGAACATCGACACCGACAGAAATCATGTTCGTGGCCAGCAGAACGTCGAGCGGACGGTGCTTGTATTCATCACCGGGTTTGCGTTTCTTCATTGCTTCGAAAACTGCCGGATCGAAAACGCCTTCGAGTAGATCGAGCGTTTCTGGAATGGCGGTCGAGCCGAGCCGTGAGGTCAGTTCTTTCACGGTGTCCGGTGAATAGAGCCGTCGCTGTGCCAGACCTCGTTCATCCATGCGTCCCAATCGATTCCGAATGTCGTCATCGACCAGACGCTTCATGCCACCGAGTTCTCTCAGACTGTTGAAGTAACCCACCAGAGTCATCCACGGATCAGCGTGTCTGCCGTACTGTTCGAAGAGAACCTGCCCTGCCGACAGAAACGCAACATAAACACGAATCAGTGCCGCCTTCAGCCGTCGTCCGGGAGCGCATATTCCGATGTATCGGCGTCCCGGATACTTCTCTGAGCACGGACGCTGTAAGGAGAAAAAATTGTCACGAACATCGAGACCCGGTGGCGGGAAAACGTTGAGCTTTCGCATGAACAGCGAGTGCATCTGCTGTTCGGCTCGACGAATCGTCGCCGTAGATGCGATCACTTTTGGACGGACTTGATGGCCGTTGACCTGCCAAGTGCAGAGCTTGTCGATGGCTGTTTCGTAGAGTCCAACAAGAGTTCCCAGTGGGCCACTGATGAGATGCAACTCGTCCTGAATGATAAGGTCGGGTGGCCTCAGCGGATTTGTCGGAACTGTTTTCGCCGCAGGCAGACCCGATTTGCTTTTTGTATGCGAGTCCTTGTCTTCGATTTCGGGCGAACGAAAACCGTGTCGCTCGCAGATTCCATCTACTTGACCAAACAACATTTCAGTCGCACCGTTCCACGGCATCTGAGCGAACTTATCCACGGTCGTAATGAGGAGCGAAGGCAGATTGCGATAAATCTCTTCGTCAACAACCAGAACAGGCAGTCCTTCCTTCGGGGCTTCACGCTTGCTGAATTTGCATTGGCCATATTTATTGCCGCAAAAGACCAGCGTGCGGCCACGCCCTTGGTTGTACTTTTCGACCGTTATGTTCTTGCCGGGATCGATCTTGCTTCCACACCAAGGACAGTTCGTAAGCTGATGGGGCGAACCGCCGCCGCCGAATGAACCGCTCTTTGGCTTGCCGCCGTGAGCGCTCTTGACCGACTCATCACTCTGACTGGTCTTATTGGGAGTCGCACGATTTCCAACCCAGAGGCCGATGCGGAATGGAGTGAGTCCCCAACGCCTGTCGCCTTGCGTGAGAGCATCACGGCGAATGTCTTCACACGCACAAATCAACGCCGTAGCACGTTGAAACTGCTGAAGCGTCAATAGTCGAAGCGTGTATCGCATCAAGACCGTCACGCCGTTTTCGCCGTCACGCCCTTCGACAACCCCTTGAAGCCGTCGCAGCCCAAGCGTGTAGGCAGTCAGTCCAAGGTATGCTTCCGTCTTTCCACCACCGGTCGGAAACCACAGGAGGTCAGCGATAGCGTTGGAATTTGTGCCACGCTCTGGATGATCGAATCGTGTGATGCCGGGCAGGTTCAGAAGCACAAATGCCAACTGGAATGGACGCCATGACCGATTCTGAGGAACATCGATCTGCCCCTCGAAGTCTGGCTCCTCTTCCCCACGCCGCACGGCCTCGGAAAAAATCGAATGAGTACGCTGAAGCCACATCGCTCGATTCATGAACAGAAAGGCTTCGACGGCAAGTGGATCATGCTCATCTGACGACGGGTCGAGCAATGAGATACCTTGGCGAATGCGTTCCAGCGTTCGCCGACAATGATCGATGGCCGTGCCTGCCACTTGCCGGTAGTCGTCGAGTCCTTCATCCGGGTTGTCGATCTTACCTGCTTCCAGATCGATCCATTCCTCATAAGCCGTCACCAGTGGTTCGAGCTTCGACCGCAACTGATCCGGTGGCGTCTCAGCCAGTTCGTACATGTCACGGCAAACGCCATTCAAGTGGCGGAATGCCGGATTCAGTTCCGCATCGCTGGCCTCTGGGAAATCAGTCTTTGGGACTTCGTAGTCCGGAACGACCCGAGTAGAGATTCTCACTGCACGAGTGGGATCGTCGGGTGATTCATCCACGTGAACTCCGACGCCGTGGCCAACAGCGAACTCAACATTGCGGCGATACAACATGTTGAGCATGTCGTTCTCCGCCTTCACTGACTCGTCGGTGCCCGCAAGGTCAACTCGGCTTGGCTTCTTGTCGAAGATCGCAGAACCGTCCGTGGCTTCAACAATGAGTTCCGGCTGAAAGACCCACATCTGATCTCGCAGCTTGTCTGGTTCCTGTTGCTGATTGACCAGAAACAGCGTGATGCTCCAGTGGTCGTCTCGTTGCCGCATGACTCCTTCGATGCGAACTTCGGGGCAGGCATGGTCAGCGTCGAAGGAAATGATCGACCCTTGTTGCACTTTTACTCTGTGTGGGATTCCGCCACGTTGATAGCGTTTCCAGACTCGTTTCGGATTGCCTTTCTGAGTGGTGATGTGCTCGCTGGGCTCTCGAAGGTACTGTCCCCACTTCGCCGACACTTGTATCTCTGTGATTTCCAATGCAACGGAAAACGTCACGCCGAATGAGGACGGAAAGATTGCCTTCGGTTGAGGAGGCGTAAGTTCGGTTGCTCCCTCATCAATGGAATCTACACATCCAATTGCGATGGGATCATCGGGTGGGAAGTCACCGCCCGTGTCATCTACGTCGTCGTCATCTTCGACGGAACCAGATGCGAAAGGGTCGCCTGCTTCCTGACGGCGTGGAGCCAGCATTCCCACGAGATACCGATCACGCACAGACGGTTCGTCGATTTCTTCATCCGGTGTCGTCGGCCCTCTTAGGTCTTTAACAACCATTTCCTCAAGGAGTGAACGCAGCTTGAGCGGTGAAGGCTGCTCAAGCGACGAAGGCTGTAATGGCAGTACCGAACTTCTAAGGTGGAGCAGATTGTCGTCGTCAGTCATTGAGATTACCCCACTCCTCTGAATCGGCTCATCGTGAACGCACGCACTTGCACACTAATAGCGTGCCGGAGTTGACGTGAAAGCTCTTCGATCTCCGGTGTCTGTGTTGGAAAGACAAGCGATTGTGTCTCCAGATCGGCGTACATCCCTTCAACACCAACTTTGCATTCCAAGAACAGATTGGAAAGAAAATCACCGACTCTTGGGAAGCTCCGTTCATCAAGTGCTTTCGAGCGTCCTTCATGGTCGAGAACATCACAAGCCTTCGCCGCCCTATAACCGTCCGGGCCGTATTCAAAATACGCCCCTGACTGTGGCGTAAGACTCTCGATACGTTTTAGTTCGCTGACGAGCGCTTGCTTGCCCTCTTTGGAATCATGACGCTTGGATTGAAAGAGAATGCCCTTCTTGAACTGGCCTTCGACTTCCACGTTCTCGACTTGTGCAACGTTTCCGACCGGAGTGACTTCGATTCGAGTTCGATCTACTTCGATCTGGAAGATACCATCTGCTCCAGTTGGTCTTTCTTCCGAAGAATGCTGGTTGCCCGAACCGAATGCTCGATAAACAACTCGCCATCGCCAAACGTAACCATGCTCCTCACGTGGTGCCGTCCAATCCGTTCGCATCGAGCCGCACATATCGCCGGTTAGAACATCTTCGGATCGAGGACCACTTTGCCAGCCGCCCTCCGCCCGTACCGAAGCCTGACGAATGTGGGCCTTGATTTGCTCACGCACCGATTCAGGGATCGCCTCTCTGATTGATCCATCCGCCATTTATGATTCCTCCTCGAATAATCTGCCCTGAGTCGCCGCAGAAACTTCAAGCTGCCTGCCGAAGAGCGAACCGTCGCCACCGCTCAGGGTGTGCATCGTGACGGAATCCCTCTTGAGCTTGTCGGAGGGCGGGGTTGTTGTCGTGACGATGTACTGAAATGGGATGTCATCGCCGTCACGAGATTCCTGCATCGATGAGAAAGCGGTCTCCAGCAGTCGTTCGTAAAGCCGGATGTTCAAGTCGGCTTCTCGGGGACTGTCGTGGAGTAGAAAGCCGGGGTGATGCACTGTCGTGGCAGAACTCTCCAGCAGCAGAGTGATGTCAGCCAGTAGGACGGCCAGCGTCTCGTAGGCTTCACCTGCCAATGAATTCTCTCGGCTGATTCGAAACGTCACGCCTTCCTCGTCAACGTCGATCTCGCCTTTGAAATCCTTGTTGATTGTCTTGCGAACGAGTTCGTTGAACCCGGACATGAAACTTTTGGCTCGTTCACGCTGCCTGCTGACAACCTTGTCCAGTTCGTCCTTGGTGGACTCAATGTCTTTTTCCGTGTCCGACTCACTCGACCTCAGAGCATTCAGGTCGGTGTTGGGAACCGTCCCTTCGAGTACGCCACTCCATTGCTGCAATTCAGCGATGACTTTGGGGATTGCCTCAATCTGACGGTTCAGGCCGATTCGTCTCTCCAGAAGATCGTTCTTCTGCCTGTTTAGTTCATCGATACGACCACGAAGCCGGTCGATGGGTGTTTGCAATTGTTCCGCCTGATCGGCCAGTGCTGCGGCCTCTTGCTCACGCTCAACGACTTCAGGCATCGTCTCCTTTTGCTGCCGTGAAATTTCGTCATCAAGACCTGCGATTCGTGCCTGCACATGCTCACAGTCGCCAAACAGAATCCGAGCCGGTTGACACATCGCCGAGGATAGATCAGATAACGATTCACGTTGACGGCGAAGGTTCTCTACTTCGCTCAAGAGTACGTCGTTGCCTTCAATCGTGACCTCACTGGCGGCATCGTGTTGGTCGCTCATTTCCGTCAGTTCGAGCAACGAAGCGGAGGCAAGATTGATCTGCCGATCCAGTGGAGCCAATTGCTCGTTGATGTCCGTGACATCTTTCCGCAAATCATTCAGCCTTTGCTCGGCAGCCTGACCGACGCCAAAAAGTTCTCCGTCTTCGGCGGGAGCAATATCAGCATCCTTCACGCCGTACACTTCGACCAACTTCTTCCTCAGCCGATTGACGTTGAATGTCGGTTCCTGTTCTTTGTTCTTGATTTGCTCACGATAGTTGGCCAGTGAGTTCTCAAGCTCTTCCAGTCGTTTCCTCAGTTTGGGTTCTTGGGATTCCAGAAGTCCAAGTACGGCTCTCAGGCACAGACCTGCATCCACCTTGCCTTTGGTGAATCTGGGGCTCAGCGAATCACTGCGTTTGTGACGCCAGTTCCAGTAAAGGTCATAGCGAGCTTCCTGATCCCGGCTGCACATCGCCAGCAGGTGCAGCCATTGCACAGATTCGCCGTTGGACAGAATGTTTCTGTCCGCCATGCCTTCGAATGCTACGGCATCCAAAGCCTCGGTGAACCGTTCAAAGTCCTTCGGGTCATCCGATGTGGCGAGATCGGTCAATGGCACGCCTTCTTTGGCGTAGTGCCTTGCACGCTGGCTTAATCCTCGCATTACAGACCATTCGACACCGGCGACTTCAATCACGGCTCCGACGAAGGACGACGGAAAACAGTGTCGGACTTCAGCGACGACGTGTTGTTGGCCAAAGGTCTTCTCGCCGAGGCAATAGCGGATCAGTCGGCACACTGTTGTCTTGCCGATCCCATGCCCGGTCTCGAACGCATCGGATGAATCGTTCGCTTCTCCCTGAACAATGTTTAAGCCCATATCGAATGACAGTCGGCGTATTTCGACAAGCGGATCGAGCGACTCGAACAGCATAAGTTCCTTGATCCAGACCAAGGGACGCTTGCGTTTCGTGCTTCGCTTTTTTCCGCCTGCCTTGCTCATGCGATCTCCCCACACAAGCTGGCCGAATCCTGCTCGAACGTCGCCAATTCTTCTGCGTCTTCCGATGGCAGAGGCTTCGTAGACGCCTTCAACGCACGAAGCTCGCCAGATGCTTTAACGAGCAAGTCAATGAGATTGGAATCTATGGCTGGGTAGGACTCTCGAACGTTGGTAAACGCATCACCGACCGAGACTGATTTCCCTTTGACGACGATTGCGTTCTGTAGCGTGAGCAGGTCTTTCAGTTCAGACCACGGAATCTGATTGACTTCTTGAACCCAAGCCTTCGGAATCTTCTTGCACAGCTTGGTGAACTTCGTCCGTTCATCACCCACGAGCAGCTTGCTGTGACGTTCGTGTCGAAGCACGATCACAAGGGCATCGAGGTAGGCTGACGATTGCAGTTCTGGCTCAGCCGCCACCACGTCCAGCACCACTCCGCACAGGAGCTTCTCGCTGTCTTTCGTTCCGAAGGCCGTGTCCACAGTTTCCATGTCGAACAACGTCGGGGTCTGCGGCTTCGGAGCTTTCTTGGCTGCCCTTTTTTTCGTAGCACGTTTCTTCTTGGCCTTCTTCTTGTCGTGCAGTCCTTGTTTGACTTCCTCTGCGTATCGCTCGTGGTTGAGTTTCAGAAGTCGCTGTAGAACTTCACGTCGGGCAGCTTCACTGATCGTGTAACGAATGCCCTGTTTCGTCTCGTGAAAGTCGTGGCCGAGATCGAAATTTTCCCAGCCGTATGCAGCAGCGACAACGTGATCCAATTCAACGATGAGGTTCCTCAGTGATTGAATGTCCGAAGATGTGTCCGTGCTGTCACTGAGATGTCCGTAGAGACGAGTCAGTCCTTCGTTTCGACCGATGAGCAATTGCTGTCGAAAGCTGTAGAACTTCTCACCAACTTCGCTAACTGAGCTACTCGGATTGGTTGAAATTGGGTAGGTGTCAAAACACCTTGACTGAACGTAACGCACGTCGGTCCGCATTGTCGAAGCCGTCGCATCGGTCCACGAGTTGTGAAAAGATGATTGCAGATTTGCGAAGTCGCAGAAGGAGTCTGTTACGAACACAATCAGTGCATCGCTATAGACCCAATTAGCAGGAATGAACCCCACCATGTTTCTGCTGCAAACACGAGACCGCACGAGCACTTTCTGCAATGATGTGATTGAATCGTAGAGGGCGTGCCTAGCGTGAACATCCTTCCACCATTCGTTGACCATGCGGGGGTATTTTTCGGCGTCCTTCTCCATGCGTTCTGGATAAACGCAATTGCGGACATGGTTGAACGGTAGAGAATACTCTGCGGCCTCATCGTGTTCCATTTCTCCAAAATTGATAGCCCAGCGTGGCGCATCAAATGTTGGACTGTCGTTGAACTCCCTGCCACCCATGTAAGGAAAAAGGACACTCTCATTTCTTTGGTCTTCCTTAATCCAACGAGCAGCCTCGGCAGGCGTGACGAGAAATCCAGTGCTCATCATGAATGACCCTTGAAAACACTTCCCACTGTTTCCGGCAAGCCGCTTCACGCTTTCCAAAGACACTTCTTGTTCGGTCAGCGATGCAGATATACCGCTTACGGTTGTGTTGTCACTTTTTGATTCACCTTGCCAAACCCCTTTGCTGATATAGAACGTCACAGCTTGGACGCTCGCAGAACCGGGCCATGGAAATGGAGTACGTGTTCTTACAACTGTCCCCCCGAGTTTTACGGCCCGAGCAAGTCCGGCCTTTTTCGTGATTCCCTCTGCAACTGTTTTTGTTCCGAGGAAGCCAAGCAAGCCATCCTCCGCAAGTAGTTCATAGGCTCTTATCACAAAGTGAGCGATAAGGTCAGCTTTCCTCGAAGCATCAGGATTGTGATTGAACAGGAAGGTGTTGTATTCATCGGACAACACCTTGCTCACGCCCGCACCACCCAAAAACGGTGGATTGCAGACGAAGGCGTGCAGGCCACTATCGGCAAACACTTCTGGAAATTCGATTGGCCAGTGAAACGTCTTCGCACAGCCAACCTGCCCCAACTTGAGAGCGGATTCTCTTTCTAGTTCGGTAATTGCAACGTCTTTGAATTTGAATTCCACATCTATGAGCGTGTCTTGGAGTTCTTGCTCTCGTTCGGCATCGTTCATGGACTGCCATTGAACGGCCAGCATCCTATCAGCGGCATAACGAAGCCTTCCCGATTGTTCGTTGGCTCGCTTCAGCATTTCGGTTTTTCGTTCAATATCCTCAACCGAGTTCGTTGGCATTCGCTCCAGTTGGAGACGCAGAGTCTTGGCGGCGTCAATGCGACGTTTGATCTGTTCGTGGGCAAAACTTTTCTGAGGTCCGCCACCGTTGAGTGAGAACCGCTCTAACTGGTCGATACTACTGATGCCAATCAGTGAATCCCCACAACGTATTGAGTGGTCGAGAAACGTGAACGGCTTGTCCTTCGCCAAAGTCAACAGCCACAAACTGAGCTTGGCCATTTCGGTTGCCAGCGGGTTTACATCCACGCCGTACAAGCAACGTTGAGCCACGGTGCGTCGGGCGTAAACGATTCGCTCATCGGGATCGTCGGGGATCAACTGCTCGTCGGGCTCACCTGTCGATGGTTCACCGAAAGGAGTGATCTTCACCTCACCAGTCGCATCCTCTTCGACTGCTTCCCATGCTTCGAGCAGTCGTTCGGCCATGTATCGAGCGGCTTGAACGAGGAAAGCACCCGAGCCGCACGCCATGTCGCATATCTTCAGGTCGAGCAAATCCTTCGGGCTCTTTAGCTTCCACTTGTCCTTCGGCACTCCCGCAGCGGGGCCTTCGTAGACCAGCGGCTCCAACGTGTATTGCACGATGGGTTCGGTCAGGCTCCGTGGTGTGTAGTGCGTGCCACTGGAACGACGATCCATTCCGGCAGTTACATAGACACTACCTGCGGGAATCACGACCGGGTAGCCAAAGGTGTCGATCCTTACCAGACCGGCTAATCGTT
>Ga0209578_10001864_pt1 | contig 18658 bp, 12 predicted proteins | sample tdAd472_FD_187127 | JGI IMG/M metagenome (GOLD analysis project Ga0209578, IMG submission 187127) | Marine sediment microbial communities from the Atlantic coast under amendment with organic carbon and nitrate - tdAd47.2 (SPAdes)... | ecosystem: Environmental > Aquatic > Marine > Coastal >...
CGCTGCAGTGCCGGCATTATCTGTCCTGCCCAACGCAAGGAAGCAATTCGTCATTTTGCGTCACGCGCGGCGCTGGATATCGAAGGGCTTGGCGACAAGCTGATTGAACAGCTCGTGGACCGTGGTGATGTGAAGGACGTGGCGGATATTTTCATGCTGCGGGTCGAGGAACTGGCAGAACTGGAGCGCATGGGCCAAAAGTCTGCTGCCAATGTCATTGCCGCCATTGACCGTAGCCGGGAGACCACGCTGGCCAGGTTCATCTACAGCCTGGGCATACGCGAAGTGGGAGAAGCCACCGCTGCGGCGTTGGCCAATCATTTCGGCAGCCTGGAAAAAGTAATTGCCGCCGATGAAGAGCAGCTGCAACAGGTCCCCGATATCGGTACCGTGGTCGCCGGCCACATTGCAGTATTCTTTGCCAACGAGGACAATCTCGCCTTGATCCAGCGCCTGAGAGCCAACGGGGTAAACTGGCCGGACGTGGAGGTTACCGCCGCAAGCAGGCCATTGCAGGGACAGACCTTTGTCCTCACCGGCACCCTGGAAAGCATGCCCCGCGGCGACGCCAAAGCCAGGCTGGAACTGCTGGGAGCAAAGGTCGCAGGCAGTGTGTCGCGCAACACCGATTGCGTGGTGGCCGGACCCGGAGCGGGCTCCAAGCTTGTCAGGGCAGAGGAACTGGGCGTCAGGATAGTCGATGAAGCGGAATTTCTGGCGCTGCTGGACGAATTTGAGTGAGCTTGTTGATGCTGAATTGCAACCTCCCTGAACAAAGGAGGACTTCCCACGTTGCTGAACGGTAGCTTGCGGGTCGCTGTAAAAGCCTGGGGGAAGCTGATCCCGCCGGGAATTCTCTGCCTGTCAGTTTTTCTGGCAGGCTGCGTGGCATCCCGGCCGGCGGATATTGCCGATATCTGCCGGATATTCGAAGAGCGGCGCGGCTGGTACAAGGCCGCCGTGAACACGGAGGAGCGCTGGGGTATCCCGGTACCGGTGAGCATGGCTTTTATTTACCAGGAAAGCGGCTTCCGGGCCCGTGCCAAGCCGGGCAGGAAAAAAATCCTGTGGGTGTTCCCGGGCCCCAGGTTGTCCACTGCCTACGGGTATGCCCAGGCACTGGATTCGACCTGGCAGGACTACATGGATCAAAGTGGTAACTGGGACGCACGGCGGGACAGCTTTGCCGATGCCATTGACTTCGTTGGCTGGTACAACGCCATGAGTGTCCGCATGAATCAGATACCTTCCACTGATGCAGCCAATCTGTATTATGCCTATCACGAGGGCAATGCGGGTTTCGCCAGGCAGAGCCATACGGGCAAGCCCTGGTTGCTTGATACGGGCTCAAAGGTCAGGGAAAACGCCCGGCGTTTCCAGGTGCAGTACGACCGATGCCAGGCCGATCTGGCCAAAAACTGGTTCCAGAGACTGTTCAGTTAGTGTCCTGTCCGGATAATTCGCGCTGAAATGATGCGAATTATCCGGACAGGACACTAGCAGGCTTTTGAAAAACGTCATGAGCGCAGCCAAGACGAGGCGAAAACTGTCGAAAAGCGCAGTTTACCCGGTGTAAATGAGCATTTTGAGACAGTTTTCAACGAAGTATTGGCAAGCGCAATAGTTTTTCAACAGCCTGCTGATCTGTATTGTTCATTCCAAGTAATAGTGCTGGAGGAAATCAGTACCTTATGAACTGGTGGGGGAAGGTTATAGGTGGCGCCTTTGGTTGGATGATGGGAGGGCCGCTGGGGGCAATTCTTGGTGCTGCCGTGGGGAACTATTTTGACAATGGACTCGCCGGTGCCGGAAAGGACTCCAGCCTGGGACCTGGTGCCACCCAGAGAGTTCAGACCGTCTTTTTTACAACCACTTTCAGCGTAATGGGCTACGTGGCCAAGATTGACGGTCGGATCAGCCGGGACGAAATAGAGCTGGCTGAGCAGGTCATGGGCCAGATGCAGTTGAATACCGACCAGCGGCAGGTGGCTAAAAACCTGTTTCGTGAAGGCAAGGCCGCGGGCTTTCCCATACACCAGGTCCTTGCTCAGTTCCGACGGGAGTGCTTGCGGCGTCGAAACCTGATTCAGATGTTCATGGAGATCCAGGTCGCCACGGCCATGTCGGACGGTAACCTGGATGCTGCCGAGAAGCGCCTGCTGGGAGAAATGGCGGTGGAGCTGGGCTTTTCCCGTGTCGAGTTCGACACTCTGGTGAGCAGGTTAAGCAGCCAGACCGGTTTCGCCAGTCAGGAAGATCGCGATCAGAAACTGAAGTCGGCCTACGGACTGCTCGGTATTGATGAAGCGGCCAGCGACGACGAATTGAAACGGGCCTATCGTCGCCTGATGAGTCAGCACCACCCCGACAAGCTCGTGGCCAGGGGCTTACCTGAAGAAATGATTGAAGTGGCCACGGAGAAAACCCGGGAAATCAAGTCGGCCTACGAATTGATCAAGGAGTCCAGGACCTGACAGGGAGGGTGCCGGCAGCAGGGCAGCAGGGCAGCCGGGTATTTGCCGTCAGTCAGCGGACCGGGGCTGATGCTGCCAGCAGACCCGTGCTGCGCGGAACTCCGGCGGCCTGGAGTTCAGAAATCCGCCGTTGCTGTACTTGATCACAGGTTCCTTGACAGGTTGCCGCTAACGGAAGGTCTCGTTGATGGATTCCAGCACTTCATTGCCAGGGCACAGGTCGTGACTGGACAGACTGTTAAACGGCTTGTCCACGCTGTCGTTCAACTCATGCAGGTCGGATATATCCTGGTTGATATACAGTAACCCGGTGGCGATTTTTCCCCGTTTCCTGTATTCGTTGATGTGATGCAGGGCGTTCTCTCGATCGTAGGGCTGATAGTCACCGCTGGTCTTGTGCAGGTGTATCACCGACCCATCGTGTAAGGTGATTTCCTTGTCCTCGCCTTCCTCGTAATGTGTGGTGATTTCCTGCCGCATAGGGACATAATCGATATCGCTCAACGATTCATAGCTTTCCCAGGTATTCTTGTAGCCGTGGGTTGAGTGATCGGTGTTATTGAACGTTACACAGGGTGAGATGATGTCGATGAAGGCAAAGCCCTTGTGGCTGAAGCCCGCCTGTATCAGCGGGATCAGCTGCTTTTTGTCTCCCGAGAAACTGCGGGCGACGAAACTGGCACCCAGTTCAATCGCCAGTGTGGCCATGTCGATATTGTCGTAGCGGCTTTCCTCGCCGGATTTCGTCTTCGATCCCAGGTCGGCGGTAGCCGACAGCTGACCCTTGGTCAATCCGTAAGTGCCGTTGTTGGCCACGATATACAGCATGTTGATCCGCCGGCGTACGATATGGCAGAACTGGCCCAGGCCGATTGACGCGCTGTCGCCATCGCCGGAAATACCGAGGTAGAAAAGGTCCTTGTTGGCCAGGTTGGCACCGGTGGCCACCGACGGCATGCGTCCATGAACCGTATTGAACCCGTGAGACTTGCTGAGGAAGTAGGCGGGTATTTTTGAAGAACAACCGATCCCGGATAACTTGGCGACCCGGTGCGGTGGCAGTGACATGCCGGCGGCTGCCTGGATAATTGCCGCACTGATGGAATCGTGGCCGCAGCCGCCGCAAAGGGTTGTCAGGGAGCCTTCATAGTCACGATGGGTCAGGCCAAGATCATTGGTCCAAAGCTTGGGGTTGGTGAACTTGGGTTTGCGAATATAGGTCATGGGGGGAAATCCGATTGTGTTCTGCAGTCAGCTCGCCTGGGTATTAATATCTTCAGAATTATTTTTTTCCAACGATTCCAGGTAATCGAGTATTGCTTGTTCAATCTGCCGGGAAGTGATCAGCACGCCGTTGTAGTTCAGTATCGAGATCAGCCGGGCATCGTCGGCGCCGCATTCAATTTTCAGCAGACTCTTCATCTGGGCATCACGGTTCTGTTCAGCGACAAAAACGATATCGTGATCGTCAAGAAACTGATTTACGGAATCGTGGAACGGAAATGCCCTGACGCGCAGCGTGTCCAGGCGAATGTCCTGGCGGGCCAGGCTGTCCAGTGTCTCCTGAACCGCGCTGGCCGTAGTCCCGAAGTAGAGCAGGCCAAGGCGTGGCCCGTCGCTGTTGCCAGTCGCGCGGACGATCTCGGGTTCAGGGAGAAAGCGAAGGGCGGAGGTGAATTTTTCCGCAAGGCGGTCCATGACTTTCGCGTAAACATCGCCGTCTTCGGTATAGGCGGCCATTTCGTCATGGGAGCTGCCGCGGGTAAAAAATGCCCCTTTCTCCGGATGGGTGCCGGGGTAGGTGCGGTAGCCAATACCGTCACCGTCCACGTCACGGTATCGGCCGAAGTTTTCAATTTCTTCCAGCTGGTCCTCGTCCAGTACCTTGCCGCGGTCATATGCCCGCGTATCATCCCACTGCAGGGCATCGCACAGCTGCTCGTTCATGCCCAGTTCCAGGTCGCTCATCACGATTACCGGAGTCTGCAGGTTGTCCGCGATATCAAAGGAATCGGCGGCAAAATCGAAACACTCCTTGGGCGAAGACGGAATCAGCAGGACCTGCTTGGTATCACCGTGTGACGCGTAGGCGCAACTGAGCAGATCACTTTGCTGTGTGCGCGTGGGCATGCCGGTGGATGGGCCTGCGCGCTGAATGTCGAAAATTACCAGGGGAATTTCGGAAAAATAGGCCAGGCCGAGAAATTCCTGCATCAGTGAAATACCGGGGCCGCTGGTGGCGGTGAAAGCCCGGGCGCCGTTCCAGCCGGCACCCACCGTGATACCGATTGCCGACAATTCATCCTCGGCCTGCACGATGGCGTACTTGCGTTTACCACTGCCGGCGTCGATCCGCAGTCGCTTGCAATATTTACCGAAGTTGTCCACCACCGATGTCGAAGGGGTCAGGGGATACCAGGCGGCCACGGTTGCACCGCCGTACACGCAGCCCAGCGCCACTGCCGTGTTCCCATCGATGAGGATTTTTCCGTCAGTCAGACTGCAGCGCTGCAACTGGATCTGCAGCGGGCACTTGAAATTCTTACTGGCATACTGATGTCCCAGTTCCAGGGCATGAATATTGGGCGGTATCAGTTTTTCCTTGCCGCGGAACTGGTCGCCAACAAGTTCTGTGAGTACATCAAAATCAATCTGCAGGAAGGCAGCGAGAGCGCCGATATAGACGATGTTCTTGAACAGCTGTCGCTGGGTTGGTTTTTCAAATTCCCGCAGACAGATATCCTTTATCGGTATGCCAAGGTAATTGACGTCCTTACGCAACAAGGACGGTGCCAGCGGCTTTGAATTGTCATAAAGAACATAACCGCCGGGAAGCACGGATTCGATGTCCTTGAGCATGGTCTGTTCGTTCATGGCCACCATCAGATCGACACCTTCACGTCGACCCAGGTAACCGGCTTCACTGATTCTTACTTCATACCAGGTGGGCAGTCCCTGGATATTCGACGGGAAAATATTATGCGGACTGACCGGTATGCCCATCCGGAACACGGCCTTGGCGAACATATTGTTGGCACTGGCTGAGCCGGACCCGTTGACATTGGCAAATTTGACCACGAAGTCGTTAACCCGGGTGATCGGGGTAATCTTCGAGGCATCAGAGGCGACAACTACTTCTGACATGAGGCCCCGGCCTTGGCTGTGTTAAAGAGAAATTTACGCATATCCCAGGCGCCGGTTGGGCATCGCTCTGCGCACAGGCCGCAATGCAGGCAAAGGTCTTCACTCTTTACCATCACCCGGCTGGTTTTAAGCTCGCCTGAAACATACAGGTCCTGTTCTTCATTGGTGGCGGGGGCCAACAGCTTCTGGCGCAGTTCATGTTCTTCGGCATTGCCGGTAAACGTAATACAGTCGGTGGGACAGATATCCACACAGGCATCGCACTCGATGCACAGGTTGTCGGTAAAGACTGTCTGCACGTCACAGTTCAGGCAACGCATAGTTTCGTGATAAGCCAGTTCTTTATCGAAACCCAGTTCAACCTCGACGTTGATATCGTTGAGAGTCCTGGCTTTATCCGCATGGGGCACGGCGTAACGCAGGTCATTGCTGATGTCATTGTCATAGGACCACTGGTGAATGCCCATTTTCTGGCTTTGCAGGATCGTATCGGGGGAGGGACGTTCGCTGATATTCCTGCCCTGGCAGAACAGGTCGATGGACAGTGCCGCTTCGTGTCCATGGGCGACGGCGGTGATGATATTGTCGGGTCCCAGAGCGGCATCGCCGCCAAAGAATACCTTTTCGCAGGTGGACTGAAACGTCTTCTTGTCCAGGATCGGCAGGTCCCATTGGTCGAACTCGATACCAAGGTCGCGTTCTATCCACGGAAAACTGTTTTCCTGGCCAATGGCACATAACACATCATCGCAGGGAATCACCACGGGATCTTCGCCGGTGGGTACCAGTTTACGCTTGCCGCTGTCGTCAAATTCCCTGCGTACTTTTTCAAATTCCATGCCCACCAGTCTGCCGTTCTCGTGGAGGTATCGCCTGGGCACGTGGAAATTCAGGATGGGAATGTCCTCGGCCTGGGCATCCTCGATTTCCCAGGGCGAAGCTTTCATCTCGTCAAAACCGCTGCGCACGGCCACGGTCACGTCTTCACCACCCAGTCGCTTGGCGGTACGGCAGCAGTCCATGGCGGTATTACCGCCTCCCAGGACGATGACACGACGACCGATGGAGGTGATGTGTTCGAAGGCGACACTGGCCAGCCATTCGATGCCGGTGTGAACGTTGTTGCGGGTTTCTTCATAGCCTGGCAGTTCCAGGGTTTTGCCAAGAGGTGCGCCGGTGCCAACGAACACGGCATCGAAATTTTCGGCAAGAAGCGCCCGCATACTGGTGATTTCTTCACCAAACCGGCAGTTGACGCCCATGTCCAGCACGTAATTCAGTTCTTCCTCGAGAACCCGTTCCGGAAGCCGGAATCGGGGAATCTGGGTGCGCATGGCGCCGCCGCTTTTTCGATCCTTCTCAAACAGGGTAACTTCATAACCCAGAGGCAACAGGTCCCGGGCGACAGTCAATGAAGCCGGCCCGCCACCGATCAGGGCTATGTGCCTGCCGTTCTTTTTGCGCGGCACTTCCGGGATTTGCCCGCTGATATCGGACTTGTAATCTGCGGCTACGCGTTTCAACCGGCAGATAGCAACCGGTTGTTCTTCGACACGGTCACGGCGACAGGCGGGTTCACAGGGGCGATCACAGGTTCGTCCCAGGATGCCGGGGAACACGTTGCTGTACCAGTTGATCATGTAGGCGTCGGTGTAGCGCCCGGCGGCAATCAGGCGGATGTATTCAGGGACAGGTGTGTGTGCGGGACAGGCCCACTGGCAGTCGACGACCTTGTGAAAGTAGTCCGGGTTGGAAATGTCTGTTGGTTTCATTATTGGTGTGTGAGTTTCCAGCGCTTCGGAACCCTGGGACAACGGCGCTATTCATCCATTAAAAGTCTGCAACAAATCTGCTTTCGGGTTCTGCAGAAACGCCTCTAGTATAGGGAAAGCGCTCAGCATTGTTAAGGAACCGGTTATCATTATTCCCGGCCAGATGAGCGGCGGGCCCGGGAGGCATTTTTTATTCGATGTCGGCCACGCGGGTTTCCATTACAGTGCTGTAAATCTTCAGCCTCTGGATGGCAGGGATGGCGGTCAGGGCCTGGGCGAGAATTCGAGCCTGTGACTCGTCGATCGGACTGTGTGCCAGGTAGAGATTGATTTCAATGCCGTTACCCAGGTAGTGCAGTTCGATATTGCTGGAATCGAAGTCGTCTATCAGGTCCCCCCAGAGGGTGGCAATGTGGGCTTCGATCTCCTGCCGCAGGGGCAGGTCGGTGACCTGCGAATCATAATGATATTCTGGATCAACATGAACCAGTACTTCACTGATATTGCTGAATTTATCCTGAATTGATCTGCGGCAGATTTCGCCCAGTTGGTGTCCCTCGGAGACGGAAATACGCGGATTCACCTGGATTCTCAGATCCAGCAGGATTCTGCCCCCGGACTGGCGGCTGCGCAATCCGGTTATCCGGTTTACTCCGGGGATGTCGAGTACGGTATCCCGGATACGCGCTTCGTGTTCCCGGGGGATCGCGGTATCCACCAGTTCTTTCAGGCTGTCAAGGCAGAGCTGCCAGCCAATCCGGGCAATAATCAGGGCAACAAACATGGCGGCTATCACGTCCAGCCAGGGTAGCCCCTGCCGGGCACCGAAAATACCTATAAGAACGGCAATGGAAGAAATGGCATCGGAGCGGCTGTGCCATGCGTTCGCCCGCAGTAGCGACGAGTTGAGGCGTCTCGCGCTGCGCATGGTGTATTGATAAATCCATTCCTTGGAAGCGATGGATATGGCGGCGATAAGCAGACCGCCCAGTGCCGGCACCGCCAGTGTTTCCGGCTCCAGCAGTCGCTTGACACTGTCATACAGCAAGACCGCGGCAACAGCGAAAAAAAACATGCCCATGACCACGGTGCCAACCGTTTCGAAGCGGCCGTGACCGTAGGGATGTTCCTGGTCAGGGGCGTCGTGGGCAAAGTGATTGACCACCAGGACAAAAATATCGGAGACCGAATCGGAGAGGGAATGGATACCGTCGGTGATAAGGGCAAAGGACCCGGTGAGGGCGCCGCCGAGGATCTTGATGGTGCCCAGCAGCAGGTCCAGCCACATGCCAACCAGCGTTACCCGGGCGGCTTCCTTCTTGGCACTGGACTGTTGCATGGCGAATTCTTGCTAAGCCTGTCAATAAAGCATGTGAACAGGGAGAGGTAACTTATTATTTTACCAAAAAAAAGCCCGACTTACGTCGGGCTCAATATACTATCAAGGGAGAGATAAATGAAACAAAACCCACAATTTTGTCTTAACATCTACCTACACTTACTCAGACTGCGGTGTACCGGGAAAGTTCCCGGGGGGCAGAAAATATTTTTGTGGGATTGCCAAGGCCCGCGACTTCAGCTGGACAGATCGTCCAGGCCAGCGCTTTCAGGCCGCGACAGATTACAGGGTGATCTCGTGTATCTCCTCCAGGCTGCTGGCAGCCAGATTCCCTTTGCTGGTGACAATGCCTACACTCGACTGATCGGTTTTTAGCCAGGTCTCCGCCACGCGTTTCAGGTCATCCTGGGTGACCGACAGGATATTCCGGCGAAACCTTGACAGGTAATCCCGGTCGCGGCCGAACAGGTTGTTAAAGAAAGCCCGTTTGGCCTCACCCGCCGGAGACGATGGCTTGTCCATGCTGGCAATCACGCCCAGAACAGCCTCTTCCAGCAGTCTTGGCTCGTGATTTTCCTGGATAACCCAGTCAACTGCCCGGTTGAAATCCTGCAACGTCTGCTCCAGCCTGGGATCGCGATAGGAAAAGAAGCGGAAGGAAGCCGAGTTGGCATCCTGGTCGGCACCGGCGCCGTAAGCACCACCCTGTTCCCGGATGGCCCGGTGCAGGAAACCGTTGCGCAGAAAACCGGCAAGCACGGTCAATGGAGCATGATCCGGGTGACCGGATGGCACCGTGGGAAATGCCATGGCGCAGAAATTAACCTGGGTCGGAATAATCCAGGCTTCGCTGATGTTCTCACGACTGGCGGGTAGTGCCAGGCCGGTAAAATCACCTGGTGCAGGAGCCGTGTCCCACTTGTTGCGGATGTCAGCCAGGGCATTTTCGCGGAACTCCGGCTCGGCGATGGACAGGAACTGGCGGGGAGCCGCCAGCACGAGCCGGTGAATCTGTGTCAGCTGGTCCAGCACGTACTGCAGCCGGTCCGATTCCTGGACGCTGTCTTTCAGGCTTTTCAGTGCCCTGATTCCTGCCAGTCCGCCGGACTGGTGTGCCAGGCTGGCGGCGGGACTCATCCTGCTCGATGCCAGGCTCATGGCCAGGGCATGCCCATGACCGGTGATGCCGCTCACCTTGCGGTCGCACAATTGCTCGATGATTTCCCGTAACCGGCGATCTTCATCGAAGCGGACTTCATTCAGGGTACGGGACAGCAGGTCCGTCAACGCCGCGTGGTTGGCCTGCAGGGCCTTGGATGACAGCACCAGGTAGCCGTCCGCCTGTTGCTCGTCGGCAATAACACTGCGGACACTGCTGAAATAACTGACGCCGCCACTGATGCGGGACTGCCAGGTCTGGACTCCGGTGTAGTCCATGTCGCCGACACCGAGTTCCGCAAGGCAGCTGGTGTACAGCGGCAACAAGGGCAGCTGCTCGCTGTTCAGCCGGGGAATTTTCATGACGACCTGCTGATAACACAGGCCGTTGGTACCCTGGCCGTAGCTGGTCACAGCCTGTCCGTTGCCTGGCAGCTCAGTTGTCTCGCCTTCCGGCAATTCCACGGACTGCGGAATATCTTCCAATCCCACCCTGGGGAGCAGATCCGGGTCGTCTACCTGTTCCTGACGCTTGGCTAGCGCTTTGGAGAGGCTGACTATCTCATCGGCCTGGCCCCGGGTCAGCTGCTCCTGAATAGTCTGCAGGCGTCGCTGCTCTGCTGCCGTCTTGCGTTCAGCCAGGTGGGGATCGGGTTTCAGTGTCAGCGTCAGTCGGTGTTGATTGTCCAGGAGCAGCCTGGTGATCAGATCGGGAACAAACCGCGGATTCTGTATCGCCCGCCGGAGGTCCTCCAGGACCGGGTCGATGTCCAGCAGGCTAATGGGGTCGCCACGGTGAACGGCGATGGACAGGCCGGAGAGAATGAGCTGCAGGCCATAGGGGTAGCTGTCACCGGTGATTTCCCGCTGATGCAGTTCCAGCTGGTGCAAAGCCGCCTCGACCTGCTCCTGGGGAACACCGTTGTCCACGATCTTCCGAAGGGTATCAAGCACCAGTGTTTCCACGGCCTGGGTGGCGTCGACCGCGCAACCCTCCAGCCCACACATGAAGCTCATTTCCCGCTGGCTATCCTCCAGGCCGCACATGGGCGATGGTGAGGTGCCAAGTTCGGTTGTTTCCAGCACGTTGAGCAACGGACTGGCGCTGTTGTCCAGCAGTACGATGTTGAGAAGCTGCGCTTCGAACAACTCTTTCAAATCGATACTCTTGTCCAGAAGCCAGGCAACCACAACGTGCGTCCTGTTGCCCTCGGATTCTTCGCTGTTGTAGTATTCCTCCACGCGTATGGGGGCCAGGTATCTTTTTTCATCGCTGACGGATATATCCACATCCAGCCGATCAAACCTGGATAACGCCAGGGTATCGAATTTCTCCTGTAGCTCGACGGCGGGGATATCCCCGAAGGTCATGAAAACCGCGTTGCTTGGGTGATAGTGCGTCTTGTAGAACTCGCGCAGCTGTTCGTAGCTCAGATCGGGGATTTCGTCCGGCTCTCCACCGCTGTTGTAGTGATAGGTTGTGGTCGGATACAGGTACCTGCTGAGAGTGTGCCAAAGAACACTGTTCGTGGAACTCATGGCACCTTTCATCTCGTTGTACACTACGCCCTTGAACTGAAGAGGTGTAGTGCTGTCAGTTGGTTCAGAAAACTCCAGGCGGTGCCCTTCCTGGGAAAAATCGAGTTGGTGTAGCCTGGAAAAAAACGTGGCATCAAGATAGACATTCAGCAGATTGAAGTAATCCTTGCGGTTCTTGCTGGCAAAGGGATAGGCAGTCCAGTCACTGCTGGTAAAGGCATTCATGAAAGTGTTCAGTGATCGTCGGATCATCATGAAAAACGGATCTCTCACCGGATACTTTTCACTGCCACACAGCGCCGTGTGTTCGAGAATATGGGCGACGCCTGTCGAGTCCATGGGAACTGTACGGAAGGCCACGAGAAATACGTTTTCTGGATGATCGCTGGCCAGGTGATAGTGCAGCGCACCGGTCTTGCGGTGCCGGAATTCCTGGACGGTCAGGTTCAACGAGGCGATTTCCTCGCTTCTGATCCAGTCGAAAGCAGGGTGGGCAGCGCGTGACGCTGATTCCGCCTGGCTGTTTTGCTGGTTCTGTGCAGTCATGGTCATGTCAGTGATAAGCCTTTGTCAGTGTGTCTGTCCAGTGCCTGGCGCCGGGGGAGGCGGTTCCAGGGTAATCCGGCCCAGCCGACCAGACCGAAGATCGCCCAATAATAGTTCGGATACCCGGTACCAGTCCACGCTGTTGCCACTCCCCAGGCAGCCATGGGTCCGGGCGATGAGGGTCAGCAGCTGTTCAGCGTCCGGCGGCGGTTGATCCAGGCGATAACGGGATTGCAACAGCGGATAGTAGTTCTCCAGCAGGATCTCTGCAGCGAACCAGCCGACGTCCTCGACATCGATAGCGGTATTCCTGATGGTTCCCAGCGTCGCCAGCAGGTAGGCGGCACGCTGGTCCTCCAGCCTTGGCCACATCATGCCCGGTGTATCGACCAGGAACCAGTCATCTTCCAGCCTGACCCGCTGCTGTGCCCGGGTGACTGCCGGCTCATTGCCTGTTTTGGCAACTTTCCGTGACAGTATCTGATTGAGCAGCGTGGACTTACCCACATTAGGAATGCCGGTTATCAGTGCCTGGTGCCGGTGACCCGGATGCTTCGCGGGTTCTACCAGGGACCGGCAATCCGCCATCAGTTGCTGACGGGTCAGCTGGCGGTCCAGTCCGTTCAGCAAACAGCGTGTGGCGGGCTGTCGATTAAAATAAGCCAGCCAGGCAGCGGTGCTTGCCGGTTCTGCCAGGTCCGTTTTGCTGAGAATCCTGATACAGGGGAGCTGTCCACGCAACCGGGCCAGCAATGGGTTGGAGCTGGCCAGCGGTACCCTGGCATCCAGCAGCTCGATTACGATGTCGGTGCCGGCCATGGCCGCTGACAGCTGCTGGCGTGCCTTGTGCATGTGTCCTGGATACCAGGAAATCGGCATGGTACGGTCCCAGGGCCTGTTCATACAAAGGGCCCTCTGATTAAAGCGCCTCAGTGTACCTGTGGCTGGTATAATTTTCAGCCACAGCAGTGACAGTTGAACAACCGGCCATCGCCCGACAGGAATTCTGCAATGACTACGCAACTGACCATAGAGAACAAACTGGAAGAAGCCCTGAATCCTGACTATCTCGCCGTGGAGAATGAAAGTCACCAGCATGGAGGTCCGGCCACGGACAGCCACTTCAAGGTGACGGTTGTCTCTTCCCGCTTCGAAGGACAGCTGCCGGTGAAGCGGCACAGGGAGATCTATTCGCTGTTGAGCGATCAACTGGCCGGTGGTGTCCACGCGCTTGCCCTGCACCTGTATACACCGGAGGAATGGGCAGCCCGCCGGGAGGCGACACCCTTGTCACCGGATTGTCGGGGAGGCAGCAAGGCCGACGCCTGATCGGAGGCACCACCGGAAGCACGACAGCGGGGATCGGCTGCCGCGACGGCGGACCGGCAGGGATCCGGCGTGGGGCGTTCCAGGTCGACGGAAAAACGGGTTGGTCGCAGACAGTGTCTGCAGAGTCCCCGACGGGCAGTCATTGCAGAGAGCGGGGTATGGAAGCCTGCGTCCTGGACGACCAGTGAATGTGATATTATGGCGGCGGCCAGTTGCCGCCTGTTCTTTCCGGTATAGCACCATGTTCTGCCCCCGTGATACCACAGTTGTGCAGTCTGTTGATCAGCAGTTTGGATAGCGTGACACCGATGCTTACGTCGGCATAACATGGAGTTGATTTTTTTATGACGTCTACCCAGGATTCATCCAGGCAGGAATCGTCGCCACCGGCCGGATCTGACAATGCCCCTGACCGCGCGGCTGCTGAAAAAAAACACAATGCGCTGAATGCCGGTACTGGTAACGCAAGTGTAGCCATGCTGCGGCAACTGTTAGCGGCCAGGGAACTGCCACTGGCAGCGACGGTAACGGCCCTGATGATAATGCTGCTGACCTACGCGCTGGTGCATCGGCATGAGCGCCTCGCCCTGGAGGCCGCCGACATCGAGCCCATTGCCGTGTTCCCGGATTTCGCGACCATAGCCCGGGTGGAAATTAAAAAGCAGATGTTTTTCGATTTTCTGGAAATTTACGTGGATGCCCGCAACAGCCGTGTAGCAGACAATCGGCAGCGCCTGCTGGATCTGGCCGCAGCCATCGACAGCGGGGCGGCCTTAACCGCCGAGCAGCGTACCCGACTGGAAGAGCTGGCCGGGCGCTACTATCTGGACGACAAAGACCTGCCTGATCACGAAATTATCGCGGAACTGCTGAAGCGGGTGGATGCAATTCCCGCGCCCCTGGCACTGGCTCAGGCGGCCACCGAATCAGCCTGGGGCACCTCCCGGTTCGCCCTGCAGGGCAACAACCTGTTTGGGCAATGGTGTTATGACGATGGCTGTGGCATCGTTCCCAGGCGTCGCAATGCCGATGCCACGCACGAAGTTCAGGCCTTCGATACCATCGCCGACGCAGTCGATGCCTATTTCATGAATCTGAATACCCATGATCGCTACGAAGCATTCCGCGCCATGCGTTCGCAAATGCGCAGTCAGCAGGGCAGGCTGGATTCCCTGGAACTGGCATCCGGCCTGGAAGGATACTCGGAACGGGGCGCCGACTATGTCGATGAAGTGCAGACCATCATCGAGCAGAACGATCTTGTCGATAAGTACAGCGGCTGAGACCGGTAATCGTCCGGTTACTCCCCCCGGGCCGGATTGATCCACTGCACCGAATACCAGAAATACCGATTGGAGCCGGGCTGAGGCGCGGTACAGATATAGCGCCAGCGCCTGGCGGTGAAGGCCTGCTCCGGTTGTAACGACAGCAAACCCTGTTCCTGGTTGAGCCAGGTCGTGTTGATGGGGTTGCCGTCAGCGAAACAGCTGATCTGTTCGAAGCGGTAATCACCTGGCAGAAATTCCAGCTGCACTGCAGGGCTGTCGCTGTTGGTCACCGGGTTTTCGGGATTCCGCCCACCAACACGGAATGCCAGGGAAGCAAATTTGTCCCGGGCCGTTTCCAGGCGGGCATAGACGCCCGCCAGGGGATAGCGCGGAATGGCCAGGAAGTCGGAGTGGAATCCGACGGCGCCGGAGTTCTGGGCAACGCCAAGGAAACCTTCCTCCTCCAGCATGCGCCGGATGGCGGGATCGTATTCACCATAGGGGTAGGCCAGGATCCTGTGGGACTGTCCGGTATTGGCCGCGATTCGCTGCTCCGCTGCCAGCAGGTTTTCCCGCAGTCGCTGAATTCTGTCGGCGTCACTCTCACCCGCAATGGGCTCCAGCATGTAGGGATGATCCACCATGTGGTTGGCAATCAGGGCGCCGCTTGCAACCATTTCGTTAATCTGATCCCAGTCCATGAAGCCGGGCTGGTTGTCGTCAATGGGCTGGGTACTGACAAAAAGGGTGAAGGGAAAGCCGAATTCCACCAGCAACGGAAAGGCATTTTCATAGATGGACAGGTAGCCGTCGTCGAACGTAATGGCGATACTGCGGTCCGGGATCTGCTCCCGGTTGCGCAGGGCAGCCAGCATGTCATCCAGTGCCATGACGTGAAATCCGTTGTCGTGGAGGTACTGGAGGTGCCGTCGAAAGTCGTCGGGGGAGATTGTGGTGGATGGCGGAGTGCCGGTATCGACGTGGTGGTACTGGACAATGACGCCGTGTTCCGCCGCCATGGCGCCAGCCGGCAGGTTTATCAACAGTATCAGGAGGATCAACAGCTTGGGGATTTTCTTGTCGGCTTCCATGGGCTCTCCAGTGATTGCTGTTCCGGACAGGCAGACTTTACGGACATGATAGCGTACGGGCTGATGGCTGCCACGCTGCCAGCGGCATCCACAGTGCCAAAGGTGACCGGACCATACCGGGAATGTTTCGCGCCATGAATGCGGGCCGTGATTTCAATTTCGCCGGCCGCGGGCGCTATAATACGCCACCGCGTAGCATCCACGTTGTCGGGGCCTTTCCCGGGAGAAAATGAACATGATATACAAAGGAACGGCCCTGTCCGTCGAACAATTGGCCTCCGGAGTTGCCAGCCTGGTGTTCGATCTGCAGGATTCGTCGGTGAACAAGTTCAACCGGGCCACGTTGCTGGAACTGCGGGACGCTATCACCCAGGTGGACGAGGCGGACGTTCCCGGGCTGGTCATCAGCAGTGCCAAGAGCGGTTTTGTCGTGGGCGCCGACATTACCGAATTTACCGCGATATTCGAGTCTTCGGAACAGGAGATTGTGGACTGGCTGCGTGAGGCAAACGCGATTTTCAACAGTATCGAAGACCTGCACTGTCCTACGGTGACAGCCATCGACGGCGTTGCCCTGGGTGGTGGCATGGAACTGGCGCTGGCTACCGATTACCGGGTGGGGACGGCTGCGGCGACCCTGGGGTTTCCGGAGGTCAGGCTTGGCATTATTCCAGGCTTTGGCGGCACGGTGCGCATGCCCAGGCTGATTGGTGCGGACAACGCCATCCAGTGGATCAGCAGCGGTCAGCAGGTCCGGGCTGAACAGGCATTCAAGGAAGGTGCGCTGGATGCCGTGGTGCAGGCCGATGGGCTGCTGGATGCTGCCGATAAGATTATCAGCCAGTGCAATGCCGGGAAGCTTGACTACCGGGCAGTGCGAGCCAGAAAAACTTCACCGCTGATGCTGAATGCCACGGAATCGATGGTGGTCTTCGAAACTGCCGGCGCGCTTGTTGCCCGCCAGGCCGGTACCAATTTCCCGGCACCGATTACCGCCGTGCAGACTATGCAGAAGGCCGCAGGATCAGATCGCGATTCGGCGCTTGAACACGAACATGCCGGATTTGTAAAGGTTGCACGTACCGATGTTGCTGCCAACCTGATACAGCTTTTTTTGAATGATCAATATTTATCCGCCAGGGCCCGGAAGCTGCTGCCCGATGCCCGGGAAGTCAGACAGGCTGCGGTGCTGGGTGCGGGGATTATGGGTGGTGGCATCGCCTATCAGTCGGCACTGAAAGGCGTGCCGATAGTAATGAAGGATATCGCCCGGGAAGGCCTCGATGCCGGCATGGCAGAGGCGCGCAAGCAATTCGGTAAACGTGTCAGCAAAGGCAGAATGAACAGCGAAAAGATGCTGGATGCCATGCTGACGATAACGCCGTCTCTTGATTACAGCGGCTTTGACCAGGTGGATGTCGTGGTCGAAGCGGTGGTCGAGAATCCGGAGGTGAAAAAGAAGGTCCTCGCTGAAGTGGAACAGCAGGTAAAAGATACGGCTGTCATTGCTACCAATACATCGACAATATCGATTACTTCGCTGGCCGACGCACTGCAGCGACCGGAGAACTTTTGTGGCATGCACTTCTTCAATCCCGTTCCGGTGATGCCGCTGGTTGAAGTCATTCGCGGACCCGGCAGCAGTACCTCCGCGGTAGCCACCGTAGTGGCGTACGCAAAGGCGCTGGGGAAAACGCCAATCGTGGTGAACGATTGTCCCGGGTTTCTGGTCAATCGCATTCTGTTCCCGTATTTCGGCGCGTTCTCACACTTGTTGCGGGATGGCGCCGATTATCGCGTGGTCGACCGGGTGATGGAGAGGTTCGGTTGGCCCATGGGGCCAGCCTACCTATTGGACGTAATCGGCATGGACACCGGCGTTCATGCCCAGCGGGTCATGGCCGAGGGGTTTCCGGAGCGGATGCAGTTTAATTTTACCAGTGCCATGGATGTCATGTATCAGCACGAGCGCCTGGGCCAGAAATCCGGTAAGGGATTTTACCGGTATGAGACTGATCGTCGCGGCAAGCCCGCCAAGCTGCTGGACGAAGAGGCGCTGGCCCTGGTGGCGACGGTGCAGGAATCGAATGCCGAGATCGCCGAGCAGGAGATCGTCGAGAGGATGATGCTGGCCATGTGCCTCGAAACCGTGCGATGCCTCGAGGATGGTATTGTGGAAAGCCCGGTGGAGGCCGACATGGGCCTGGTACTGGGGCTTGGTTTTCCAACCTTTCGTGGTGGCGCGCTGCGCTACATCGATGCCATCGGTGTTTCCGCGTTTTGCCAGCTTGCCGATCGCTACAGTCACCTCGGCCCGCTGTACGCGCCTACCGAGCGGCTTCGCACCATGGCGGCGGCGGGACAGACATTCTATCAGCCGTGCAGTTAGGCGGGAGGACAGTCAATGACACTGAAAGACAATGATGCCGTGGTAATAGACTGCATTCGCAGTCCCATGGCGCGCTCCAGGGGAGGTTCGTTCCGGTTTGTCCGGGCCGAGGAACTGTCCGCTTACCTCATCGATGCGCTGCTCCAGCGTAACGTCAACGTTGATCCCGGCTCGGTGGAGGACGTTATCTGGGGATGCGTCAATCAGACCAGGGAGCAGGGCTGGAATATTGCCCGCAACGCGGCATTGATGACGGAACTGCCGCATTCCACCTGCGGCCAGACGGTAAATAGGCTGTGCGGCTCGTCGATGTCAGCCCTGCATACCGCGGCACAGGCCGTGCAGACCGGTAACGGCGATGTGTTCATCGTCGGTGGCGTCGAACACATGGGACACGTGCCGATGGATGACGGTGTGGATCCCAACCCCAGGGCATCTTTGTATATTGCCCGGGCCTCCTGGATGATGGGGGTGACCGCCGAGGTGCTGGCCAGAAAACATGGAATTGACCGGCAGCAACAGGATCAGTTTGCGGTTCGATCTCACGGTCTTGCCGACGAAGCCCGCGGCAATGGCGGTTTCGACCGGGAGATCGTCGCCATCGAGGGT
>Ga0209578_10001869_pt1 | contig 18632 bp, 10 predicted proteins | sample tdAd472_FD_187127 | JGI IMG/M metagenome (GOLD analysis project Ga0209578, IMG submission 187127) | Marine sediment microbial communities from the Atlantic coast under amendment with organic carbon and nitrate - tdAd47.2 (SPAdes)... | ecosystem: Environmental > Aquatic > Marine > Coastal >...
TCGTAGTAGGCCAGACGGACGTCTTGAGTGACCTTGAGTTCGGCCTGGGCTAACCGAGCCATGGCGATCTGAACGTCCTGCTCAGCAATCTGACCGCGCGTTGCCAGCTTACCGAACCACGGAAATTTCTGAGACAAAGACAGCGTGTTCGGAGCCCGTCCCGCGGCCGTTTGCACACTGTGGTCGTCGATCGGCTGAAACGAGTCGATCAGCATTGGGTCATCCAGCGAAATGACCTGCGGGATGACTGCTGACGAGGCATTGATTGAGCGCTGCGCCGCGAGGATTTCCGGGTTCTGTCCCAGTGCAAGTTGCACGTAGTACCCGAGCGGATGCTCGCCTTCAATCTCAGTGTCCGTCTGGATCAGCTCCGGAACGTGGTTCACCTCGTGAGCCACCACCTGATGAATGTTGTGCTCGGTCGCCACATAGTGGGGGTCCGATTGTGGCGGACTGGCGCATCCTGCCACTGAGGCAATTACCGCTATCGCGACGCATCCTTTGCGTTTCATCTTGCAACTCCATTTGCTTCATCATTTCTGACCGGTTCGCACTCGAATGCGTTTGCGCCAGCCTTTCCTGCAGTTATCCGATTGAATCGGCTGTTTCGATCAGCAGCCTTGAACGCGATCAGCCGTTCGAGCCTGTTCCAGTCGAACCTATCTCAAAGCCGCATCACAGTTTACCGCCGGGCGAAGTGGCTCACTGAATGCTTCGAAGGGGCGATATCGCCCATTGACGGCTGTGGAATCAGCTCGGTAAGAACGCTGACCTGAATCTGTCCATGTCACAGGTACGAGTCAGCTGATCGCCGCTGGTACTTCTGAAACTTCAACCGGGCGCGAATGCTGTGCCGGAATCGGGTCTTTACCAGCGCGATAGATTGCCCACTGTTCCCGTTCGATTGGCCAGCCAGAGACTTCCGTCCAGAAGGCTGACTCGTCAAGCAGTCTGCGGTGCACGGGATTATGGTAAATACAGAAGAATTCCCGGTTTGCCCGTTGGACAGATTCTTCGATGTTGTTGAGAACGCAATTCATGATGACCGCGTCAAATGGATTGAAGAAGAATGCAATGATGGGGCCATCCGGGAGCTGGAACTCCCTGGCGTCCTGACAAACTGGTATCACGTCGCAACACATCTGACGGGGGTTTCGAAAGCTGGAGATATTCTTACGGGCCATTTCGTGCAGAGCTGCTGAAAATTCCACTCCCATTACAGATTTAAATGGAAACTCCGACGCCATTAGGATCACTCGCCCTTTTCCGGACCCGAAGTCGACAAACGAAAACTCCCTGAGATTGACTTGTCGAGAGAGGCGGTCAAGTACCACCACCAGGTCGAGGCTGCTAGTCGGCTGATACTGAATTGCGTGTTTCTGCAGCGACTGCTCAACGCCAAGCTCCGAAGTGGGAACCTGCTCCACGGTCGAGATATTAAATCTTCGGTCGAGCGTACGATCCTTGAATGCGAGGAAGCGAGGACTACTGCCGAAATTCCAGCCGAATCTCGCCGCAATACGAGCGCAAACAGACAGGCATGTTATGGGCATCCCGTAGTACTGGCAGGACCACCGAAGTCGGTTGATCAGTTCGGACATAAGAGTCTTTCTTCATCTGCATTGCGGCTCAACATGATCATTATTCGTCGCGACTAACGGTCGACTGCCACGGCTACGGACCTTGACGCTGATGTTCTGAGCTGAGCCATGCTTCCGAAAAATGGACGGGTCGCGCAGATGCCACAGAATCTCACACGAGCGGATAGGCCCAACTATGTAGAACAGGGGCGATAACGCCCGATTCCTGCGTAGCTGGTAACCGGATTGAACTGCTGGTCAGGTCTGCTTCTCGAACAGGCGGTCATGAACGCCGAAGCGGAGTTTTGTTTCCATGGCGGCGCAGTAGAGCGCAGGGACCACCAGCATCGTCATGACTTCGATGATCATCCTTGAGTCCTTGGGACTGTCTTATGACTGCTTCTCGAACAGTCGGTCGCGGATACCGAATTTGATCTTCGTCTCCTTGACCCAGCAGTAGAGCACGGGGACGACGAGCATGGTCATGATTTCGATCGTCATGCCGCCAAAGCTGGGGATGGCCATCGGGACCATGATGTCTGAGCCGCGACCGGTTGAGGTGAGGATCGGGATCAGGGCGAGGATCGTGGTCGCCGTTGTCATCAGACACGGTCGGACGCGACGCTGACCGGCTTCGACGGTGGCCTTACGGGCGTCCTCAATGCTGTCAATCTGCTTCTTACGGAAACTTTGGTCGAGGAAGGTTGTGATCACCACACCGTCGTCGCTGGCGATGCCGAACAGAGCCAGGAAGCCGACCCAGATCGCGACGCTCAGATTGATCGGATGGACCTGGAACAGCGTCCGCATGTCGGTATCGAACACCGAAAAGTTCAGGAACCAGTCCTGGCCGTACATCCAGATCATCAGGAACCCGCCGGCCCAGGCGACGATGATTCCACTGAAGACCAGTGACGTCGTGATTGCCGACTTAAACTGGAAATAGAGAATCATGAAGATGATGAACAATGCCAGCGGCAGCACGATGGACAGTGTCTTTTGCGAGCGGACCTGATTCTCATAGTTGCCAGCGAAGGAATAGCTCACACCGGGCGGCAGGATGAATTCGCCGCTGGCGATCTTCTGTTCAAGGAACTCCTGGCATTCTTCGACGACATCGACTTCCGCATTGCCGGGCTTCATATCGAACAGGACGTAAGCGACCAGGAATGTGTCCTCGCTCTTGACGACCTGCGGGCCGCGGACGTAGCGGATTGTGGCGAGCTGTTCCAGCGGGATCTGCGCGCCACCCGGGGCCGGGACCAGGATGCGACCGAGTGCTTCTGGTGTGTCGCGCAGTTCGCGGAGATACCGCACTCGGACCGGGAAACGCTCGCGGCCTTCGACGGTTGTGGTGACTTTCCGTCCGCCGATAGCGACTTCGATGACATCCTGCACCGAACGAATCATCACCCCGTACCGCGCGATGGCATCGCGATCAATTTCTATTTCCAGATACGGCTTTCCGACCACGCGGTCGGCAATCACGGCGGGAGCCTCGACGCTGGGCACCTGCTTGAGAAGCTGTTCGACTTCCAGCGCGACTCGTTCGATTGTTTCCAGAGTCGGGCCTTTGACTTTGACACCCATTGGGGCGCGCATGCCGCTCTGCAGCATTACAATCCGGGCCGCGATCGGCTGCAGCTTCGGAGCGGACGTCGTACCGGGAACCTGAGCCGCATCGACAATCTCTTTCCAGATGTCGTCGGGCTTGCGAATGTGATCCCGCCACACGCGATACGGTCGCCCTGACAGGTCTGGGATCAGTTCGCCGTTTTCGTCACGCGCGAATTCACCGGTTTCCTCGTCGTAGCGATAATCGACACGATGGCCCGCCTTGTTGGTGAGGTACTCCGGTCGATAATTGATAATCGTTTCTATCATCGAAATCGGTGCGGGATCGAGCGGGCTTTCCACACGTCCGATCTTGCCGACGGCAGTCTCGACCTCGGGAATCGCCATCAATGCCTTGTTCTGCAATTGCAGCACGTCCATCGCTTCGCCGATCGAGGCATGCGGCATGGTGGTTGGCATGTAGAGATAGGAGCCCTCGTCCAGTGGCGGCATGAACTCCTTGCCGAGGCCCGGGAAGGTATGTGTCAACTTCGACCAGACCGAAGTTGTGCGCACGTTCTCGGCGCCGATACCAATCTTCTCCGCCGTCCACGGTACGAAACCGAACACTGTGTCAAAGCTCAACCACACACTGCCGCCGAAGAGCACCATCATCACGGGGACGCATAGAAACAGCAGTTTGTGCTGCAGGCACCAGGTCAGCAGCGGACGATAAATCACTCGCTGGAAGATCTGGAAAAACAGCATCAGACCGCCGATGAGACCGCCCACAAAGATCAGGTTCCGCAGCAGCCCTTTCTCGGGACCGAGCGGCAGCCAGTGCTCCGTCAACAGGACACCCACCAGCAGAATCGCGATGCCGTTGGCGACCAACGATCCGTTGTCGTGAAGTCGTTTCGGAATCCGTTCGCCTCCCAGATGCCACAGTCCCAGCAGCGCCATGATCGCACCGACGTACCACACGAGCGCGAACCCGGCGATGACTCCAGTCACCACGAGTCCAATCAACAGGCCGCGTTTCAGTTTTTCCGAGTTGACGCGTCCTGCGAACAGCAGATGAGCCGCCGGTGGAATGATGGTCAGCGCGACAATGACCGACGAAGCCAGCGCGAACGTTTTGGTAAAGGCCAGCGGCTTGAACAACTTGCCTTCGGCGGCCGTCATGGTGAAGACGGGCAGAAAGCTGACGACCGTCGTTGCCACCGCCGTCAGCACTGCGCTGCCGACTTCGCTCGAAGCGCGAAACACGACCTCCAGTTTGTCCTCGTTCTCATCCGCATCGTTGAGGTGATTGAGAATGTTCTCGCATAACACAATTCCCATATCGACCATCGTCCCGATCGCGATGGCAATGCCGGATAATGCCACGATGTTGGCTTCCACCCCGAACGTCTTCATGGCGATGAAACACATCAGCACAGCCAGCGGCAGCAGCACACTGATCAGGAACGAACTTCGCAGATGCAGCACGGAAATCAGCACGACGATAATCGTGACCAGAATTTCCTCTGACAGCGACGAATCCAATGTTCCGAGGGTTTCATAGATCAGTCCGGTCCGATCGTAGAACGGCACGACCGTGACGTGGCTGGTGTTGATCCATTCCGGCCACTGTTCGTGCGGAGCGATGAGCCAATCGGGACGTTCGGACCGGGGCGTTTCGCGGATGTAGTCGAGCCACTCGGTCTGGTTCAGTCGGTTGTTGAGCGTCGAAAGTTGCGAGTCATCATGTTGGTCACCGTGTCCGGCGTGCCCCATCGCCGCATGGTCAGGCGCCGACTCGTGGCCTGCGTGTTCTTCACCGCCTGACTCGGGACTCCCCCGTGACTCTGGACTCGCCGCCAGTCCGTCAAACCCGTGTTCACGGGCGAAGGCCTCGATTTCCTCAGCCGTCACCTTTGATTCGTCCACGCGCACGGGTCGAGTCAGCAGCCAGTCCAGCCAGTCCTTCTGATTCAGTTCGCTGCCTTCGTAGGCGTGGAAACCCAGGTCCGTGGCAAAGGCTTCCACGTCCCTCCGTTTGACTTTGTGGTAATCGACGAGGGCTTTCGTGGGCAATCCGGGTGCGATCTCGGCGATCTTCGCTTTGACGTTCTTGATCGCTTCGAGCGGGTTGAATCCATAGCGGACGACGACGACGCCACCGACGGCTTCGGCTCCGCCCTTGTCGAGTGCTCCGCGCCGCAACGCCGGCCCGAGTGTGACTTCCGCCACGTCGCGGACGTAAACGGGCACGTCATCGTTGTCCTTAATGACGCTCTGCTCGATGTCGTTGACCGTCTCGATAAATCCCAGGCCGCGGATGATGTATTCGGCTTTGTTGACTTCAATCGTCCGCGCGCCGACGTCGATGTTGGACATCTTGACGGCCCGATAGACCTCTTCCAGGCTGACGTTGAACGCCCGCATGGCATCCGGGTCGACGTCGATCTGATATTCCTGCACGAAGCCACCGATCGAAGCGTCTTCGCTGACACCCTCGGCCGACATCAGCGCATAGCGCACATACCAGTCCTGAGTCGTCCGCAGTTCGTCGAGGTCCCAGCCACCGATCGGCTCACCCTCGGGATCGCGGCCTTCCAGTGTGTACCAGTAGATCTGCCCGAGTGCCGTAGCATCCGGCCCGAGCGCCGCCTGCGTGCCCTCGGGGAGTGTGCCCGCCGGGAGACTGTTCAGTTTCTCCAGCACGCGGCTGCGCGACCAGTAAAAGTCGACGTCCTCTTTGAAGATGATGTAGATCGACGAGAATCCGAAGAATGAATAACTGCGAATCGTCTTTACACCGGGCAGCCCCAGCAGCGACACCGTCAGGGGATACGTAATCTGGTCTTCGATATCCTCAGGCGAGCGACCCATCCACTCGGTAAAGACGATCTGCTGATTCTCGCCGATGTCCGGAATCGCATCGACGGGGACCGGGTTCCGAGGCAGGCCACCGACGTCCCAGTCGAACGGAGCGACCAGGACACCCCAGCCCAGCACCATCAGAATAATCAGCGCCACGACCAGCTTGTTTTCCAGGCAGAACCGGATGATGTGGTCGAGCAGACTCATCTGCTGAGGCTGAGTCGCGCTGGATGCTTGAGGTGCAGAGTCAGTTCCATCTGTGGACATGTTATGTACCGTTGCAGATTATCGAGGCGAGCGGGCAGGAGTGGTGAGTCGCGATCGGTTGCGTTGCCGTTCAGTGCTTGTGGTCGGCATGCTCATCTGTGCCGGACCTGGAAGTTGAGCCGCCGATCAGCTCGACGCGATCGGCACAACTCAGCATGGTGGAGCCGAAGTACGGGTTGCGCGACTTGTCATCAAGCTGCAGCCAGATGGCTCCCTTGTTACCAAAGGCCATGGGGCAGTGGTGCTGGAACACCGGAGTGGACTCGCCGAAGCCGAACGACATGGCCAGTACCTGTGTGACTCCGCTCAGCGATGCAAAGTGTCCGCGTTGCGTTTTGATGTCTTTCGCTGCGATCAGGCCTTCCGTGATCTTCTGCAGGTCCTTCAGTTCGCGCATCCAGGCGTTGTGAGCAGCCGCGTCTGTCAACAGTTTCATGTCCACGGCGGCAAGACTGGCCTTCAAACCGGCCGACGCTGTGAGAGATTTCTCGAGGTCGTCGCCGGCCAGAGCTGCACCGATCTGCTGATAAGCCTGCCAGACGGCGGCGAGCTGATGGCGGAAGTCGTCCGGCACGTCGTACTGCTGCGGAACATGACCGGCGTGTGACAGACCCAGCGACTGATCCAGCCGCTCCATGGTTCGGTTCGTGCCGACCAGGAGTTCACGGGCTGCGGCGACATCGACGACTTCCAGGCCCTCGACCGCATCATTGACCAGCAGCATCGACAGTTCCTTCCACACCATCTTCGCATGCCCCGTCAGACTGTCCGCGTCGATGGACTGCACCAGCCGTCCGAAGTTGCGCCAGGCAGAACGGATCGCTTCACGGTCATCGCCCTCTGCCGCCGTCTGGATGACTTTGAACGCTTCACCAATCTGCTCCAGCTTCCGGCGCACGGAGATCGGCAGGTCGACGGTCGCGGCGGGTTCTCCCGTGGCGGCTTTCTTTGCTCCGCCACCGTGATCGTGGCCGCCACCACCGCCGCCTTCGGGCGTCATCATGCTGGGCTTCGCCTGAATCTGCAGAGCACTGTCGATCTTGAAGTTGCCGGAGGTGACGACCAGGTCGCCTTCGCTCAGGCCGTGCTTCACCAGATAGTAGTCGCCGGCGCGCGGGCCGAGCACAATCTCGCGGCCTTCAAATGTCGGTTCCTTCGTATCCGGCAGCTCGACATAGACGATCGCCCGCGTTCCAGTCAGCAGCGGAGCGGAGGCCGGTATCACCAGCGCGGTTTCTCCGCGGCCAGCCGCATCGACCGAGACGTAACCCAGTGACTCGGCCCGGACGAGCGGCATTCCGCAGATATCACACGGACCGGGTTCGTCCTTGACGATTTCCGGATGCATCGGGCTGACCCATTTCCCGGCGAGACTGGCATCGACGACGCGTCCGCCGGCCGCGATTTTCGCCTTCACAATCGCCCGTACAAACATTTCCGGTTTCAGACGCCCCTCAGCGTTCGGCACATTCACACGGACTTTGACCGTGCGGGTTTTCTCGTCGAGGACCGGATCAATGAACGCCACGCGACCGTGAAATTCCTCGCCCGGGTACGCCTCTGTTGTGAAGGTGACGTTCTGACCGTAGCGCAGCCAGATCAGGTCCGACTCATACGCATCCATTTTGACCCAGAGCTGACTGAGGTCGGCGACGGTATAAATTCGCTCGCCCACGCGGACACGATCGCCCTCCTGTTTCAGCTTTTCGATCACGATCCCGCTCAGCGATGAGTTGATCAGCGTGTGATCTTCCGGTTTCGACTGCGTCTCGATCTCCGCGACCTGTTCCGCGGACAGCCCCAGCAGGCGGAGTTTCTCGCGAGCGGACTCCAGCAGATCGATGCCCCCGGTGTTGAAGAAGTTCCGCCCGGTCTCGGATTGCTCACGCGATGATTTCAGGGCTTCGATGAGTTCCTGCTGGGCGGCGTACAGTTCTTCGCTGTAGATGTAGACCATGTGCGCGCCCTTCTCGACGCTCACGCCGGTGTAATCTACGAACAGCCGATCCAGCCGACCGGAGACCCAGGCCGTGATGTATTTGAAGCGTGTTTCGTCGTAATCGACTTTGCCGACCATCCGGACCGTCGTTTCGACGACTCGCCGTTCGGCGGGCATCACCTGCACGTTCATCAGGGCTCGTGCGGCAGGGCTGACGACCAGTTGCCGCTGACCGGTCATTTTCGCGCCACCCATCTTGAGCGGGATGAGTTCCATCCCACACAACGGACATTTGCCCGGTCCGTCCTTAATGATTTGCGGGTGCATCGAGCACGTCCACTTCGTCGGACCTGCCTCGCTGTGGTCGTGACCAGTTGACTCTGTCTGGCCTCCCGTGCTCGCCGCTGTGCCGGAGAACAGCCAGTGAGACGCAATTCCCAACGCAAACACCAGCCCGAACTTCGCCACCAGTTTGAAACGCGATGAAATAACCATTCCACGAACTCCGCGGTCGGTATGTTCTGATGCCATCAGCATGTTCCTGTTGCCTTGAGAGTCTCGTTGTGAACGCGGTCGTATACGCAACCATCATGCCGGATGCGGATCGATCTGTCTGCATCGATCGAAAGATCGCTCCGGTGTCTGTCCCAGTACGAAAAGCGCTTGAATCGGCCGGGATTCCTGGTCGCATCCGCTCACTTAAAGGGCGAATACGCCCCTCTGTCGGAGCGGTTCCGGGCACTGCAATTGACTGCTGCAAACTGGTCTTTGTGTCGTCAGAGTTTTTTCGTAAAAGCAATCCGCGACGTATTCATAGAAAAACCAGTGGGCTTGCGTTGTTTCGGCATCCAGATCGCAAAGCAGGTCAGCAAATCGCCAGAATTCACTTATCGAAATCGATGGGCGGTTCCGATGAGTTCTGTAGTCCCGAAGATAACTCAGCCATCAACGTCTGACCGAAACTCTTTTCAGCACACTCACAGACAAGAATCACAGATCATGACGGCCCGTTCCATCACCCACCGGATTCTGCGAGCAGCACTGGCAATTGCCGTGCTGGTGCAGACGGCATTTATAATGCCGGTCGGTGAGTGCGGTGTAAGCGGGAGTTGTTGCTCGGAGTCGTCGACGTCTTACGGGTCAGTGGGCTGCTGCTGTCAGACGAAGATCGGACAGACGGGTGTTAGTAGTCATGCGTGTTGCCAATCAGCAGGTCCAGACGTCGAGGGCAGCTCGTGTTGCCACTCGACGCATTCGTCCAATGGGAGATGCGTTTGCAACTGCAACCAGTCGATGCCGGTTCCCGTTGCCCCTCCGGCTGACAGCAACACGCTGCTCCGATTGACCCCGGTTTACGCTTACGTGGCTGTTAGTGCCGAACCGGCGCCGGCCATTGATGTTCTGACTGGTCGCATGACCTGCCAGTTGTCGCTCCTCAATACGGTTCCGCGTTCCGTGCAGGTGCTTTTCTGCACGTGGCAAACCTGAGCAGTATCTGTTCCCGCCCACACAGTGTGTCAGGCGGGACGGTGATCTGAGCGGTGTCACGACTCTGATAGTTGGGGACACAACGTTGCCGACGCGAGGCTCCAGTCGCGTTGCAGATACGCACCGTCCGGTCACTCGGCCCGCTTGCCGCACTCTGCTGTCTACCACCACGTCCGGTTGCGTAACGCGCTTCGCCTGAAGCCGCCTGCTCCGTGGTGACGCAAAGGGATCAACGCTCGGCGACTGCCTGTCTTGAGACGGGACGTCACATCGCTTGATGTCGAATCGAGGAAGCAATCATGTCACAGAAAACTCCCAGTGGTTTCGGCCAGCAGCCCGATCTGCCTCCAACCAACGCAACAGTCGCGACAGACGCTGCAGGTCCGCCTTCGCCGGAGTCTTTAGACAAGACGACACCGGCATCTGCGTCAAATGCCACGGCAGGACCGACAGCGGATACATCCCCGCCATCGGTGTCTGAACCAATCACTCCCGTGGTTCAAGTGTCAGAGTCCACCGGGAGTCTGTGGCGATCGATGCTGATCCAGCCGCTGCTCTTTCTGACCGCAGGCGTCTTCGTGATCGTGCTGCTGGGCGTCGCGCAGAAATATGGATTCATCACGGCTGGTGGAGGTGGCGGACATTCGCACGCTGGTGGGGGTGCGGCAGACACTCGCTACATCTGCCCGATGATGTGTACTCCGCCGCAGTCCGAGCCGGGACGCTGCCCGGTTTGTGCGATGGAACTCGTGCCGGCGTCGTCGGGTGGCGGTGATTCGGATTCGCAGTCGATCCATCTTGATCCAGCATCGCGTCGCGTCGCCAATATCCAGACCGTTGCCGTGACTTCGATGCCCATGACGCGGACGATTCGAGCCATTGGCGAGCTCAGTTACGACGAAGGCACGCAGCGCACGATCTCGGCTTATGTCGATGGCCGACTCGATCGGCTGTTCGCCGACTACACAGGCATGGTGGTGAAGAAAGGCGATCACCTGGCGCTGCTGTACTCGCCGCGACTGTACTCCGGTCAGGTCGAACTGCTGCTCGCGAAGCAGGCCCGCGGAGAAGTTCGCTCCGAGAAAGTCCAGAGTATCGTCGGTAGCGGCGAGGACCTCTACGGCAGTGCCAAAGAGCGTCTGATCGAACTCGGCATGACGGTGGAGCAGATTGCAGATCTTGAGAAGGTTGGCGAGGCCAACAGCCGGCTTCACGTGTGTGCTCCGATCAGCGGCACGGTCATCGAGAAACTGGCTGACGAAGGCGAGTACGTCAAAGAAGGCCAGGCACTTTTCAAAGTGGCTGATCTGTCGACCGTCTGGCTGATGCTGGAACTCTTCCCTGAAGACGCGGCGACCATTCGCTACGGACAGAAGGTGGACGCGCAGGTGCAGTCTCTGCCCAATCGTACCTTTGCAGGTCGCGTCGCGTTCATCGATCCTCACGTCAACCCGAAGACTCGAACCGTTGGAGTGAGAGTCGTCATTCCGAATAAAGAAGGCGTGCTCCGCGTTGGCGATTACGCCAAAGCGACGATCGACGTCCCGCTGTCCGACGCGACCGAGACACTCGTCTTTGACCCGGAACTGGCCAACAAATGGATCAGTCCACGGCATCCGCACGTTGTGGCTGACGCTGCCGGTGACTGCCCGGTGTGCGGCATCGACCTGGTCCCCTCAGCACAGTTTGGCTTTACCGATCAGCCGAGCCTCAGTGCAGAGGCGTTGATGATTCCCCGGGACGCCGTCCTGATGGCGGGTGAAAACAGTGTTGTCTACGTCGAGACCGAACCGGGTCGCTTCGAGATTCGTCGCGTGGTGCTCGGTCCGAATTGCGGTGATCAGCTTGTGATCCGCAGCGGCCTGAAGCTCGGTGAACTTGTCGCGACGCGCGGCAACTTTCTGATCGACTCCCAGATGCAGCTCGCGGGCAACCCGTCGCTGATCGATCCGACGCGTGTGGAGCCGATGAAAGAAGCGTCGCCGTACGATCAGCCATTGACGCCCGACATGATCGAAGCCCTGGCCGAACTGCCAGACGACGATCGACCACTCGCCGAGAGCCAGAAGGTCTGTCCGGTGCGAGGTTATCTGCTGGGTGCAATGGGCGCGCCTCCGAAAGTGGACGTCAACGGCAAGCCCGTCTTCATCTGCTGCGAAGCTTGTCGCAAAGACCTGCTGGCCGAGCCGGACAAGTACCTCGCAGTCCTGGCGAATCGAGAGTCGAGTGTTTCGAGTCCAGAGGTCGGCGATGAAGTGGTCCCCGTGCCCGTACCACGGTCGGTCGGACCGGACTCTCCGCCACCACCTGTGTTTCAAACGCCCGAGACGTCGGGGCCTTTGCCAGACTCCAGCCCTCGCAAACCAGAGCTGCTGCCGACACCGCAGCCTCAGGCCCCGGTGTTTCGACCTGTGGAAACGACTGATCAGGCGGTCAAAGTTCAGCCAGGCACACTCGCTCCGCCCGTGTTCCAGCCGGACGTTGCCAGAACACCGAAGTCAGCAACCTCGACAGTCCGTCAGGCTTCGCGAACAGAGGGAGCGGTCCAATGATTAGAGGCATCCTCGATTTCTGCATTCGCGAGCGGCTCGTCGTGCTGATCGCTTCGGTCGCGATGATCGGCTTTGGCTATTACTCCACTCAGAAGGTACCGCTGGATGCCATCCCCAACATCGGCGAGAACCAGGTTATCGTACTTACTGAGTGGTCCGGCCGGTCGCCGCGCGACATGGAAGACCAGATCACGTATCCGCTGTCGGTCGCTCTGCAGGCCGTCCCTGGCGCGAAGAACGTCCGCGGCAAGAGCATGTTCGGCTTCAGTTTCGTCCAGGTCACGTTTGACGATGCGGTCGATTTCTACTGGGCGCGTTCCCGCGTGGCGGAGCAATTGACGACGGTGTCCGGAACTCTTCCGGATGGCGTGACGCCGACACTGGCTCCTGACGCTACGGCTCTGGGACAGATTTACTACTACGTGCTTGAACCACCGCCTGGCATGGACCTGGCCCAGCTGCGTTCCAGGCAGGACTTCTTCATCAAGTACGCACTGCAGTCTGTAGACGGCGTGGCTGAAGTGGCGTCGGTCGGCGGCTATGTCAAGCAGTATCAGGTCGAAGTCGATCCGGACAAATTGCGCTACCACAACATTCCGCTGAGCAAAGTCATCTCGGCGGTCAAAGCCTCGAATATTGATGTCGGTGCCAAGACGGTCGAAACCGGTGGGATGGAGTTCATCGTACGGGGTAAGGGCTTTATCGGCTCGGATCGGACCGAACTGGAAACTGTCGACCAGATCAACGACACGGTCGTGCTGACCCGCGATGGCATTCCCGTGCGGGTGCGTGATCTGGCTCAGGTTCAGGTGGGTCCATCATTCCGTCGTGGAGCGCTCGATCTGAATGGCAGCGAAGCCGTCGGTGGCGTGGTCGTGATGCGGTATGGCGAAAACCCGCGAGACGTCATCGAACGGGTCAAAGCCAAGGTCGCGGCGCTGGAGTCGGAACTCGGCGGCATCCAGATTCACGGCATCTACGACCGCACGGTGCTGATCGATGAAACCATCGCCACGCTGACCACGGCCCTCGGCGAGGAAACCATCATCACGATCGTGATCGTGATTCTGTTTCTACTTCACGTGCGTGCGAGCTTCATCATTGCCATCACGCTGCCGATGGCTGTGCTCATGTCGTTCGGCGCGATGAAGTGGTACGGCGTCGATGCCAATATTATGTCACTGGCCGGTATCGCCATCGCGATTGGCACGATGGTCGATATGGGTATCATCGTGCTGGAGAACATCTACGGAGCGCTGGCGGATGAAGAGTCCAGAGCGAAAAGTTCAGAGGCCGTAGATGGGGCGAAGAAGACGAAACAGGAAGCAAGGGCTTACGAACAGCGGCGGATGGAAGTCATTCGCGATGCGGCGGCGGAGGTCGTGCCGGCCGTGATGACTGCGGTCACCACCACGATCGTCAGTTTTCTACCCGTGTTCTTTCTCACCGGCCGTGACTACAAGCTGTTCGCGCCGCTGGCCTGGACCAAGACGTTTGCTCTGGCCGCCAGTCTGATTGTCGCAATCACCGTCGTTCCAGCGTTGTGCCGGATATTTCTGCACAGCTCTCGCTCGTCGAAGCGGACTGGACTGCTCGTCGGAATGGCCCTGGGATTCCTTGCCGCGGCCACCTGCCACTTCGTCTGGCGGGGTCACATCGCAGAGATGACCCATCTGGACCCAGGCATCGTCACGTTGCTCGCGGCAGTCATCGGCTTCGGATGCGGCTGGTGGATGATGCGTGAAAAGATTCGGTCGATGGAAGAGAACCCGGCGAGTCGCTTCATGCGGTTCCTCTACGCCGGACGACTGCGGCTGGCTCTGCGTCGCAAGATGCTGATGCTGTCGTTTCCGCTGATGATCTTCGTGTTGGGGCTGGGAGCGTGGATCGGTCTTCCGACGGTACTAAGTCCGGTTGAGAAAGTTGTCTCCATGTTGGGAGCAGACCTCAACGAAGTGCCCGGCTACATCCAGGCCAAGCATCTCTTTACGGGCCTGAAGTCAGACGACTGGATCGCGCTGGATGAAGGCTCGTGGTTCTACATGCCAAGCCTTTACCCGGCCGCCAGTTTCAATCAGGCCATGGAGATTCTGCAGTCGCAGGATGTGCTCATCAAAGGCATCCCCGAAGTAGAAAACGTGATGGGCAAGATTGGTCGAGTGGACTCGGCCCTCGATCCCGCTCCCGCCGCAATGGTGGAAACTTACGTCATGCTCAAGCCGCGCGATCAGTGGCGCGAAGGCATGACCGAGCGCAAGATCTGGGACGAGATCAACGCCGTCGCCACGCTGCCGGGAGTCACACCCGCCTCACCGCTGCAGCCCATTGAAGGCCGCATCGTGATGCTGCAGGCGGGGATCAAAGCATCGATGGCCGTGCGGATTTATGGAGACAGTCTGGCTGGATTGTCGAAAGCCTCGCTGGCTGTGGCCGAGCAACTGAAGAAGCTGCACCTGGTCAACGCCGGCACGGTGAACCCGGACATCGTGATGGGCAAGCCGTATTACGAATTCGAAGTCGACCGCCAGGAAGCCGCCCGCTACGGCATGACCACGATGATGGTCAACGAAATCGTTTCCGCCGGTCTGGGTGGACTTGATGTGACCACTACCGTGGAAGGCCGGGAACGATACCCGATTCAAATCCGCTACAGCCGGGACGTGCGGGAACGGATCGCCGAGCTGCCCCTGGTTCCGGTGGTCACCCCCACCGAAGAGGTTGTGCCTCTGGAACGTCTGGCGACAGTCGCCACAACATGGGGACCAGGAGCGATCAACAGCGAGGACTCGCGACTCGTGGCCCACGTCATGTTCTCTCCATCCGGCGGAGCGGGAGACCTGGAAACAGTCGCGGCGGTCATGGATTCCCTGCGAGCGGCCCGTGAAGACGGCTCGCTCGAATTCCCGGAAGGCAACTTCGAACTGCAGCCGGTTGGTTCGTTTCAGAACCAGATCGAAGCCAACGATCGCCTGATGTGGATTCTTCCGGCTGTCTTCCTGATCAATCTGCTGTTGCACTATCTGCACTTCCGGAATCTGCCGATTTCGCTGGTGGTGTTTTCGGGCATTCCGATCGCGTGTTCCGGCGGGATGATCGCCATCGCCGTGATGGGAGTCGAACTGAATACCGCCGTGTGGGTCGGCTTCATCGCGCTGGCCGGACTGGCAGCCGACGATGGCATCGTCATGGCAAGTTATATCCACGAGCGATTGAAACGCCGCACGATTACGACCGTCGATGACCTGCGCAACGAAATCTACGAAGCCGGTTTGAAACGGATTCGACCCTGCGTCATGACGACAATCACCACACTGTGCGCTCTGGCTCCGGTTCTGATGGCAACGGGCCGAGGTGCCGACGTCGCCCGGGCCATGGCGCTGCCGGTCTTCGGCGGAATGATGATCGAACCTTTCACGACGTTCGTCGTACCGACCGTCTATTGCGCGTACATGGAATTCAAACTGCGGTCAGGTCTGAGTGACGAGCTACTGGAAATGAGTCAAGAGTCGAGTGTCGAGAGCCCAGAGATGAAGGCTGCGTAATCCGGTTAAGCGTCCAGAGCGACTCTAATGGCTCTCGACCTGGACACTTAACTCTCAACTCATCGAGCAGGGAGAGCGAAATGATTCGTCACATGATTCTGATGCTGGCACTGATTGCCGTGTTCGCGGCGGCCGGTTGTGCCACCGACACCGGCGGTGGTGGTTCCAGGCGAAGTTCGGACGGCCACTTCGGCCACAGCCACTAACAATTTCCGCTGGAAAGCCGAAGCACTGTCAGTGTTCGATGTTCTTCGGCTTACGACTCATGGGAGGGGAAGAGAGATGATTCGACACGTTCTGTTGATGTTGGCGCTGGTTGCCGTCTTCGCGGCGGCTGGCTGTGCCACAAACCGCGGCAACCAGGGATGGGCACCACCTCCATCACCTTTCAGCAGTGGTGGAGGTAGCAGTAGCGGCGGCGGTAGCTGCCCGAGCTGCGGCTGAAACCAAAGTCGAGAGTCAGAAGTTGATCACGACTTTGTCTCGTGAATTCTCTGGACTCTGTTCACAACTCAAAACAAGTGCGGCTGACCCGACGCACGAATGCGTCGGGCCGCCGCTGGAAGGCTCAACAACAGCACGTCGGCATGATCGCCTGAGAAACGTCCCGCCTGCGTCGCTGCTTCCGAGCCACACACATGAAATCTACTTCAGGAGTCTGAGCTATGAAATGCTCAACAGTTATCGCGATCGCGATCGCATTGTCGTCGTCTTCATCTGTGACCACTGTTTCGGCTGATGGCGGTCACGACCATTCGAGCCATCAACACGGTACAGCAGCGGCAAAGACGCAGTATGGGCCACACGGTGGTGAGCTGGCCTACGCCGCCACGATCTGGCATGAAGTCGTCTTCAAATCGGACAGCGTGCGAGTGTTTCTCTACAACGCCCAGGGGCAGCCCGTCGACGTAGCCCGACTGACCGGCCAGATCACCATGACGGTCGATGGAAATGCGAAACCCTACACGTATCCGCTACGACCGGACGCCACTCGCGGAGCCGCGACTAATGTCCTGCACCTTGCCCTCGATCTGTCCAAAGTGCCTGATGGCAGAATGAAGACGGACTTCACGATTTCGGGACTTCCTGGCCAGCAGCAGGCGGCGCACTTCACTCAGAGGTTCCACATCACGCGTAGTGCCGCCGAAGTTGCCATTGCCACACAGAAGATTTGCCCGGTGAGTGGTAAGGCGCTCGGGTCAATGGGTGCTCCTCCGGCAGTGCGAATCGGAGACCGCGACGTTTACGTCTGCTGCGCCGGCTGCACGAATACACTGAAAGCCAATCCGCAGAAGTATCTGGCGAAACTCGCTCCGACTGGTCCTGTGAAGGCCACACGCGCCGACGCGCCGGCCGTCGCTTTCCAGAAGACGTGTCCGGTGATGAACAAGCCGCTTGATGCGATGGGCGGCCCGTGGAAATTCAACGTGCGAGGCCGAGACGTGTTTGTGTGCTGTCCCGGTTGCAGTAAAGCCATCGAACGCGAACCGGCAAAATATCTGGCGATGCTGCCCACGCCTCCCGCCGCAAAAGCAACTCAGGCAGACAGCACGGCCGTTGCAACGCAGAAAGTCTGCCCGGTAATGAATGAGCCGCTGATGGCAATGGGTGGTCCCTGGAAAGTCTACGCAAAGGGGCAGCCAGTCTTCGTGTGTTGCAAAGGGTGCATCGCCAAGGTGGAAAAGAACCCGGACTTCTACCTGGCAAAGGCGACTCGCCAGGCATCCACTGTGTCGACTCAGCGCCGCCGCTGATGTTGGCTTTCAGTCGGTGACGTCGAACGCCTCGGATTTCTGAGGCGTTCGTTGCAGTTCTCCCGCGCGCACCATGCGGTTGTTCTCCCGGTTCGTGCTGCGCCGACTGTAATGTTTCCTCATCCGTTTCTGCTTTCTCATGGAGGGATCGCAAGATGAAAGTCGCCATTATCAGCCGCTGCGAATCGCGTTCGCTGTATGTCATCCGGGAGGTCATTCAACGATGGCCTGACCATCTCGTGATCCGTCCAGTGCGTGCGAAGTCGAAACCGGAAACACGCTCTGAACGAGTCCGCCGCCGCTTACGGAAACTAACTCGTCACCCGATTCAAACGGTGAGCGATCGGTTTGAAGGAGCGGCTCACGCTTTCTACCACTGGTACGAAGGCGACGTTGATCAGCAGATCACACAGCTTCTGTTTGACTCGACGGAGCCGCCCGAAGTCGACATGAACCGTGTTGATGTCCCGTGGCGTGAGATCAACTCCGAAGAGACTGCACGTCGAATTCGCGACTTCAGTCCCGACGTTCTGCTCGTCTGTGTTGCTCCCATTCTGCGGCCCAACATCTTCACAATCCCGCCGCACGGGACGATCAATGTCCATCACGGTCTGGTGCCATTCTACCGCGGCGAGCATACGTTGTTCTGGCCGTTGTATTTCCGGGAATACGATCAGGTCGGCGTCACAGTGCACTACATCGACGAAGGGGTCGACACCGGCGACATTCTGGCGACCGGTTGTCCGGAAACTCGGTCTCAAGATAACGAAGCAACAGTCACTGCTCGCAGCACCAGACTCGCAGCCCACTTGACCAGTGAGGTGCTCGCGGCAGCACAATGGGGACGCCTTTCTGGACAGCGGCAGTCTGAGGAGATCGGACGTGAATTTCGGCATCGGCAACGGACTGGCTGGAAAGAACTGTGGTATCTGATTCAACGCGAGATCGTCGGGCATCGGCCGCTTCCGATGATCGAACACAAGGAGTGCCATTTCGTCCGAACCGACGGCGACCCGGATGCTGACGTCGCGATGGAACGGACCATCCTGGCTGAACTTCACGAACTGCGACGCGAGGTCCAGACTTGC
>Ga0209578_10001870_pt1 | contig 18625 bp, 12 predicted proteins | sample tdAd472_FD_187127 | JGI IMG/M metagenome (GOLD analysis project Ga0209578, IMG submission 187127) | Marine sediment microbial communities from the Atlantic coast under amendment with organic carbon and nitrate - tdAd47.2 (SPAdes)... | ecosystem: Environmental > Aquatic > Marine > Coastal >...
CAGCCAGGCGATGAATGGCTTGCAGGATTTCACCTTAGTTGCCTGGGGAAAATCCTCCTCTATCAACGGTTATCAGACGATTGTCTCAGGGGCAAGCGGAACCTCGCTGGCAGCTGCTAATGAGCTGGTCATGTTGTTTGATACCGCCAGCCGATTTACGCCGATTATTTCTGAAGAGCTTTTTAATGACACCGGCGATATTAGCCTATTGTCGGCACCAAACGATGATGCTTGGCATCAATTTGCCTGGACCCGTGAAGCATCAATTCGTGAAAGTTGTTTTTATATCGATGGAACACTACAGGGTTGTGTTACCCATCCAGACAGTAACGATTCCGATCCGCTGAGTATTGTGGCGGGTGGTCTGATTATCGGCCAGGATCAGGATACTCTGGGCGGTGATTTTGATGCTAGTCAGGATTGGGAGGGCCTGCTGGATGAAGTTATGGTGTTCAATCAACGCTTGAGTGCGACTGATATCCAGGCCGGGCGTGCTAACATTTTAGCGGGTAATAATTGGGATGGCACATTGCGTTCTTGCTCGGCTGTGGATCATTATAAGGTTAGCTATGCGACAACGCCTGGCCTTACCTGCGAAGCGCAAACAGTGCGCATTACTGCTCATGATGCGAACCATGACCCTGTATCGCCGAGTAGCAGCACTCAAATTACGGTTGCCACCAGTCCGGCGGCAACTGGCTGGGCGTTAAAAACGGGAGGAGGCAGTTTTAGTAGTGGCCCCGGTGCGGGACAGGCGCGCTATACCTTTGATGGCACAGAAACTTTTGTTGAGCTGTATCTGACCCAGACTACAGTGACCACCAGTCCGCATATTGATATCAATGTGACCGATGGCAGTGCGAGTGAAGATAGCACGGAAGACCCAAATATTGCCTTCGTTGACGCTGCATTTCGTTTTTATGCCGACGGGTCAGCGGAGACTATAGGTACGCAAATATCCGGAAAATCCTCTGTTGTAGCGCCGGGTGAGCAAGTCTTGCAATTGCGCGCAGTACAGACCAACACCGAGACCATGGCCTGCGAAGCGGCGTTGAGTGGCAACAATGTTCCAGTGGAGCTGGCTTTTGAATGCATCAGCCCGACCATCTGCAAAACAATTAATGGCGTAGTGATCGCTGCGGCACAGACCTTGGCGATTGAAGGCAACCCCAATGGTTCGGTGGTTAGTTATCAACCGGTCAATATGAATTTCGATGCGTCAGGAGTCACCAATTTTAGTTTTAATTATCTGGACGCTGGTGAAATCCGCCTGCATGCCCGCAAGGAGGTGACGGCCTCCGCTCCAGATCCCGCGTTTACCCTGAACGGCGCTTCCAATCAATTTGTGGTGAAGCCGGCGGGATTGTGTGTGGAAGCAACAGAGGCTGCTTCAGTGTGCGTATCAGGCAATGTCAGCTGTTCCAAGTTTAAAAAAGCCGGAGAAAATTTTGATTTGAATGTTCGTGGAGTCACCTGGGAGAGCGCTGCGGATACGGATTTCTGTTCTGGTGTAGGCAGCACTAATGCCACTACGCCGAATTTTCAGTTAGCGAGTATCGGTCTGGCTCCAAACCTGGTCGCGCCAAGCGGCGGCGCGAATGCAACGTTGGGTGTTGCTACGGTTTCAATTGACGCAACGAATAATGGTTCTAAAACGCTAGCTGATCAAACTGTCAGTGAAGTCGGGGTATTTACTATTTCCGCGAGTCCACCGCAATATTTGGGTGAGAATTTAGGACTGTTCACCAGTGCTAACATTGGCCGGTTTTATCCGGATCGCTTCGAACTAAGTGCTGGAGCTGTCACCGAAGCCTGCGCGAGCGGAAGTTTTACCTATCTGTCTCAGGATTTCACGACGAGTTATACACTGACCGCGAAGAATACCGGTACGGCGACCACCGTTAACTATCGCGGTGATTTTATTAAACTGGATAATACGCTTGGTTCACTCGATTACGGTGCGATCGATGCTACAGTCCCAACCTTACTCTCTGCTCGGCTGACGGGAATAGGGCTAGCTACCTTTAATTGGCATGACGACGGCACCGGTGATGTAATCTCCATCCTTAATTTAGCGCGAGATACGATGGTTGACGGGCCTTATCTGGCCCAGATCGGCGTATTACCGACAGATGATGATGACGTCACCGTAATACCCCTAAACCGAGATTTGGATGTGGATAACGATGCCACGAATGATCATGTCAAACTGGGGGAAACGGTGCAGCGTTATGGTCGAATGGTGGTGAATAACGCCTACGGACCGGAACTGTTGGACTTGGATGTGACCTTGCAGTCGGAATATTTTGATGGTGCACAATTTAAGCTGAATACCGAAGACAGCTGCTCTAGCTATATCAAAACAGACGCGACGCTATCGAACTATACGGGTGATTTGGCTGGGGTTGCCCCGGTAAATGTTATAGAGCCTAGTGTAACGGCTTTGATCAATGGTAGAAGTCCTCGTCTGTCACCGCTGCTATTGGAGAAACCAGGCGCAGGCAATGATGGAAGTGTGACAGTGACCTTGACGGTGCCCAATTGGTTACAGTTTGATTTTAATGGTGATTTAACTCCCGAAAATCCGTCTGGACTGGCGACCTTTGGCCATTATCGCGGGCATGATCGGGTTATTTATTGGCGAGAAAAATTCCAATAGAAGTTAGTGGGGCTGTCGTTACGAACCCAGTTATTCCAAACCCAGCTCCTTAATCTTGCGTGTTAGCGTATTGCGGCCCCAACCTAGCAGCAAAGAGGCATCTCGTTTGCGCCCAGCTGTTTGCTTGAGTGCCGCCTCAATCATGATGCGTTCAAATTTCGGTGTGGCTTGATTAAGAATACCGGACTGGTTGGCGTTTAGGGCAAGTTCTGCCCATTGCCGTAGCGCACTTTCCCAATCATTCGGCCCGGTGTGGCTGACAGCGTTTTCGTCGAGTAATTCAGGCGGTAAATCGCGTAAATGAATTTCACGACCGCTGGCCATGACAGTCAACCAGTGGCAGGTGTTTTCCAGTTGCCGCACATTACCGGGCCACTCCAGCATGCTCAGGTAATTTTCTGCTTCAGGCCGCAGTAGCTTCGGCTCGACGTTTAATTCTCGCGCCGATTTATGCAAAAAATGCTTGGCCAGTTGTGCTATATCTTCACGCCGATCGCTCAGTTTGGGCAGGTGGATGCGAATCACATTCAGACGGTGAAACAGGTCTTCTCGAAATAGTCCTTTTTGCACTAAGCTCTCAAGGTTTTGATGCGTGGCGGCAATAATACGGACGTCGACTTTAACCGGTATATGGCCGCCGACCCGGTAAAATTCGCCATCGGCCAGTACTCGCAATAGGCGCGTTTGAGTGTCGGCGGGCATGTCACCAATTTCATCCAGAAACAGGGTGCCGCCATTGGCTTGCTCAAAGCGACCCTTGCGCTGGCTAGCGGCACCGGTAAATGCGCCTTTTTCATGACCGAACAGTTCGGATTCGATGAGGTCTTTGGGAATCGCCGCCATATTCAGCGCAATAAATGGTTGCCCGGAACGAGGGCTGTGTTGGTGCAACGCTGCGGCCACCAGCTCTTTACCGGTGCCGGAAGCGCCGTTTATGAGTACGGTGACGTTAGATTGTGAGAGTCGCCCAATGGCACGAAATACTTCCTGCATGGCAGGCGCTTCGCCAATAATCTCACTTTTTTTAGCGTCAACTGCCGGTGGAATCAGTAAATTCTTCTCGTGTGCGTGATTGATCGCGCGCTGCACAATAGTGGTGGCTTCGTCGATATCGAAGGGTTTGGGCAGATACTCAAAAGCACCCCCTTGATAGGAGGCGACGGCGCTATCTAAATCTGAATGGGCCGTCATAATAATGACGGGAATATTGGGGTGATCTGCATGAATCAGGGCGAGTAAGTCTAAACCGTCAGTACCGGGCATGCGGATGTCGCAGATGATGGCATCAGGTTGAGTCAAGTTGAGCCGTTTCAGCATGGCGTCGCCATTTTCAAAACTCTCGGTGTCGATATCGGCCTGTGCAAGGGCTTTTTCTAATACCCACCGAATTGAGTGGTCGTCATCGACTATCCAAACATGATTGGTCATATTGATTTGGCTGCCTTAAGCGGAATAAATACGGTGAAGCAGGTTTTACCAGGTCGGCTCTGATATTGGATCAGCCCTTGGTGTTGGTTAATAATATGTTGAGCAATGGTGAGGCCAAGACCTGTACCATCGGCGCTGCCACTGACCATCGGGTAGAAAATCGTATCCTTCAGTTCTGCGGGAATACCGGCGCCGTTGTCGGTAATGTCAACCCGGCAAACCATGCGGTAGCGACGATTTGCTAAAGTAATCTGGCGAGCCGCGCGCGAAGCGATACAAATCTTACCGGATGTTGTCTGTGGACTTTCCTTGATCGCGCGCAGGGCATTGCGCATGAGATTGAGGAAAGTCTGGATCAGCTGTTCTTTGTTGCCCAATATTTCTGGGATACTGGGGTCGTAGTCTCGAATAATCTCAACAGAACCTTCACATTCACTGTCGACTAACTGAGTGACGTGCTCTAACACTTCATGAATATTGAGAGCGCAAAAATTGGTTTTACGAATGGGCCCCAGCATTTGGTCGACAAGGTTACGCAACCGATCAGCCTCGGCGATGATGATATTGGTATAGTCGGTTTGTTGTGTGTCGTTCAGTTCCCGCGCCAAGAGTTGGGCGGCGCCACGTATGCCACCTAAGGGGTTTTTAATTTCATGCGCCAAACCGCGGATGAGTAGGCGCGATGCCTCCTGTTGTCCTTGCAGACTCTCTTCACGAGAGATCCGTAGCCAGCGATCAAGTGGAAAGATTTCAATAATTAAATAAGTTTTCTCACCGTTTATGGGGGTGACTGTATAGTCAACGGTGAGGTGGCCATTGTTATGTAAAATTAACTGCGCTTCACGTTTGGTGTAGGCGTTGCCGGAGCTGAGAGCTTCTTTGAGTTCATCGCTAATGGGGTGAGTTTCTGTAAATACCAACTCTATGGATTGCCCTAAAAGCCTCGAGCCGCTGGACGCGAAGAGCGCTTCAGCGGCACTGTTCATATACTCGACACAGAGTTTAGTGTTAAGTAGCAATACAGAAGTGGACTGGTTATCGAGCAGCCGTTGGTAAATGTTCAAACTCACGTTAATTATCCATCTTTTGGTGATGAGCTAATCTGTCAGGTTTATTGAATGCAAAAAACAAACCATCACTGGTTGTTTGCCGGGTTTTAAAATCGAAGCCGTTCGGAGAGCGGTAAATCAGTAGAGATAGTGGCTAGTTGAGGGTTATGTCGCCAATAAAAGGGTGTTTAAACTGATTTGCACAGCAATCGATTGAAATAAACTAGCAATTTGCTAATTGATATTGCACCAAAATAGTGCGCAAAACAATCTAATCTATTTTCTCAATACTATTTAATGGGGGGAGTGGGCGCGTCTTTCTTGGTTGGCGGAGGTGCTTCCGGCTTAATGATGCTGGTGCGGTGCACATGAATAGAAAGAGGGGCGCTGCTGATCAGAACCTTGTTGTCAGCATCAACGACATCAACTTGAATAAGGTGAGTGCCTCGGCTTAAATTGATGAGCTGCAGGGATAGCTTGCGGCTAGGCTCGCCGATGGGTTGTCCATTATCTGAGTAAAGTAGATTATGGCTTTTGCGTAAAGCGGGACTTATTTTCGCGCGGATGAGTACATCCCCGGAATCTCTGATGGTGGTATCCATGGCTGGTGAGCTAATTGCGAGCGATTTATAAAGTTCCTTTCCCTCAGATTTGTCCTGTAGTGGCTTGATAGCTGGGGCTTTGGGGAAGTTGTGAACATTGGTGGGGGCAACCTCGATTTTTTCCGCGCCTGGATTTGGCTGGTCGGAGAAGGTGACATTGCCTTCTGTATCGACCTGACGATAAACCTCCCCCGCCATTAGGCTGTTCCAGCCCAGACTCAGTATAAGGCTAAGGACAAAGAAAGATAACTTACGCAACTCTATGCCTAATATGTTCATTCGTCACCGCCGTTTTATATTGGTTGCTGTTAACGATAGTCAGTCCTTTCGGAGTCTGCAAGAAAAAAGCCCTGCATCCGATGAAGGCAGGGCTTTTGACCGCAAAATTGCTGATTAAGTCAGAATTTCTTCTACCTTTTGATCAGTTTTAAAGGCTGTAATACATGTCGAACTCAACCGGGTGTGTGGTCATGTCTAAACGCTGAATTTCGCCTTTCTTCAATTCAATAAAGGCGTCAATCATATCGTCAGAGAAGACTCCGCCAGCGGTGAGGAAGGCGCGATCTTGATCCAGGCTTTCCAGCGCTTGTCCTAGTGAGGAACAAACGGTTGGGATACCCATTGCTTCTTCCTTGGGTAGATCATAGAGGTCTTTATCCATGGCATCGCCAGGGTGGAGTTTGTTTTGGATGCCATCAAGGCCAGCCATCAGCATAGCGGCGAAGGCTAGGTATGGGTTGGCACTTGGGTCAGGAAAGCGCACTTCAATACGGCGTGCTTTTGGACTGCTGACGTGCGGAATGCGAATCGAGGCAGAACGGTTGCGTGCTGAATAGGCTAGCATGACAGGCGCTTCAAACCCGGGTACCAACCGCTTATAGGAGTTTGTGCCAGCATTGGTGAATGCGTTTAGGGCACGGGCGTGTTTAATGATACCGCCAATATAGTAAAGCGCGCTTTCTGACAGGCCTGCGTAGCCATCGCCAGAGAATACGTTGGCGCCATCTTTACCGATTGATTGGTGAACATGCATGCCGCTACCGTTATCGCCTACCAGGGGTTTTGGCATAAAGGTCGCTGTTTTGCCATAAGCATGAGCGACGTTATGGGTGCAATATTTAATGATCTGTACTTCGTCCGCTTTGCGCACGAGAGTGTTAAATCGTGTACCGATTTCACACTGTCCGGCAGTACCGACTTCGTGGTGATGAACTTCAATTTCTACACCCATTTGTTCCATAGCGTTACACATCGCGCCACGCAGGTCGTGTAAGGAGTCGACAGGCGGTACAGGGAAGTAACCACCTTTCACTTTAGGGCGGTGACCCATGTTGCCGCCTTCATAATCGGCTGAGGAGGACCAGGCTGCTTCTTCAGAGTTGATGGTGTAGCCAGAACCACGGATATCCGAATGCCATTTGATGTCATCAAATACAAAGAACTCGGGTTCTGGGCCGAAGAAGGCGATATTGCCAATGCCGGTAGATTTCAGATATTCTTCAGCGCGCATGGCGACTGAGCGAGGATCACGCTCGTAACCTTGCATGGAAGTAGGGTCAACAATATTGCAGCGTAAGTTCAGCGTCACTTCTTCTGTAAATGGATCAATCACGGCGCTGCTATCGTCCGGCATCAAAATCATGTCGGATTCATTAATGCCTTTCCAACCAGCAATGGACGAACCATCGAACATTTTGCCGCTTTCGAAAAATTCGTCATTAATTTCAGAAGTTGGCATTGTGACGTGCTGTTCTTTGCCAATGGTGTCGGTAAAACGTAGGTCAATCCACCTTACGTCATTATCTTTAATCATGCTTAGGGTATTCTCTGACATGCTGCTGTCTCCGTTCGGATAGTTGTTAAAATTCAGTTGTTCAGTTGTTGCTTTGGGTTAATAAACATCATGGTTTAGATCTATGTTCAACCGTATGGGTATCAATATGGTGCTTAGATATTCTGCATTTGCAAATAGTGTGCCACGCTAAATATTCTGTAACTCCTTGTTTTTGTATAGGGTAACGGCGTTGCAGTTAACGCTTTTGCATTAAAAAGGTGCATGAAAAAATAATTGCACCTTTTTTGTGCGTTCCGGCAAAGTTAGCCCACCTCTATCGTGATACTAATCACTCTGTCGTGTTCCAGGGTATTAATTATTCGGTGACCATTAATGCGGCACCAGGCGGGGATATCCTGTAGCGTACCTGGATCCGTGCAAAGCACCTCAAGTATATCGCCCTTTGCCAGCGTTTTGATGCGATCCTGGGTTCTGATAACCGGGATAGGGCAGAGCAGCCGCTGCGCATCGAGTTTAAATCGTTGTGGTTGGTTAGTCATCTGGATCAAATATGCCAGTGCTTGGGAATTTCATCAGCCCCGAAAGGCTTTACCTGTATAACTTGGGCGGTGCCTTGCCTCGGCTCAATCTGGACGGTGACGCTATCCGCGAGGCGCCCCTGGCAATATCTGGCAACAATTCGGGCCGCAATTTCCAGATCTTCTGGCGTTGGCGTCCCGTCGATTAGTGCTAACGGGCCGGGGTGGCTCAATGTTCGAAGATGGGTAAATTCCTTGCGGTATCCCTCAAGGAAATTATTCTCCCCTTCTTCGCGGCTGACCATCAGTTTGAAGCGCTCATTGGGCCGGATATGACGGCCGATTTTTAATAACAATATGTCATCCAGCTCATAGCGCCGCTCGCCTCTAGCTTGCCATAGATCGGCGAGTTTGCGGGAATAACTTGCATCGGTAAGAAAACAGCAGCCGCCAGCGGGTTGGGCGAAATCCTCAAAGCCGAATTGTTTGGCTAGCTCGATTTGTGGTTTGCGGCTGCGCCCATGAAACCCGTATAGCTGGTCGCGGTTCACCCAGCCTTCTCTTTCAGGTAAGGTTTCAGGCAAATTTTTGGCACATAATGGTCTTAGTAAACGGTCATCAGCACCGGATTCCCGAGCGATAATTGGCATGGTTTCGGCGCGTTGTGATTTTGGTCGTTGACCGACGACTTCACCGGTAATAATGAAGTCGAAATTATTTTCCTCCATCCAGGCCCAAGCTTTTGCTTGATTGACCATAAAGATTTTGCAATCCAGACAGGGGTTTAGGTTTTGTCCGTAACCGTGTTTGGGGTTGATAACGATATCTTTATAGTCTTCCGAGATGTCGATAATGTGCAGCTTGATACCGAGCTGTTCTGCCGACCACAGCGCATTATTGCGTTTGGTTTTGTTCTTATCCTGTTTGCGAATGGCGTGAGTATGACCTTCAACACAGAAACCGGTATAGAAGTTGATGCCCTCGACATGCACACCCTGCTCCATGATCACCTTGGCGGCTAATAATGAATCCAGGCCGCCTGATATCAGTGCGACGGCTTTGCGTTGTTTGGTTTGATTTGAGAGCATCGTATTGGGATTAGTCAAACAGCTGAAAAGGCAGCAGATTATACAGACAACGGCTGAGGATTTCACCTAATGTGAGTTAGTAACCAGGAAGCGAATTTAGTGTTATCCAAGGCGTTAGAGGTATATAATCCGCGCCTCGCAAATTACCCCGGATTAAAGTTGTGATCGAAAAGTTACGTAATATAGCCATTATTGCCCACGTTGACCACGGAAAAACCACGCTGGTCGATAAACTCCTGCAACAGTCGGGCACGCTGGATCGCAAAGATCAGGGTGCTGAGCGCATCATGGATTCCAACGACCAGGAGCGTGAACGGGGTATCACCATCCTCGCGAAGAATACGGCGATTGAATGGAATGGTTATCATATCAATATTGTGGATACGCCAGGCCACGCTGATTTCGGTGGCGAAGTGGAACGTGTGTTGTCGATGGTCGATTCCGTACTGCTGTTGGTCGACGCAGTCGATGGGCCGATGCCGCAAACCCGTTTTGTTACGCAAAAAGCCTTTGACCAGGGGCTGCATCCCATCTTGGTTGTCAATAAGGTAGATCGTCCCGGTGCGCGCCCGGATTGGGTGGTGGATCAAGTGTTTGACCTGTTTGATCGTTTGGGTGCGACCGATGAACAGCTCGACTTTCCCATTATCTATGCCTCTGCGCTGAATGGTGTGGCGGGACTGGAAGTGGATAATTTAGCGGATGATATGACGCCGCTATTCAAAATGGTGACGGAGCACGTACCTTCACCACAGGTGGATGTAGATGGGCCACTGCAAATGCAAATCAGCGCACTCGATTACAGCAGCTATGTAGGTGTTATCGGCGTCGGTCGTATTACCCGTGGCAAAGTGAAGCCGAGTACACCGGTTGTTATTGTTGATAGTGACGGTAAGAAAAGAAAAGGCCGCGTATTACAGGTTATGGGTCACCTTGGTTTGGAACGTATCGACGTAGAACAGGCTCGTGCGGGTGACATTGTCTGTGTGACGGGTATTGAAGGTCTGAAAATTTCCGATACCCTGTGCGACCCGGATACGCCTGAGGCGTTGCCACCGTTGGTGGTGGATGAGCCGACGGTGAGTATGACCTTTCAGGTCAATGATTCACCTTTCGCGGGGAAAGACGGTAAATACGTGACTTCCCGGAATATTAAAGATCGTCTTGAGCAGGAGCTCATTTACAACGTCGCATTGCGCGTCAAGCCGGGTGACAGCCCTGACAAATTTAAAGTTTCCGGGCGTGGGGAACTGCATCTTTCCGTACTCATTGAAACTATGCGGCGCGAAGGCTATGAATTAGGCGTTTCACGTCCAGAGGTTATTCAAAAGGAAGTTGATGGTCAGATTCACGAGCCTTTTGAACAGCTGGTGATTGATATCGAAGATATACATCAGGGTGCCATTATGGAAGAGCTTGGTCTGCGTAAAGCAGATCTGACCAATATGGAGCCGGATGGTAAGGGGCGGGTGAAACTGGAATTTGTCATACCCTCGCGCGGTCTGATCGGTTTCCGCTCGCATTTCCTCACGTTGACCTCAGGTTCTGGCATCATGACCAGTATTTTTGATCATTATGGGCCGGTGAAGCAGGGTGACGTGGCGCGGCGTCAAAATGGCGTGTTGATATCAATGGTGAAGGGTAAAACCCTGGGCTATTCATTGTTCAACTTGCAGGAGCGTGGACGCTTATTTACGGGTCATGGCGTCGATGTGTATGAAGGTCAGATTATCGGTCTGCACTCGCGTGGCAATGACTTGACGGTCAACCCCACCAAAGCCAAACAGCTAACCAATATTCGTGCAGCGGGCACCGATGAAAATATTATTCTGACGCCGCCGATCAGGCATACCCTGGAGCAAGCGTTGGAATTTATTGAAGACGACGAGTTGGTCGAAGTGACTCCCAATCATATTCGGTTGCGTAAAAAATTGTTGTTAGAACATGAGCGCAAAAGGGCGTCACGCGCAGGTTAGCAACGTGAGGGCCTATTATTAGGCCCCTAGCTTTTTTTACTTTCCTTGGTAGGCGTTTAGGTGGCTTCCGCCAGTTGATTTGCTTGCGCTGTCTTGGTCAGCATTGGTTTTAAAAAGCGTCCGGTGTGAGACGCTTTTACCACGCTGACCTGCTCAGGGGTTCCCGTTGCGACGATGCTGCCGCCGCCATCACCACCTTCTGGACCTAAATCGATCAGCCAATCAGCGGTTTTAATGACATCGAGGTTGTGCTCGATCACCACGATAGTGTTGCCGTGATCCCTCAGGCGATGCAATACATTAAGCAGCTGTTCGACATCAAAGAAGTGTAATCCAGTGGTAGGTTCATCAAGAATATAGAGGGTCTGACCAGTATCGCGTTTGGATAACTCTTTGGAAAGTTTGACACGTTGCGCTTCGCCGCCGGAAAGTGTGGTGGCTGACTGACCTAGTCGAATGTAGGCGAGACCAACATCCATCAGTGTTTGAATTTTACGCGCCAGCATTGGCACCGCGCTGAAGAACTCGAAGGATTCTTCAATGGTCATATCCAGCACTTCGTGAATATTTTTCCCTTTGTACTTAACATCTAGTGTCTCCCGGTTGTACCTCTTGCCTTTACAGACATCGCAGGGTACGTAAATATCGGGTAGAAAATGCATTTCCACTTTAATAAGGCCGTCGCCCTGGCAGGTTTCACAGCGCCCACCTTTGACATTAAAGCTAAAGCGTCCGGGCTTATAGCCCCGTGAGCGTGCTTCCTGCGTCGCCGCAAATAGCTCTCGGATCGGCGTAAACAGGCCAGTGTAGGTAGCAGGATTGGAGCGAGGTGTGCGACCGATGGGGCTTTGGTCAATATCGACCACCTTGTCGAGAAGTTCTAAGCCCGTAATCTTTTTATAGGGTGCGGCCTTTAATGTGGTGGCATTGTTGAGCGCTGTGGCTGCCAAAGGGTAAAGAGTATTGTTGATCAAGGTTGATTTTCCCGACCCTGACACGCCGGTAACGCAGGTCATCAACCCTAATGGAATTTCAATGTCGACCTGCTTGAGGTTGTTAGAGCTGGCACCTTCCAAGCGTAACACTTTATTTTTATCGAAAGGGTGTCGGTGCGCGGGTATATTGATTTCGCGCGCGCCAGATAAATATTGACCCGTGATAGAGTTGGGATTTGCCAGGATATCTTCAGGCGTCCCTTGCGCCACTATCTGACCGCCGTGAACACCCGCGCCGGGGCCGATATCGATCACATAATCGGCACTGCGGATGGCTTCCTCGTCATGTTCTACCACAATCACGGTATTGCCCAGATCGCGTAGATGGAAGAGGGTTTTCAGCAAGCGTTCGTTGTCGCGTTGATGCAGGCCAATGGAAGGTTCATCAAGAATATACATGACGCCCATTAAACCTGCGCCTATCTGGCTGGCAAGACGAATACGCTGAGCTTCGCCTCCAGACAGTGTCTCGGCACTACGGCTGAGGGTTAAATATTCCAGTCCAACATTGACCAGAAAGGATAGACGCAGGCGAATTTCCTTAAGAATTTTTTCAGCCACTTCGCCACGGCGTCCAGGCAAGGTGAGTTGTTGTGCGTATATCATGGCTTTGCCAACGGGTAACTGGGTAAGTTCCGGTAGGGTTTTGTCATCGATAAAGACGTGGCGAGACTCACGGCGCAGCCGAGTGCCGCCACAGGAAGGGCAGGGCTGCTCGCTCAGATACTTGGATAAATCTTCGCGTACCATCTGCGATTCGGTGGATTTATAGCGTCGTGAAATATTTGGCAGTACGCCCTCAAAAGGGTGAGACTTGATGATGATATCACCACGTTCTGTAAGGTACTTAAACTCGACTTTATCTTCCCCCGAGCCGTGCAGGATGACCTGTTTGGCCTCTGCGCTCAGCTCTTCAAAGGGCAGGTCTAGGTCAAACCCATAGTGGTTGGCGACACAGGTCAGCATTTGATAGTAGTAGGCGTTACGTCTGTCCCAGCCCCTAATCGCGCCTTCGGCCACCTTGTGGCTTGGCTGATGCACGATACGGTCTTGGTCAAAAAACTGGTGGACGCCAAGACCATCGCAGGTGGCGCAGGCGCCAGCCGGATTATTGAAGGAGAACATGCGTGGTTCTAGTTCTGAAATACTGTGACCACAGACCGGGCAGGCGAACAGTGATGAAAAAAGTAGTTCTTGTAATTCGCCCGACTCGTCGGCTTCCATGGGGACGATTTTGGCGATGCCGTTGCTGAGTGATAAGCAGGTTTCGAAGGACTCAGCTAAACGCAGTGCAATATCATCGCGGACTTTGAAGCGATCGATCACCACCTCAATATGATGCTTCTTATTTTTATCGAGTGCGGGGACTTCATCCAGCTCGGTAACAATACCGTTAATGCGTGCGCGAATAAATCCCTGCGACTTTAGCTCGTTGAACAGGTGCAAATGTTCACCTTTACGCCCCTGCACCACTGGTGCCAAAAGCATCAATTTGCTGTCAGCGGGTAGTGCCAGCACCTGATCAACCATCTGGCTAATGGCCTGAGCTTCTAGTGGTTCGTCGTGATCGGGGCAACGTGGCTCACCTGCGCGGGCGAACAGCAAGCGCAAATAATCGTATATTTCGGTGATAGTGCCGACGGTAGATCTTGGGTTATGGGAGGTTGCCTTTTGCTCAATAGAAATTGCGGGCGATAAGCCTTCGACATGATCCAAATCGGGCTTTTCCATCATGGAAAGGAATTGGCGGGCATAGGTCGAGAGAGATTCCACGTAACGCCGCTGACCTTCCGCATAAAGCGTATCGAATGCCAGAGAGGACTTACCTGAGCCGGAGAGGCCGGTGATGACCACTAACTTGTCGCGGGGAATATCGAGATCGATATTTTTCAAATTGTGCGTGCGAACACCACGCAGTTGGATGTAATTCATAATATCCTATACAGCGCCAAAACCAGTCATTATATAAGGGAAGTCGAAGCGCTGACAAAATATAAGGTGCTTATTTATAAATCTCTGTTGAGATAGCAGTTAAGCCCTTAAACAATAGAGTGTTGACGAAGTTTGTGTTGTTAACAGCATCCGTCGGTTTATCGATTTATCGTTAGCGGTTTATCTGCTACCATCTTGCAGCTTCGGTTCAGCGAAAAGATGAGCAGACGGGTTGGTAAAATGATGATGAATAAGAGGGGGTAAACCATGGCGCGTGGGGTGAACAAAGTAATTTTAGTGGGTAACTGCGGTAGTGATCCAGAAACTCGTTATCTGCCTTCGGGTGGGGCAGTGACTAATATCACTGTTGCTACAAGCGAAAGCTGGAAAGATAAGCAAAGTGGCCAACAGCAAGAGCGTACCGAATGGCATCGTATTGTGTTTTTCAACAAGTTAGCGGAAATTGCGGGAGAATACCTGCATAAAGGCTCAAAGGTTTACCTTGAAGGTTCATTACGAACGCGGCAGTGGGAAAAGGATGGCGTCAAACGCTACACCACCGAGATTGTTGCCTCTGACATGCAGATGTTGGATAGTCGTTCAGGCAGCGATGCCAGCTCGGGCCAATCACCGGCGCCGTCTCGCTCATCTACTGCTGCGGCCACAAAATCTCCAGCAAGCAGCAATGACAGCCCGTCAGCCAGCTTTGATGATTTTGATGACGATATTCCGTTCTAGTGAGTTGGGCCTGAGGCAGCTCAGTACAGTGTAATTAATTCGGTGAAACTACTCATTACAGGATCCGCCGGTCAAGTAGGTAGTGCACTCTGCGCGTTAGCGGAAGCAGGAAATATCGATTATCAGGCCTATTCGTCCGCTGAACTCGATATCACCAGAGAAAGCAAGGTGCTGCGCGTCATGCGTAGAAACCGGCCGACCTGTGTGATTAATGCGGCTGCTTATACAGCGGTAGATCAGGCGGAAGACGAAGCCGATCACTGCTTCGCGGTGAATCGCGATGGTGCACGTTATTTGGCCAAGGCTTGTAGCCGCTATGGCGCGTCCTTGTTGCAGATATCCACTAGCTATGTATTTGATGGTAAAAAAAAATCAGGTTATGTTGAGGAAGATATCGCTAATCCAATCAACTGTTATGGGGCTAGTAAATTAGCGGGTGAACAAGAGATAGCTAAACTGTTAAACCGCTATGCTATTTTGCGAGTCAGTTGGGTTTTTGGTGAAGTGGGTAATAATTTTGTTAAGACGATTGCGCGTGTTTGCCAAGAACGTGAGGAATTGTCGATAGTCGATGATCAGATAGGCGCACCAACCTCTGCGACGGATGTAGCAAGAGTCCTTATCGCAATGGCCCAACAATATGACTGTGGTTCAAAAGCATGGGGAACCTACCACTATGCGAGCGAAGGCGCTACTAATTGGCATGATTTCGCCGAACAGATTGTTGCTGAAACGAGTAAATATACGCCGGTTAATGTGACGCAAGTCAAAGCGGTAAAAACGACAGAATATGATTATCGAGCGGCGCGCCCATTAAATTCGCAGCTGAATTGCCAGAAGATTTTAGAAGCTTTCGGTATTAAGCAGCGATCCTGGCGACCGGAAATGGCAAAAGTAGTGAAATACTGCTGTCAGTCAAATCTCAATTTATCGGAATAGATCGTAAGTGTCTTCAGTCGCCGCCGTATCACCTCTTTTCCTTGCTAAGAAACTATAAAGAGTTCTAGTGAAAGAATTTATTAAGCTAGTGAGATCGACTCTGTTTCTAGTCGTCTTTGGTTTTGCGACTTTGCTACACTCGATGGTCTGTATTGTATTGCTGCCCTGGTTGGCGGTGCCGCACCGCTTCAAAATTGCCATTTTGCTCAACCGCTTTGTTATTTGGTGGTTCGGCTTTTGTTGCGGCGTACGCTATCAAATTGAAGGAGTTGAGAACTTACCGCAAGACGGCGTTGCTATTTTGGTCAGTAATCATCAGAGCGAGTGGGAGACATTTTATTTTCAAATTCTGGTTTCGCCACTCTGTACAGTACTTAAAAAAGAGCTGCTTTGGATGCCTTTTTTTGGTTGGGCGCTAGCCTTAATCAAACCTATTGCAATTGATCGAAAATCACGAACTGGCGCATTAAAACAGATTTTGCAGCAAGGCTCAGAAAAATTGAAACAGGGTTTTTGGGTGCTTATTTTCCCCGAAGGGACACGCGTCAGCCCTGGTGAGCGAAGAAAGTTTTCAAAAACCGGGGCGCTGTTGGCGGAGCAAACCGGCAAGCCTGTTGTGCCGGTTGCGCATAACGCAGGAGAAATTTGGCCAGCTAGAGGCTTTATCAAAAACTCTGGCGTTTTACACCTGGTGATAGGTGCGCCCATTGATCCGAAGGGGCGCACGGTTAACGAAATTTATCAGCAGTCGACGGAGTGGATTGAAACCACGCGGGACCGTATTTCAAGGTGCTGATTTAACTACGATATTTCTGAAACACGAGAGAAGCATTCGTACCGCCAAATCCAAAGCTATTGGACATGAGCGTATTTAGCTCAATGTTATCTATTTTTTTGGTAACGATGGCAACGCCTTTTGCTTCAGGGTCCAGGTTTTCTATGTTAGCGGATGCTGCGATAAAATTATTTTCCATCATCAACAGGCTATAAATTGCTTCATGAGCGCCAGCTGCGCCGAGGGAGTGTCCGGACAGCGATTTGGTGGAAGTGACATAGGGCACGTGCTCGGTAAAAACTTCACGTACGGCATTGAGTTCTTTAATGTCGCCAACTGGAGTGCTGGTGCCGTGAGCATTAATGTAGTCAACAGGTTCCTTGACGTTGGTGAGGGCTTGGCGCATGCAGCGCACCGCACCTTCGCCGGACGGGGCGACCATATCAAAGCCATCGGAAGTAGCGCCGTAGCCAGTTATTTCGGCATATATCTTGGCGCCGCGTTTGAGGGCGTGCTCAAGGCTCTCGATGACCAGCATAGCGCCGCCACCAGCGATGACAAAGCCGTCTCGACCCACATCATAGGCGCGCGAAGCAAGTTCAGGGGTTTCATTATATTTAGTGGAGAGTGCGCCCATCGCGTCAAATTGTGCGGTAAAGGTCCAGTGCTCCTCTTCGCCGCCGCCCGCAAAAACGATGTCCTGTTTGCCGAGTTGGATCAGTTCCATGGCATTGCCGATACAATGCGCGCTGGTGGAGCAGGCAGAGGTGATCGAATAGTTCACGCCTTTAATCTGGTAGGGTGTGGCGAGACAGGCAGATACGGTGCTGCTCATTGTTTTGGGCACTCGATAGGGCCCAATCCGCTTGACACCTTTACTGCGTAAAATATCCGCAACTTCTACAACGTTGGAGAGGGAAGGTCCGCCTGAACCGGCCACTAAGCCAGTACGAACATTGGACACCTGTTCCTGTGTCAAACCGGCGTCATCAATTGCTTCTTGCATTGCAATGTAAGCAAACGCGGCGGCATCGCTCATGAAGCGACGGTGGCGACGGTCAATGGCGCTGTCAATGTCAATATTAATGCTGCCAGCGATATGGCTGCGCAAACCCAGTTCTTTATATTCTTCTTTGAAGCGGATTCCTGAACGTCCCTGTTGCAGTGATTCTAAAACTGAGGCCTTATCATTGCCGAGGCAGGAAACAATTCCCATGCCTGTTACTACGACACGTTTCATAAGAGCTCCTTAAAAGCTGTCGGTTGACTTGAACAGGCCAACTCTCAAATCTTTAGCAAAATAAATCTCTTTGCCATCCACAGATAATCTGCCATCGCCGATACCTAGAATTAACTTTCGTGTGATAACGCGTTTAAGATCAATCTGGTAGGTGATTTTTTTGGCGCTAGGCAGGATTTGGCCTGCAAACTTTACTTCTCCACATCCCAGTGCCCGGCCTTTCCCAGGGTATCCCATCCAGCCCAGATAAAAACCTACTAATTGCCACATAGCATCGAGCCCAAGGCAGCCAGGCATGACCGGGTCACCGGGGAAATGGCAATCAAAAAACCACAGGCTGGGGTCTATGTCTAATTCAGCAACAATTCCACCTTTGCCGTATTCGCCGCTTTCAACTGATATTTCGGTGATTCGATCGATCATGAGCATATTAGGAATGGGTAATTGGGCATTACCCGGGCCAAACATTTCGCCGCGTCCGCAGCTGAGTAGTTCTTCTTTTGTAAAGGATTGCTGTCTTTGTGTCATCCAGTATTCCAAGTTATCACGATTTCGAAGCCGTATTGTACGCAACAGGAGGGGAGGATAACAATTAAATTCACGCGCATTGGCGGCTTTGGCTATGTAGTACGAAATCAGAGTATCCCTGGGTATTGCAACAGAGAGGACTTCACGTCGAGTGCTTGGATGAGTTCAAAGGGTTGAAATTCACCGTCGACTAGGATTTCTTGTAATAACATGATTATGTTGTCTTTACTGCAGCGCATAACGCAGCCCCTGATGATAAAGGTACGATGCAGCTGATCCAGCTTTAATGTCATCGTCAGGTGATCGCCGACTTTTAGTATATTGGATACCGGTATGTCAGGGTTAAAGCGAATCTGCGTGCTG
>Ga0209578_10001875_pt1 | contig 18611 bp, 14 predicted proteins | sample tdAd472_FD_187127 | JGI IMG/M metagenome (GOLD analysis project Ga0209578, IMG submission 187127) | Marine sediment microbial communities from the Atlantic coast under amendment with organic carbon and nitrate - tdAd47.2 (SPAdes)... | ecosystem: Environmental > Aquatic > Marine > Coastal >...
GAGCTCTGCGCGGACCTCCTGCAGCACTTTCTGGAAGCTCGTTTTTTCGGCCTTGAGGCGGCGCTGCAGCGTGCGTCGTGACAACTTCAGGGCCCGGCACGCCGCGTCTGCATTGGCTTCCCCACAAGCCAGCAAATCGGCCAGCCTGCGTCGCAGTTGCTCGGCGATATTGTCCTCGCTGTACAATGACCTGAGGTATTTTTCTGCTTGTTCGGTGAGTTGCCGGTACATGGCGAGGCTGCGAGAATTCCCGTCGGCGCTTGCGGAGACAGGTAACATACCCCTTGTCAGGGCATTTTCCAATCCATGTCTGTCATAAGGCCACCCGGCTATTCAACCAGCACTATAAAGGACGGCAATGACCTCGCCTGTAAGCTACGAACTCGTCGATGAGATCGGTGTAGTCACAATTGACAACCCCCCCGTCAATGCGCTGTCGCAGGCGGTGAGGCAGGGTATTCACGATGCGATCGAGGCCGCGCAGACGGACGCCTCAAAAGCAGTCCTGATCCTGTGCGCCGGGCGGACATTCATAGCCGGTGCCGATATTCGCGAATTTGGCCAGACCCCGCAGGAACCGCACCTGCCTGATCTTTGTGCGGAAATCGAGAATTCCTCGAAACTCGTCGTTGCCGCATTGCACGGTACGGCGCTGGGCGGCGGATTCGAGGTGGCGTTGAGCTGCCACTACCGCTGCGCGGTACAGACGGCCAAAGTCGGCCTGCCGGAGGTCAAGCTTGGTCTGCTTCCGGGAGCTGGTGGCACGCAGCGCACGCCGAGACTTGCAGGCGCAATGGCAGCGCTCGACCTGATCACGAGCGGCAATCCCGTCGATGCAGAGCGAGCCGCGAGTCTCGGCCTCGTCGACCACCTGGTTGAGGGCGATCTTCGCGATGCGGCGTTGGAGTGGTGCCGGCAGCTGGTGGCAAAGAAAGCGCCGCGACGAAAGACCAGCGAATTGCGGGTCGAGTCCGTGAGCGACGGGGTTCTCGCCGACTATCGTGCCCGGCTTGCCAGGCGTGCGCGCGGTCAGGTTGCGCCGCAAAAGATCATCGAATGTATAGAAGCGGCCATCGCGAAACCGTTCCCTGACGGTATGGCTACGGAGAGGAAAAAATTTATCGAGTGCATGCAAAGCCCACAGTCGGCTGCGATGCGGCACATGTTTTTTGCCGAGAGAGAAGCGGCCAAGGTCGCGGACGTGGCTGCAGATACTGAGTTGCGTAGTATCGAAAAGGTCGGTGTCATCGGCGCCGGAACCATGGGCGGTGGTATCGCGATGAATTTCGCAAATGCTGGCATGCAGGTCACATTGCTCGAAGTCAGTGACGAGGCGCTTAGCAACGGTCTGGAGACGATAGACCGCAACTACATGGGCGGTATCAAGCGCGGCAAACTCACCGAAGCAGAGGCGCTCGAGCGCCGCGGGCGCATCACGGGCACGACGAACTATGCGACGCTTGCCGGCGCGGATCTCGTCGTCGAAGCTGTGTTCGAAAGTCTCGATCTCAAGCAGGACATCTTCGCGGAGCTGGATGCCGTGTGTAAGCCGGGCGCAATACTGGCCACGAACACGTCTTACCAGGACGTCAATCGTATCGCTGCGGCGACGAGACGTCCGCAGGACGTTATCGGGCTGCATTTCTTCAGCCCGGCGCACATCATGAAATTGCTCGAAGTCGTGCGTGCCGACGAGACTGCGGATGATGTTCTGGCGACCTGCATGGCGCTGGCAAAAAGGATTCGCAAGACGCCCGTCGTGTCCGGTGTGTGTTACGGCTTCATCGGCAATCGCATGCTCGGGCACTACGGTCGCGAGGCTCAGCTTTGCGTTATCGAGGGCGCGACACCCGAAGCCGTGGACACGGCGTTGGAGCAGTGGGGCATGGCGATGGGGCCACTTGCCGTCTTCGACCTTGCCGGTCTCGACGTCGGCTACAAGGCGAGACAGGGCCTGCCCGAGGACAAACGCGGGGATCCACGGGCATCTCGCGTTGCCGATGCGCTTGTCGAGATGGGGCGCTGCGGGCAGAAGACCGGCGCCGGCTTTTATCGTTACGACCCCGACACACGCAAACGCTCGAACGATCCGGAAGTGCACGCTCTCATCGAGCGCGAGGCGGCGGCGCTTGGTGTTGATCGGCGCGAAATAGACTCCAGTGAGATCGTCGACCGACTGATCTTCGCGCTGATCAATGAAGGAATGAAGATTCTTGAAGAGGGTATCGCCCAACGGCCCGGAGACATCGACGTAGTCTATGTGTATGGCTACGGCTTTCCGGCATTCCGAGGCGGTCCGATGCATTATGCCGACACCGTCTGCCTCGACCACGTGCTTGCGCGGGTTCAGGAGTTTCAACGGCGCTTCGGTGCGGAGAACTGGACGCTGGCGCCGCTTCTGGAGCGACTGGTGGCTGAAAAAACTACGTTGGCTGACTGGGCGAAGTCGAAAAGCGGCAAGTAACATAATGCGATTATCGTGAACCGCGTCACAAGCGCGGCGGAGCCCATGCGCTATACCTGAATGCATCGACAGCTGGGGCCTGGTCTGATGGATGGTCGAAGCAGCAACGACAGGGTAGTGCAGGTTTGCAACCTGGAAGATTATTTTCGCACGTCGATCGATGGTGTCTTGTCCAGACAGGGTGTCGACGTCGATCCTCATGCTGCCCATTACGTCGTCAACCTGCTGACACTGTTCTCCCGCTCCGAGGAACTCTACGAAGATGACGGCGATACGTATGGCTTGAGGCCACTTGCGTTGATGCTCGCTGATGCCGCCGACGCCAGTAGCGTCGCGGAACGCACGCATTCCCTGCAGCGCATCGGCGACGTTGCGCTATTCATATCCGGGTTCTTCGCCGACAGTCTCGCCGGGAAACCGGTCGACATCGACTATTACATCTACATGGGCGGGAATGCTTACGGTTCTCTGTCCGAAGAAGTCCGGGGTACGTTTCGCGGCAACGCATTCGCACCCATTTACCGCGAGCTGGCTGCCAAGTTCCAGGTGCTCGTTGACGTGCTCAATGAAGTCCGTGACGAAGCACGGCAGGAATCCGACGTCGATCTGATGCGGACTTACGAAATCTGGCTGAAGACGGGCAGCCGGCGCGCGAAAAAGTTGTTGCGACAAAACGGCGTCGTGCCAATATCGGACGGCAAGCCGCGAGGTCGGCACTGATGATCCGCAGGTTGCAACGGCACCTGAACGATATCTACCAGGCCGGGGCCGGCTACGACGTGCGCGACTACCTGATTACCGATCCACGGCTTGCGAAGTGTATTGGCCATGACGCCATGTTGACCGACACCCGGGAGACGCTGCTGATGTCTGAAGACGACGACGGACTGGCATTGTCACTGTTTCTCGACAGCGAATTACTCGAGCGTCTCGAGTCGGCAGATCCGCTGGCCCGCTTGCGGGCTGACTTGCTCGACGACTTTTGGCAGGTCGTTGAAGGCATCAGTCATTTCAACTGTGTTGTTTGGAAAGCGTCGCAGGACCGCAACGTATCCCTGCTCGAACTGGAATTGCAGGCGGAGATCGACAAGTTCGTCAGCACGATGTTGCTTGCCGTCAGCCAGGGGCGAATCGACATGCTCGAATGTCTGCACGGCTGGTTGTTCGACGAGGTCAGTTTTCATGATGAGTTGGACGCCGAGCAACTGGATCGTTACGTTGCGGCCAACGAATACGCCTCGCGGTTTTGTCACGTGCTGCGCAGACGCCTTGTCGAGGACGTTGAACGTGTCCTCGGCGAGTTGCGGCGCTTCTATCGTTTGCCCATGACCGACAAAATCAGTCACATCCACACCCAGGCCTGGGCCACCGTCTAGCCGACCGTTTAAACGCTTTCCCGACCACCCGCATCTAATCGGTTGTCAGCACATAAGCGCTGGCTTTCCTGATACCAAATGGGGGGCGGGATTCTGAAAATTTTGGATACATCGGCGCAGGACGTGCGGCTTGCACCACGCGACCCCCGCAAGCGCCGGATTCTTGTAGCCGCAGGCGCTTCCATCGTGATCGTGGCGATGCTCCTTGCGGCACCCTGGGTCAAGCGCTGGGCCAATGCCAGCGTAAGCATTCCGTATGACAGGGTCCGCACTGCGACCGTCGCGCGTGGCGACCTCGTGCGGGACGTATCGGTCCAGGGGCGTATTGTTGCCGCCGTCAGTCCGACACTGTACGCCAGCGAGTCAGGGACAATTACGCTGCACGTGGACGCCGGCGAGCAGGTCCTGGCTGGACAAGTGGTTGCGACCGTCGACAGCCCCGATCTCGCAAGCCTGCTACAGCAGGCCGAATCGTCGCTCGAACAGCGCAAGATGGAGCTCGAACGCCAGCGTATCGAGTCCCGGCAGCAGGCGCTCGAAAAGCGCAAGGCCGCGGACCTCGCCGATGTTGCGCTCGTCGCGGCGAGGCGCGAAAAACGCCGTGCCGACGAGGCTCATGAGCGTGGCGTCATCCCCGTGATCGATTACGAAAAAGCGCAGGACGACCTGCGCAATGCAGAGCTCGCCCACGAACACGCCGTTGCCGATGCGCAACTCTTCGATGAGCGTCTTGCTTTCGAACTGCGTGCGAGCGAGTTCGAGGTCGGGCGCCAGGAGATATTCGTCGCAGATCTGCGGAGGCAGGTCGATGATCTCTCGATCAAGTCGCCCGTGGAGGGCATCGTCGGCGACCTGCTTGTCGATCAGAAAGCGGCGGTATCGCGCGACATGCCGGTAATGGCGGTCGTCGATCTTTCGCGCTTTGAGATCGACGCCCAGATTCCGGAAAGCTACGCGGACGATCTTGCCATCGGTATGCAGGCCGAAATCCTCATCGGCGGCCAGAGTTATCCGGGCAGACTGGTTGCTGTCTCGCCCGAAATTGTCGACAACCAGGTAGCAAGCCGGATCCGCTTCGACGGCGGAGGGCCCGGTAATCTGCGTCAAAATCAGCGGCTGACGACACGCATCCTGCTCGCCGAGCATCCTGACGTCCTGTACGTGCAACGTGGCCAGTTCCTCGACAGTGGGGCAGGCCGTATTGCCTATGTCGTCAACGAGGACCGCGTTGCCACGCGTCGGCGGATCGAGATCGGTGCACGCAGCCTGAGTGCGGTCGAAGTCGTTTCCGGCCTCGAGCCCGGCGACACCATTGTCATTTCCAACCTTGACCCGTTCCGCGGCGCGGACTCGGTCTTGCTTACCAACTAGTCACGCGCACACCAAGGAGAACTAACCCATGCTGAAGATGAACGGGATATCCAAGATCTACCGCACCGATACGGTCGAGACCCATGCATTGCGCGAGTTTTCGCTGACTGTTGACGAGGGCGAATTCGTTTCCGTTACCGGACCCTCGGGTTCCGGCAAGACGACCTTTCTGAACATTGCCGGACTACTCGAGGAGCTGACCAGCGGTACTTACGAGCTTGACGGTCGCGACATATCGTCGTTGAGCGACAACGAGCGCTCGCGAGTACGCAACGAGAAGATCGGTTTCATATTTCAGAGTTTCAACCTGATCCCGGAACTCGACATCTTCGACAATGTGGATGTGCCATTGCGCTATCGCGGCTTCGATGGCGCCGAACGCAAGCGTCGCATTGAGCACTCTCTCGACATGGTCGGGCTTGCATCCCGCATGAAGCATCTGCCGGCGCAGCTTTCAGGTGGGCAACAGCAGCGCGTGGCAATCGCAAGGGCGCTCGCGGGCGAGCCCCGATTCCTTCTTGCCGACGAACCCACCGGTAACCTGGACACGAATATGGCAGATAGCGTCATGGAACTGCTGGCGGAGATCAACGCGGCCGGCACGACCATCATCATGGTCACCCACGAACTGGCGCTTGCCGACCGGGCCAAGCGCAACATCTTTGTGCGCGACGGGCACATCAGCGACGGTCCGCCCGAGTTGCATTTCGCTGCAGCAGCCAACGCATAGCGGGGTTCTTAATATGTTTCGATACTATCTGAAACTTGGCGTGCTGAGCATTCGCGCGAATCCTGCGCTCAGCGCCCTGATGGTGGCGGCGATCGCCATCGGCATCGGCGCCTGTATGACAATCGTGACCGTCAGGCACGTCATGAGCGACAACCCCATCGCATACAAGAACGATGTTCTTTACCACGTGCAGGTCGATAACTGGAATCCGGCGGATCCATATCAGGACCCGGACAAGCCACCGGAGCAGATGACCTACCTTGACGCGAAAGCGCTTTACGATGCTGGTAAGGCATATCGCCAGGTCACCAGCTACCTGACAAGCCGGGTCATTCAGCCTGACGAGGAGGATGCCAGACCGTTCCAGCTCGACGTACGTGCGACGACTGCAGATTTCTTCCCGATGTTCGATGTTCCGTTCGCATTCGGGGCGGCCTGGGACCAGTCATCCGACCGGACCGAAGAGAGAGTTACCGTTCTGTCGTGGGGCCTGAACGAGCAGTTGTTCGGAGCAGAAGACTCCGTCGGCCGGACGCTGACGGTTAATGGTGAGCCATACCGGATCGCAGGCGTACTGGACGAATGGACGCCTGTGCCCAAATTCTACGACCTGAACAACAATCCCTACGATGAGCCGGCACAATTGTTCTTGCCGTTCTCCCTTGCCGTTGCTAACAAAATGCCCAGGAATGGCAATACGAGTTGCTGGAAGCCGGTGGAGGAAGGTGGCTTCGAGATGTTCCTTGCCTCCGAGTGTATCTGGATCCAGATGTGGGTCGAACTGGAGAGTGCGTCCCAGAGGCAGGATTACATGGAGTTTCTCAACGCCTATGTCGAGGGACAGAAGAAGCTCGGGCGGTTCCCGCGGCCCATGAACAATCGTCTCAACAATCCCGCGGAATGGATGGAGGATCGTGAAGTTGTTGACGATAACGTCAATGTGCTGTTGAGCCTCGCTGTGCTGTTTCTCGTTGTCTGTCTATTGAATACCATCGGGCTCCTGCTAGCCAAGGTCATGCGCAGGGCAAGAGACATCAGCCTGCGCCGGGCGCTCGGTGCCAGCAAGTCGACGCTGTTTGCGCAGTACATCATCGAAGCGGGAATGATTGGCGCGGCCGGGGGCCTGCTCGGGGTTGTCGCAACCTGGTTCGGGCTGCGCGGGATCGAAAACCTGTATATCGAATATGATTTCATCCAGCACCTCGTGCACATGGACTGGTCCATGGTGCTGCTGGCCGTTGTCCTCGCAATCGCTTCCGCGCTCGGTGCGGCGCTGTACCCGACCTGGCGCGCCTGCAATATCACGCCCGCAAGCCAACTCAGAATTCAGTAGGAGATCAACATGGAACTCGGACCAATCTGGCGATCCATGCTTGGAAACAAGGGTGGCTTCATTTTGATTGCAGTGCAGATCGCGGTGACGATGACGATCATGGTCAATGCGATCGCTATCATTCAGGAACGCTCGGCCAATATGGCGCGTCCGAGCGGCCTGGACGAGGCGAATACTTTCGCGCTCGCCAGCGTGTCATTCGTGACGGACATCGACAAGAAGCAACTCATTGATGAGGACCTCGATCTGTTGCGCGGGCTTCCCGGTGTCAGGAGCGCGACATCGTCGAACTCGTTTCCCCTGCGGCAAGGCGGATGGTCGGAAGGCCTGAACCTGGAGCCGGGTGAGGGCAAGATGGACACCAGCTCGGCCATTTACTTTGCTGACGAACACACGGTGGAGACTTTCAGTTTGAACTTAGTGGAAGGTGAGAACTTCGCTGCCAATCAGGTTAGTTGGGTCAATCGTGAGACCAACGACTGGCCAGCCGTTACGATCGTCACGCAGGCGCTCGCCGAGGAGCTGTTCCCCGATGAGACCGGCTCTTACCTGGGCAAGACTTTCTATTTGAACGACGATAATCCGGTGAATATCATCGGCGTCGTCGAGCGCTTGCAAGCGCCCTGGCCGAGTTGGTCCGGGCTCGAGCGATCGATGCTCGTACCACAACGACGCGACGCGGAATTCGTGCGCTACATCATCCGTACAGAGCCGGGTTACCGCGACGAGTTGATGCCGCAGGTCGAAGAGATGCTCGCGAAGAGCAACCCGGACAGAATCATTCGTTCCGTGACGACCATGGACCAAACCCGCAAACTCGCGTACCTGGGTGATGGTGCAATGATCAAGATTCTGACGTTCGTCGTTTCGCTGTTGACCGTAATTACGGGACTCGGCATCGTTGGCCTGGCGAGCTTCAACGTCAGCCGGCGTACACGACAGATCGGCATACGCCGCGCCCTGGGTGCGACCCGTATAGCGATCGTGCGTTACTTCATGATCGAGAACTTTCTGGTCAGCACTGTTGGCGTCGTCATCGGCGGAGTACTCGCCGTCGCGCTGAACATGTTCATGGTCGAAGCCTTCGCGTTGAAACCTCTGTCCTGGTACGTGGTGCCGGCTGCGATGATTGCGCTTTGGACGGTTGGGCAGATTGCTGTCGCGGGTCCTGCACGCAAGGCGAGCAATGTGACGCCGGCGATCGCGACGCGGTCGATCTAGCTATTAATTCAGCCGGCTAGTCGACAGTTGCGAGGAATGTGAGGGTGAAGCCGGGCGCGCCGCCACCCGTATCGGCTGCCAGCGTACCCTTCGGATTTACTCGAATGTTGGTGACAGCAGGGTCACAGCCTGTGCCATTGTTCGCCGGAGTGTAGCTGTACGTTAGACCACCGTTGTCGGAGAAGTCGACATCATCCGTCGTGCTGCCAAGACTCGTGAATGTGTAGTTCAGACCGCTTGCCGGTGTCCCGTCCTGGAATGCCACCGGGCCCGAGCCGGCGGCGCCGGCGTCGGTGACGAGGAAACAAAGTTCGGCGGCGATTGCATCGATGACGACGGTGGCGTCGTTATCCACGGTTCCGGCTCCCTGGTTACTGACCATGACCGTGTACAGGACCCGGCTGCCTGGGATGCTTTTGGGATTGACGGTACCGTTGACAGGGTCTTCGACCGTGGAGACCAACTTGGTGACCAGGATATCCGGCGGTAACGTGATGTCGATCGTGACGACGACGAAGTCGGTAGCAAGCGGTTCGAAATCGGATGCCGCCGTCGTTGTTACTGTTGCGAGGTCGCCATTGCTGACGCCAGCGGGAATGTCGTAGGCAACCAGTACGTCGATTGCTTCGGCTGGTGCAAGTACCGGCGTGTTCGGGTTTCCGTCGCCGTTCGTATCGGTAAGCAGTATGTCCGGTGCCGAAATGATCCCGTTGGCATCGACATCCTGGTAATAGCTGATCGCCGTCGGCGCGAAATCACCCGCGCTCACTGAGCTCAGGTCGTAGTTGTCTGACGCATTGCCCGTGTTGGTAATCGTATGAGCACTGGCCGTCGTCTGCGATGCGAATCCGACTAACGAGCGGTCCGGCGCAAAAGTCACGCCGGGCACGACGGTCGAACCCGGCGTACCACCACAACCGCTTAGATTGTCGTCGATCTGTGCAGTAAAGCTGTTGGAACCAAGTGCTGCATTGGAGCTGGAGACGTGGAAAGTAAACGGGCTCCCGGGTGCAATGCCGAGCTCGGCCCAGGTAATGAAAAATTCCATTTGCATACCACTTGCGGAACCCCAGACTCCTGTGCGATTCGGGTTGCCGGTCGAGGGCACGTTGGCAAACGAGCCGGGAAGCGTATAGCCATCACTGAAACCGCTGCCATCTGCCAGCGGATCACCACCGGCGGCTTGCGCAACGTAGGTAAACGTGTAGACGTTTATTTGGCGATTACTGCCTCGCCAGGTTACACCGATGACGGGCTCGCCGGTTTCCATGAGGCCATCGTTATCGATATCGGCGTAATAGACGAAGGACTGTGTGTTATTGGCAGAGCCCGAGCGTTCGGTAAACAGGTAGATGTTGTTCAGGTCCCAGGTAAACGCAAAATGCGTCAGGTCGCGCCCTGTCGACTGCACCGGTGCATCACGATCGAGGAGGCCGCCCGATGGACCGTCACAGACGTTGTTGTCGGTATCCGCATGCACGGGTGCCCAGTCGGCCATGTTGCCGTCGAGCGTAATGGTCGTCTGTGTGAACTGACCGTCACCGAAACCACAGGTGCACACGGCCCAACCGGCGATCGGGACCAGCGTCGCCAGCAGGGTGGTTGCCAGCCGGGCTGCAAGGAGCCGGACCGGGTTCGCATTGCGGTGTGTCTGTGGCATCGAGACTCCGTGGAAGCGGATATGTTAAGTCGCTACGGCTGCCAAAAATGCGATGTTTATCAAGAAAATAGACTTTAACTGATGCAGCTGGACAGGGATTCGTCGAGCTTTGTCAGCAGAAAATCGGCATCCTCCCGGGATAACACGAGTGGAGGGCGCAACTTGAGGATGTTCTCATCAGGCCCGATGGAGCCCGTCAGCACGCCACGCTGGCGAAGGTCGTTAACGATCTTATGAGTCAATTCTCGTGCCGGTGTACGAATGTCGCGATCGGTAACGAGTTCCAGTGCCAGGAACAGGCCGTTGCCACGTACGTCACCGATACATTCATGCTGGTCGGCAAGCTGCCAAAGGCCGCCGATAATGTGGTTGCCAACGTTCAGAGCGTTTTGTTGCAGTTCTTCATTCTCAATGACGTCGAGTACTGCAAGTGCAGCTGCGCAGGAGACGGGATTGCCACCGAACGTATTGAAATAGCGTCCCTTGTCACTGAAGTCTTCGATCAGATCACGTCGTGTCACGACACTGGCAATCGGATGTCCATTGCCCATCGGTTTACCCATCGTAACGATATCGGGCGTAAATCCGTCGGCCTCGAATCCCCAGAAATGTTTGCCTGTGCGGCCGAAGCCCGGCTGGACTTCGTCAGCGACGAACAATGCACCGGCATTACGGACGATATCGGCGACCTTGCGCAGATAACCCGGTGGTGGGGAAACCACGCCACTACTAGAGATGATCGTGTCGATGACGAAAGCGGCTGTCTTGATCCCGCGACTCTGCAACAGGTCTATCGCTTCGTGTACGTGAGCGGCATATTTCTCACCGGCGTCATCGCCTTGATAGGGGCCGCGATAAGTATCCGGAAACGGGACCATCGCGACATGGTCGGGGATTTCTTCTTCCGGTATGTCGGACGTCGAAATCTCATAGATGGCCCTGGTATTTCCGTGATACGCGAAACGGGTCACGATGATTCCATTGCCACGCGTCGCCGTGCGGGCAATGCGTAGAGCCAGTTCGTTGGCTTCACTCCCAGTGCAACAGAACATCGCGGTGTCGAGTTCGTCAGGGAACTTGCCGGTCAGGCGCTCCGCATAGTCAAGCACGTTGTCGTGCAGGTAACGCGTGTGCGTATTCAGCGTTGCCGCCTGCTTGCAGATCGACTCGACGACATGTGGGTGGCAGTGGCCGACGTGCGGCACATTGTTGTACATGTCCAGGTACTTATTGCCACCCGCGTCATACAACCATGCTCCCTGACCGCGGACGAGATGCACCGGTTCGTCATAGAACAAACGGTAAGCGGAACCCAGCAGCTTGCGGCGGCGCTCGAGCATGTTGTCGTCAATTGTCACGCATCAGTCCTCCGGAGCGTGGAGCCTTACATTGATACTGTCGGCAATGTTGCTGGTGCCAATTTTACTTAGCGTTGCGATCATTTGTTTCGCATGCGACACGCTGGTCAGGATGTACTCGCGATTTTCCGGGTACCGGTCTACGCGCCAACTAGCGATGACGATCGTCTGCACCTTGCGCATTAGCATCAGGTCCGGCAGTAGCTCGATCTCCGCGGGCAGGATCGGCGTTACGTCGTGATAGCCGCGAAGAAACTCGTACACGTCGGACAATGGCTCATCGCCGGTCTTGCAGAGATACGCGGCCGCAACCGCGATATCGATGATGAGTGGTGACTTCACGAGATCACCGAAGTCGATGATGCCCGTTATGCCATCGTTGCGAACGCCGTCAGCGAGCACATTTCCCCAATTGAGATCATTGTGGATTATTTGCGAACGGCAACGGTGTAAGCGGGGTTCGATGAGCTCGACAAAATGTTCGAGTTGCCGTCTGCAAAGATCTCTCGACTGCCTGTCTGCAACGTGTTCGAGCAACGGGACCAGCTGGCTCGCCTGCTTGATATCCCACAAAAGCGGGTAGTCGCTCGCAGGATGCTCCATATCTCGTAAAGCCTGGCCGAGGGAGGCCAGTGCGGATCCCAGTTGCGTCGCCAGGTCCGGTCTGGGTTCGATCTTGCTGAGCGGGATGCCGGGAAGCCATGTTAGTAGTCGAACGGTGTGGGTTCTGCCGTCGTCGGCGATTGCGCGGGCCTGGTTTGCTCCGTTCTTTGTTGGTACGACGCGCGGTAACGGAATGTCGGAGTACATTCTTTCCAGGTGGAGCAGGGCCGTCGTCTGCAGGTCAGTGATCTCTTCGCTCTCGGCGGAGTTGCTGATCTTCAGCACATATTCCTGACCCGATGCGTGCCGCACGAGGAAGTTGCGATCCCGTTCGCTGTCTTGTGGCGCAATGCGGCCTTCGATTGCAAAATGCTGGTGTAACAGTTCGACAACAGACGCCTCCGACAGGTTGGGAGGGGCGGTCGTGAGGACCGTGAGAGGATCGATGGTCAAAAGCGTCCGGCCGAAAAATCCGCGAACGCCTGCTGGATTTCTTCGGGCGTGTTCATGACAAACGGGCCGTAACGCGCAACGGGCTCACCGAGTGGCCGGCCAGCAACAAGTATGGCGCGCGCGCCCTCACCACTGGCGGTGAGAGGCACTTCAGTCCCCGGTCCGAGAACGGCAAGCTCATGTTTTTGAACGTCTTTCTTCGTGTCTCCTGCAACGAGACCGCCTTCGAATACGTACAGGAACGCAGCGTGGTTTTCGGGAAGCACAGGCGACACCCTCGCAGACGCGGGCAGTTCGATGTCGAGGTACAAGGGCTGAACGGCGACTCCGGCCACCGGCCCGGTCACGTCATTGAACTGTCCGCTCAGTACTCGTACGCGCACATCATCGTCAATTTCGACTTCCGGTATGTCGTTTGCGGCGATGTCCTGGTAGCGAGGATCTGTCATCTTGTCTGATGCCGGCAGATTCACCCACAACTGAAAGCCACGCATCAGCCCCTCTTCCTGCTCCGGCATTTCGGAGTGCACGATGCCGCGACCGGCTGTCATCCACTGGATGCTCCCGGGCCCCAGCAGGCCGCTGTTGCCCTGGTTGTCGCGATGGCGCATGCGCCCGTCGAGCATATAGGTGACAGTCTCGAAGCCCCGATGCGGGTGATCCGGAAAACCCGCGATGTAGTCGTCAGCCGAATCCGAACCGAACTCGTCGAGCAGGAGAAACGGATCGAGGTCAGGTAGTTCCGCCCCGCCGATCACCCGCGTAAGGCGCACCCCCGCGCCGTCGCTGGTTGCAGTGCCGCGAACGATCCGGGTAACGCTTCGCGCGCTCATGATTGGACGCGTTCGCCAGCCGAGTAGATATTGAAACGGCCATTGCGCAGGAAGCCGATCAGCGTTATGCCGAATTCCCGCGCCACATCGACGGCCAGGCTGGATGGCGCCCCGACAGCGGCCAGCATCGGCGCCCCTGCCATGGCCACTTTCTGCACGAGTTCGAAGCTGGCGCGACCACTGACGAGGATCCCTTTGTTGGACGCGGGCAGCTTGTCGTCCAGAAACAGTCGTCCAATCAGTTTGTCCATCGCGTTATGCCTGCCAACGTCTTCCCGAACCACTTCCATGTTGCCACTGTTGTCAAACAGGCCAGTGGCGTGCAGGCCACCGGTTTGACCGAATATTTTCTGCTGTTCTTCAAGCCGGGTCGGCAGATCAATAATTGTTTCCGCATCAATGCGAAACGGCGAATCGGCGATGGCTGCCGTAAACAGGCTTTGAGCCTGCAGTGCATCGAGTGATGTTTTGCCACAAACCCCGCAACTGGACGTCGTATAAAAATGCCGATCCAGCTTGCCGAAGTCGATATTGGTGCCGGCACGCAAATCCACACGGATGACGTTGCGTAAATTCGCATCGCCCGGCACCGGCGGGCTGCGATGCCAGACCTCGATGACATCATTCGGGGAAGCAAGAATGCCTTCGGTGAACAGAAAGCCCACGGCGAGCTCTGCGTCGTTGGCCGGTGTCCGCATCGTGACCGAGATGGCTTTCTCGTCGCGGCCGGTGGCGGCCTCGAAGCCCATGCGAATCTCGAGAGGCTCCTCGATCGCCACGTGGTCGTCCGTTGCACCATCGCGGCCGTCCTGAATTCGCCGGATCGGGACGTTGCGACTGCGACTGGGCGTTGCTGAATCGGTGCTCATATCGTTCCGTCGTGCATTACGCCGTGAATGCCTGGATGCCGGTCTGCGCACGTCCCAGGATCAAGGCATGAATATCGTGCGTGCCTTCGTAGGTGTTTACGGACTCGAGATTGGCCATGTGCCGGAACACAACATATTCGTCTGATATGCCGTTGGCGCCATGCATGTCTCTGGCGGTACGCGCAATTTCCAGCGCTTTGCCACAGGAGTTGCGTTTCAGGAGCGAGATCAGTTCCGGCGCCAGCTCGCCTTTGTCTTTCAGGCGGCCTGCCTGCAGACAGCCTTGCAGCCCGAGACCGATCTCCGTTTGCATGTCGGCCAGCTTTTTCTGGATCAACTGGTTTGCCGCCAGCGGGCGGCCGAACTGTTTGCGATCCAGGACGTATTCGCGTGCCGCATGCCAACACGCTTCTGCGGCGCCGAGTGCTCCCCATGCGATGCCGTAACGGGCGTTGTTGAGGCAACCCATCGGGCCCTTCAGACCATCCGCTCCCGGCAGCATGTTTGCTTCGGGCACGAATACGCTGTCCATGACGATCTCACCTGTGATGGACGCGCGTAGCGAAAGCTTGCCTTCCGTCTTCGGCGCACTCAGACCATCCATGCCTTTATCGAGAACAAAGCCTTTAATCCTGCCGTCGTCGTTCTTCGCCCAGACGACGAAAACATCTGCGATTGGCGAATTCGATATCCACATCTTGGCGCCACTGAGTTCGTAACCGCCATCGACCGTGCGAGCACGGGTCGTCATACCGCCCGGGTCGGAACCGTGGTCCGGTTCTGTCAGCCCGAAGCAGCCGATCCATTCGCCGGTCGCGAGTTTCGGCAGGTATTTTTCGCGCTGAGCTTCGCTTCCGTAGGCATAAATCGGATACATGACAAGACTCGACTGCACGCTCATCATCGAGCGGTAGCCGGAGTCGACGCGTTCGATTTCGCGAGCGATCAAGCCGTAGCTGACGTAGCCGAGACCCGAGCAGCCATAGTCGTCGATCGTCACACCGAGCAGGCCCAGCTCGCCCATCTCACGGAAGATTGCCGGGTCGGATTGCTCGTCCCGGTAGGCTTCGCGCACCCGGGGTGCGAGTTTCTCCTGGGCAAACTGCCGGGCCGTGTCGGCGACCAGCCGTTCGTCGTCAGTTAGCTGCTGTTCGAATCGAAACGGGTCTTCCCAATTGAAAGATGCCCAATGAGTTGCGGAACTCGGGTTTGCCATGGCCTTGTCTGCCTTTACTGAGGAAGTCATGAGTACTCCTGACTGTGGTCCAGCATTATAAGGGGGTATCAACGCTTGCGGGGACCGGATTGTGGTTCCCGGAGACCGGGTTTTCAATGACTTTCAGCGACGACTACAGCTGCAGTCCGCAGCTCTCGAAAGCTTCCCTGGTGGCGTCCTTTTCGGCCTCAGTGAGTTGCAGGAGAGGCGAGCGTACGGGGCCACCTGCCTGGCCCAGCAGCTCCTGCCAGTATTTTTGATGCGCCTGTGGTTTGCCGCCCGGACGAGTGTTTTTCAGCGCATCGCGGACTGGATCGAGGCTGTCGCGAACCGCGCGAGCTTTGTCGAACTCACCAGCGAAGGCCAACTGCGTGTACTCGTGCATCCTGCGATCCGAGCCTGTTTGCAGGAGGTATGGGGGCGACGAGCACAGGTAAAGCTGCCAGCCCAGCTCCTCGATATTCTCGAGCCATTCATCCTCGGAGGCAGTGCTGACGAGGATTTTGTCGCCGGCGATTCGCGTAAGTTCGGCGTACATGTCCCTGGGTACGCTGTACTTGATGGCGACGATGTTGGGGATTTCCGCGACGCGGGCGCACAGCTCAGGTGACATCAGGTACCCGGAATCCGGGTGGCTCCACATCGCTACGCCGATACTCGTTCTCTTACAGATCTCGTCATAGTAGTTGAAGATCGTATCGTCCCTGTCGCTGATGAAGTGCAACATGGGCGCGTGCACCACGATGAAATCGGCGCCAATGTGTTCGGCGTGCCGGGCCAGTTCGATAACAGTGTCGAAGTTCTGGTCGGAACAGGACATGATCGTCTGCGCGGTGTCGCCGGTTTCGTCAACGGCGATCTCAAAATTGCGTTTCCGTTCTTCGAGCGACATCGAAAAAAACTCGCCCTGTTTGCCGGCAATAAACAAACCCTCGATTCCGAGATCGTCAACCCAATGGCGAATATTTGAACGCAGCCCAATTTCATTCAAAGAGCCGTCATCGTTGAAAGGGTTCAGGGCCGCCGCCCAGATTCCCTTCATGTTCTCCCTTGCATAGTCCTTGGCGTCGTTGCGACTGTATTTCACGTTTCGTTCCTCTGCAGCGCGGTAGAAATCGCGCGCCAAAGTTTTTCACTGGTCAGCGGCATTTGAAGCTCACGAATTCCGAGAGGCCGCAAGGCGTCGATGGCGGCATTCAGGATGGCAGCGGGAGCACCAATCGTGCCTGCCTCGCCGACGCCCTTGGCACCCAGGAGATTGTTCGGACTCGGGGTCGTGAGTGTGTGTATCGACAGGGGCGGTACGTCGTCAGCCCGCGGCATTGCGTAGTCGCTGAATGATCCGGTCAGCAATTGTCCGTCGTCGTCGTACTTCAATTCCTCGAGCAGCGCCTCGCCAATGCCTTGTGCATAACCACCCATGACCTGGCCCTTCACTAACAGCGGATTGATGATGGTGCCGGCGTCGTCGATACAGGCCGCCGATTCGATAGTGAGAACGCCGGTCTCTGCATCGATTGCTACCGCCGCGACATAGCAGCCGTAGCCCCAGGCTTCGCCATCGGTTTCGTATACAAGGTCCTCGGTGACGGGTTCCCCGGCGTGGCCGCCGTTATTCAGGCGCTCGCGAATCCGGTCACAGGCAAGACGAACAGCACTCCCGCCTATCGCCGTGCTACGACTCGCGAGTGCGCCAACTCCGTCCGGGCAGGTACCGGTATCGCCGTGCAAGACGTCAACGTTGTGAATGGGGACATCCAGCCGGTCGGAGACTATCTGCGCGATCGCTGTTTCGCGCCCATGCCCCTGGGAACTTCCGCCAGTAGCAGCAATGACAGTACCGTCCGGATTCAATGTGACACGCGCACTTTCCCAGCCCTCCCCGCAAGGTTCGATGTAGAAAGCGACCCCGAGGCCGACGAGTTCCCCCAGTTCCCTGCGTTTGTCTCTGTCTGCTTTCATGGACTCGTAGTCGATGTCATCAACCAGCTTCTGCAATGCGTCGCCATATCGACCGCTGTCGAGCGTGCAACCTGTCGGCGTCGTATAGGGAAAATCGTTTTCCTGCAGCAGATTCATCCGCCGCAAGTCAATCGGATCGCTATTCGTCACCGCTGCCGCTGCATCGACAAGTCTCTCCATCAGACAGATTGCTTCGGGTCGACCGGCGCCCCGGTATATCCCGACGGGCGCACGATCCGCGGTTTGCGCGTGCGTTGCGACGTCGATCGCGTCGATCTTGTATCCGCCGGGCAACATGCGGCCCGCATTCCAGGCAGGAGTTGCCGCGCTGGTGGGCAACCAATGCCCAAGAGGCGCTTCGATTGACGCCTTGAGAGCAAGAAAGCGGCCATCGCCGGTCAACGCCAGTTGTCCCTTGCTTGACGCTCCGCGACCATGGGTTGCCGAGAGAAACTCCTCGTTGCGAGTCGCTACCCACTTCACAGACCGTTGCAGCGAGAAGGCGGCCCAGACCGCGAGTACGTCTTCGGGGTACAGGGATGCTTTCATGCCGAAGGCGCCGCCGACATCGGCTGCGATTACACGAAGCCGCTGTTTGTCGATGCCGAGTATTTCGGCAAGTTGACTCCTCGCCCGGTGGGGAGTCTGAGTGGCCAGCCAAATCGTCGCGTTACCGGACCCGGCGTCAAACTCAACCGTGATCGCACGTGGCTCCATTGGCGACGGCGCAAGCGTGGGATGCTGGATGGCAACGTCGACGACGTGGTCCGCTGCCGCGAATAGTGCATCGACATCTCCCTGGCGCCAGGAACCGGAAAACTCGGCAACCTCCGCGTTAGCGGGTTCTTCGTCCTCGAGGTCTATGAAGAGGGCATCAATCGCGTCGAGGCCACGGTTGACCGAAGTTGCCACGACGGCGGCAATTGGTTGGCCGACCGCTGCCACCGTTTCCCGGGCCAGGATCGGGAAGTCAGCCTTACCGGTCAGGTCGAGTCTCGGCGCCACATCCAGTGCTCCGAGGCCACCGACGTCAGCCCCGGTGTAAACGGCAACGACGCCGTCCGACTCGAGCGCACCCTCGATATCGCACTCGACGATCCGGCAGCGGGGCATCGTGCTGCGCGCAAAGACGATGTGCAACACGTCGTCAGGACTGATATCC
>Ga0209578_10001876_pt1 | contig 18600 bp, 13 predicted proteins | sample tdAd472_FD_187127 | JGI IMG/M metagenome (GOLD analysis project Ga0209578, IMG submission 187127) | Marine sediment microbial communities from the Atlantic coast under amendment with organic carbon and nitrate - tdAd47.2 (SPAdes)... | ecosystem: Environmental > Aquatic > Marine > Coastal >...
ACCTCAGGGCACCGAAGTACCATTGTCCGCGCTGTGGACGCTACTTCCGCCATCGGTTCAAAGGTGTTCGGCCCCGCTTCAGGGCCTCAGAGGCCTTCCGGCTCGAAGTCTTTGAGACACACGACGGCGGTGTCACCCAGGCCAAGCTGGAGCGCACTCACAGGATCAGCGCGGCCACCACTGAGCGCTGGTATCAGAGCTATTGTCGACAGCGGCTTTCTGAGATGTCGAATCGCCCCTGCCCCAAGGTGCTGGGTATCGACGAGCACTTCTTCACCCGCAAAAGGGGCTTTGCCACAACGCTGGTGGACCTGCAGCGAAACAAGGTTTTTGATGTGCGCCTTGGACGCTCCGAGGCTAGCCTGGAAGGCTATTTGCGGCGTCTGCGCGGCAAAGACAATGTCCGACTCATCGTCATGGACCTGTCCGAAACTTACCGCAACATCGCACGGCAGTACTTCCCACGAGCCAGGATCGTCGCTGACCGTTTCCATGTCATTCGCCTGGTGAACCAGCACTTCCTCAAGGCCTGGCAGGACGTCCATCCCGAGGGTCGCAAGAACCGCGGCCTGCTGAGCCTGATGCGGCGCCACGAGTGGCGTCTTAAACCCGAACAGCGAGAGAACCTGCAGCGCTATCTGGATGACTATCCCGCCCTGGCAGCACTCTACGAGGCCAAACAGCGCCTCAATCGATTATTGCTGCTCAAGAACCTGAGGAGGAAACGCGCCCGGCAGAAGCTACCCGCGCTACTCTCACTCATCGAGCAGCTGCGTCATACGCCACTGCGGCGACTGGCGAAAACCCTGACATCCTGGCTCGAACCCATTGTCATGATGTGGCGATCCAACAAGAGCAATGGACCCACCGAGGGCTTCCACAATAAGATGGAGATGATGACCCGCAGGGCCTATGGGTTCAGGAATTTTGGGAACTACCGATTGCGCGTCTTAACCCATTGCGGGTGGGACGGTATTATTAACCGGGTTTAGTGAATATCGGTGCATCCCCCCTTAATGGGGAAGAGCCACCGGGTTTAGTGAATATCGGTGCATCCCCCTTTAATGGGGAAGAGCCGGTGAGGAGGAGTCCATGCCATTGTTAATGGGGAAGAGCCAAAATGTATAAAAATGGTGGGCCCAGAAGGACTTGAACCTTCGACCTGCCGATTATGAGTCGGATGCTCTAACCAGCTGAGCTATGGGCCCTGAAAAGGAGAGCGGGGGATTATAGTTAATCATCGGGCCCGCGCCTAGTGTCTTTCGACAACCTTCCGCGGGAGGGTTAGTCTTGTGCTTTGGGCTGCATTTGGCGGCAGGAACCAAACCGGTGGGTACTGGTGGGAGATCACGATGGAAATTGACATCGATGTCGCAGAAATTCTGCGTCACCTGATATTACTTGGCATTACTTTCTTGCTTGCCTTGCCTCTCGCGCTGAACCGGGAGCATAGTTCCGACGGCGCAGGTTTGCGCACGTTTCCACTTGTTGCTATCGCATCCTGTGCCTTTATGCTCGTTGGAATGAGCGTGTACTCCGGCTCAGATGCGGAGGCCAGGGTGATGTACGGCATCATTACCGGTATGGGCTTCATTGGTGGGGGGTCTATCATCAAAACGGATTCTGGGGCCTCGGGGACGGCCACGGCGGCCGGCATCTGGCTAACCGGTGCCATTGGTATTTCCGTGGCCTACAGCCGTTACGAAATTGCCATCGTGCTGTCACTGGTGGGGTTTCTCATTTTCCAGTTCTCCAGCTTCCTCAAGCGGTCCTAGCGACCAGGGTGCTATTGTTGGTGTCGCAGACGGCTGAAAGAAACTGTGAGGACGTGTTTCATCGGACACTCTATAATCTGGCCGGCACAAATGGAGTGAAAGATGGCAGATACTAGAACTGAAACAAGCGGGCAATTGCACATCAGGGGCAGGGTAGAACCCGGCTTTGAATCGGTCAGGCAATTGTTTGAGCAGCAAATGCGCACCATGGCGGAAAAAAACGTCCAGCTGTGTGCGTATTATCGAGGCAATAAGGTGGTTGACCTGTGGGCATCTGCTACAGGTGACGAGAGCTTCTCTGCTGATTCGCTTGTCAACGTGTTCAGTAGCGGGAAAAGCCTGGAAGCCATCGCCGTGGCGGCGTTGGTGAGCAAGGGGTTGATTGCCTACGACGCCAGAATTACCCAGTACTGGCCCGAGTTTGGCGCGAACGGCAAAGACGGGCTGACCATTGCAGATCTCATGCGCCACGAGGCGGGCCTGGCCAATTTCGATACGTCTCTGGACATGGAAGACCTGTTTACCGAAAACATCAAGCAGAACGCGGTGGGGCGTATTATTGAAGCGCATGCGCCGGCCTACCGGGAAGGCGACGACAGCAAGCGCGAGTATCATGCGCTGACGCGAGGCTGGATCATCAACGAGGTGTTTCGCCGGGTGGACCCGGCCGGTCGCACTATAGGTGAATTCCTTCGTGAAGAGATAAGTGGTCCGCTCAATGCTGATGTCGTGATCGGGGTGAAGGACACCGACCTGCAGCGTGTGTCCAAAGTAGTAGCGTTGGGATTTGGCTACCAGTTGCTGCAAGGCTTGATACCGCGGTTTCTCGGCCGGCGGGTTGTGCATAACGTTTTTCAGGTCGTGGGTCGGCTCGTGCGTCTTCTTCCATCCATGATCAAAAGCCGCAGGGCAGGCACTCCGCCACCTTTAACAGGTATGACCGGCATGGGCTTTTTTAATGAGCCGGGTTTTGCGAAAGGAGAAACACCCTCGGCGAACGCAAACTGCTCGGCCAGGGGCTTGGCCAAAGTCGCCGCAATGATGTCAGCCGGAGGCAAATGGGAAGGCAGGGAGTTTCTGAGCGATGAAGCCTGGCGGGCAATGCACGAACATCCGGTCAAGGCTTTTATGGGTGCTATGTTGACTACCCGCTTCACTCAGGGTGGGGTGGACTGCTTCACGCCCTGCACGCCGCAGAGCAGCAGAGCCGAGCGAGATTTTAATGAAGGGCGCGAAGGGTTCTACGGCTGGATGGGACTTGGTGGCTCCATATTCCAGTGGCATCCGCAGCATGATATTGGTTTTGCGTTTGTGCCCACCTCGCTGCACGTGATGGATTTTCTCAATGAGCGGGGAAAGCGATATCAGGCGGAAATTCTCAGGTGCGCAGAGACACTGGCGCGCAAGGACGGCGAGTGACGCTATGTATACTGGCTCAACCCATTGCGGCTGGCTTCTAGTGCGGACGCTGCGGTTTTTCATGGCTTTCCTGGCGCCGCTGGCATCTGCCTGCTGCTTGGGTGCCGCTGACGTGCCGGTGGAGCCAGGCGTCTCCCTGGAACTGGCGCAATCGCGCGCAGCGAGCGTCTCCAACGTCCACTACCAGCTGTACTTCGACATTCCCGAGCAGATGGACGCGCCAATCCAGGCGCAGGCAACTATCTCCTTCACGCTGGCCTCCAACCAACAGCCACTGCAATTGGATTTCAGGGAAGACAGCGCTCTTCTGGGCAGCGTTGTCTGTAATGGCGAGCCACTGAGCATAGATCATCGCAATGAACACCTGCTGATACCGGCCCAGGCACTGACTGTTGGCGAGAATGAGCTGAAGCTTGTGTTCACTGCGGGCGATTCATCCTTGAATCGCAATCCTGGGTACTTGTACACGCTGTTTGTTCCTGACCGTGCCAGAACCGCTTTTCCACTCTTCGACCAGCCAGACCTGAAAGCCTCGTTCGAGCTCACGCTGGACCTGCCTCCCGGCTGGCGCGCCCAGGCTAATGCGCCGCTGGCGGGCAGTGAAGTGGTGAACAACAAGCACAGGCATGTGTTCGAAAGGTCTGATGTCATCAGCTCGTACCTGTTTGCGTTCGTGGCCGGTGAATTTGAGCAGGTGACGCGAACGGTTGGCGGTCGCGAAATGTCTATGCTGCATCGTGAAACCGACATGGAGAAGGTAGCTCGCAATGTGGATGCCATCTTCCAGCAGCACGCCAGCGATATTGAATGGATGGAGCGTTACACAGGTATTGATTACCCGTTCGCCAAATTCGATTTTGCGCTGATACCCGGTTTTCCTTACGGTGGCATGGAACATGTGGGAGCTATTTTTTACCGTGCCGAAAAGCTGTTGCTGGACGAGAACCCGACGCAACGCCAGCTTCTTGACCGGGCCACGCTCATTGCTCACGAAACGGCACACATGTGGTTTGGTAATCTGGTGACCATGGCGTGGTTCAACGATGTGTGGACCAAGGAGGTGTTTGCCAATTTTATGGCCGCCAGAATGGTTAACCCGCAGTTCCCGGAAATGGACCACCAACTGAGCTTCCTGGTCGACCATTACCCTTCAGCCTACGAGGTTGACCGCAGCCAGGGCGCCAATCCCATTCGCCAGCCCTTGCCCAACCTGGCGGATGCCGGTCAGATGTACGGCAGCATTATTTATCATAAGGCGCCTATTATGATGCGTCAGTTGGAGCTGATGCTGGGGGAGGCGGCATTTCGCGAGGGTCTGCAGGAGTACCTGAGGCACTACGCCGGCACTAACGTCACCTGGCCTGAACTGATAGCGATTCTTGATAAAAGGACCAGGACGGACTTGAAAGCGTGGAGCGCGGTGTGGGTGGACAGTCCGGGCCGGCCAACTTTTCGCCTTGCGGCCAATGCTGACGGCTTGCTGGAGGTTCAGCAGCATGACCCTGCAGGTAAAGCCAGGGTATGGCCGCAGCGCTTTGCAGTAGCGATGCCTGGCGAGGAGGCATCGGCGGTAGTTGTGGAGTCGGTAACGGCTGCTACCCGCTGGCCGTTGGAGGCCGCTTCGGCAGGGTCCCCACTGCTGTTTAATGCCGATGCCATGGGTTATGGCCTGTTTCCCGCAACGCTGGAGATGTTGGATTCATGGAGTGCGCTCACTGATCTGCACAAGGGTGCTTTGCTGGTTAACCTCAACGAAAACCTGCTGACCAACGCTCGCATCTCTCCACACGAGTATCTTCTTGCGCTGCTGGACGTGCTTGCCGTGGAGGACAATGCCCTGGTGCTGGGCCTGACGCTTGACCAGACCTCGAAAGTTTATCAAACACTGTTGAGTGCCGCGCAGCAGCAGGCTGCACAGGCGCAGTTGGAAAGCGTGCTTTGGCGGCGCTTGCAGGAAGAAAAAAATCCGGGCCGGGCGCGTCAGTTTTTCGATGCCTTTACTGCTATGGCGAGTTCGCCGACAGAATTGCAACGCATCCATGCAGTATGGACGGGAGAGGAAGCGCTGCCGCAGGTCCCGCTCTCAGAGACAGACTCTATCCGGCTGGCGCGTATACTCGCCATTCGCCTGCCGGCGCAGGCAGACAGAATTATCGCTAGCGAACTGGCCCGCATCATCAACCCGGACAACAGGCGCCGGCTGGCTTTTATTGCGCCGGCGCTGTCTGCTGACGAAAGTAGACGCGATGCGTTTTTTGCATCGCTGGCGGATCAGCAGAACCGCCGCACTGAGTCGTGGGTGCTGGAGGCATTGGCCAGCCTGCACCACCCCAGCCGCAGGGAACATTCTGTAAAGTACCTGCCGCGCACACTTGAGTTGTTGCAGGAGGTTCAGCGTACAGGCGATATCTTCTTTCCTGTGGGCTGGTTGCAGGCCAGCTTTGCCAATCACAACTCCGCCGAGGCGGCTGCCGCTGCCACGGAATTCCTGGCAGCGCGACCGGACTACAGCGCGCAGTTGAAAATGAAAATACTGCAGGCGACAGACGCAGCGGTACGCGCCTATCACATTGTCCAGCGGCGCCCGGAGACTCAGTAGCCTCGTTGAATATCCACCACTGAAAGCAGTGGCTCACCGGCAACATAGCGGCGCAGGTTCTCTGTCACCAGCGCCTGCATGCGCGAGAAGGTTTCCGCCGAGGTGGCAGCAACGTGTGGTGTGATGATCACCCTCGGTGTGTTCCAGAGCGGGTGGTCTGCCGGTAGCGGTTCCGGTTCGGTTACATCCAGTCCGGCTCCGGCTATCTGCCCGCTGGTTAACGCGGCCAGCAGGTCTGCGGTCACTGTGGTTTGTCCACGGCCTACGGATATGTAGTACGCATCTGGCTTCATCGCCGTGAAGAAGGCCTTGTTGAACATCCCGCGGGTGGCGTCGATAAGCGGTACTGCGTTTACGACGATATCCGCCTGGGGAGCGAGCTTTATCGCTTCATCGCCAAGGCCCACATATTCCACGTAGTCCGGCCCCTCGCGGCTACTGCCTCGTGTCGCCAGTATACGCATGCCCAGTGCATTGGCACGTTGTGCTACCTCGGTGCCAATGCCGCCAAGACCAACCACCAGCATGGTACGGCCGGACAGTTCGCCGAAACTGCGCAGGGTGCTGGACGCAGACCGATCCCAGTCACCTGTTGCCTGGTTGCCGTGGAACACATCAATACCGCGTAGCAATGCGTAGGTCAGGGCAATGGTGTGATCTGCAATCGCGGGTCCACTCAGGCGTTGTCCGTTGGTCAGCACCACACCGGACTGCATACCGGGTAGTGACACGCAATCCTCAACGCCGGCGAAGAAAACCTGCACCCAGTGCAGTTGGTCGGCCGCCTCCAGCACCGCTTCGTCACAAAAACCGATCAGCGCCTGGCTGCCCGGCACCGCTTTAGCTGCTGCCTGGGCATCGCTTACCGCAACCAGTTCTACCCCCGGGGCAGCGGCTTGCAGTTGTTGCACCAGCTGCGGGCCGAAGGGGACCCACACCACGATGCGTTGCGGCTTTTCCCAACCGGGCATGTCCCGGCTGGCAACGGACGATTCGCGCAAACCAAGGCCCTGCAGGCTATCTGGCAGCGCTGCGGCTGCGGTAGCGCCGCTGGCAATGACGATCGAAAAGAAAATGGCGCGTAGGAAAGAGCTCATAGCTGCGGGCCTTTTGAAGTTGGCGGGCCGAAGACCGGCGTGCGCACGTTGATGCAGCACAGTATGACAGCAGAGCTGTGTTTGCCAAAGCCTGCCGGTGTCTCACTGGCAGGGGAAGTAGCCACCTTTGCTTACCTTGTACTCGCCAACACGGCCCGTGCCCGCAAAGATATCACCCACCGCGTTTTCCACCCAGACGCCCGTTCCGTTGCCAGCGGCGATATTGTCTGCCCTGCCTGCCAGCACTTCCCAAATTGGGTTGCCGGAGTTAACACCGGTTATTACATCGGGGATGTTGTAAACCCATAACCTTCCCCCGCCGGCCGCTGCGGCGTAATCAAAGCCTGTGAACCAGGCTTTGTTGGTGGCGGATACTGCTATGTCTATGGCCTGGAAGTTGCGGTTCTGCCAGCCACGATCGGCGTATTGATTGGACGGCTCGTTTACAGCCCATTCCCATACGTTATAGTTGTCCTGAATTGTCCAGGCGCAGCCGTCACCGCCCACGTCTATTTTCACGCCATGGCCGCCCATATTTTCCCAGGCAAAGCTGGTCTGGCCGCTGGTAAAAGGCGCGCGATAAATGGCGTAGCCTCCAGAGCCGGATTCCGAACTGGTCACCCAGATGTAGTTTCCGCCGATACCCACATCCACGGCGTAGCCATTGGCCCTGCTCCAGGATGCAGATGAACTGGCTATCCAGAGTTCCCCATTGCTGGCTATGCCGGCGGCGCCGCCGGAGGGGCCGCCGTCTATGCGCACCAATGTTGTACCCGCGGGCAGGCCGGTATCGGCCAGATCGAAGCGGAAGGTGCCGGGGCCTCGGTATTTATACGGTTTGCCGGTGTCGCGGCGGATGATCCAGACCGCGCCGTTGTGACCGATGGAGATATCGCTGGATTGTATTTTGGTAGCACTGTCACCGATAAGGAAACCCGGGCCAACGAAGCCAAATGCTGCGGGCCCCCCGCCAGAACCAAAGAAGCTGGAGAAGGCAGAGCCAATGCTGCCTATCAGATCACCGATGGCATCAAAGGCAGCGCCGGCGCTGCCAAGAACCGCGTCTGAGGCAAAGCTGATGCTGGCAGTGATCGCAGCCTGCGCTGCCGCCGCCGCTGCTGCAGCTGCCTCTGCTGCCGCCTGTGCCGCCGCCGCTGCTGCCTCTGCCGCCGCCTGCGCTGCTGCTGCAGCAGCCTCTGCGGCCAGCCGCTCCACCTCGTCCTGCACCGCGCTGGCGGCGTTGGCCAGGGCGGTGGCTCCGGGGATGTTGCCGGCAATATCGAGGATTTCCGCCGGCGCGCTTATCAATGCGCCGTTGGCGAACTTGATGCCTTCAAGCCCTATCTCGGTGACCTGGTTGTCGGGCAGCAGGCTGCTGCCAAACTCCAGCAGCTGCTGGCCAGCCTGGAATACATACACCACGCCATTCTCCAGCAGCACAAAAATATCACTGGCGCAGCCGAGCAGGGCAGCTGGGTCAGGTAGTGAGGCGGAGGGAGACCAGGACAGGCTGGAGGGGGTGATGTTGCGCAAGGGCGGGCTCAGTGTTGCCACGCCGGACAACGCGGTGGGAATCGCGCAGCTTGGTGCAATGGAGAAAGTCACCTGGTTGTCGGTAAACATCAACCCCAACGGGAGTCCGCCCAGCGGACCCGCCTGCAGAGCGCCGTTCAGCGTCATCGATCGGGTGGTAGGTGAGGCGCTGATGGACAGGCTGGAGCTGGCGCCAAAGCTGCCCAGCGAGACGCCGGCCACCGCTGGCAGGCCGATGCCGATGTTACCGCTGGCGGTGCCTGAAGCGCCGCTGGCGGAGGCGGTGAAGTCCACTGTGCCAAAGTTCTGATTGAACAGCTCGCCGTCGCCGCGCAGCTTGAACAGAGGGCCGTTGGTGCCATCCTGCGAGGTGGCAAGTGGCCCCAAAGCCACCAGGTTGAAATAGTCCAGATCAGGAAAGGGGTCGCCAGACTTGAAATTCAGCGTGGCTATCCGCTCGTTCCTGACTGCCACAACATCCAGCGGCAGAGCGTTGAGGCTGGTCAATACACCGTCATAGAGGGTGTCGGTCGTGCTACCTGTTCCCGTCGCGCCTGCGGCCAGGTTAGGGTAGCGAGCCTGGTAGGCGGCCATGAAGGCAAGGTAATCACCCAGGGTGATATCCAGCGCACCAAAGCCCAGCTGCGCACCGAGGTAGTCCAGGGGATCTTTGGACACTTTCAGCGGGCCGTTGTAGAACATGGCGACGGGGTTGCTGTTGAAATTGCCCGTGCCCCAGAAACCAAAGTTGTTGTCTTCGTCGTAGTACACCGTGGTATCGATCAGGGTCAGGCCCTGTATGCCGGCACTGCTTGTCCAGGTGCCCTGATGGGCCAGCTCGATATAGCGCGTGGGCTTCAGTCCGTCGTTGAAAGAGGTGCCATCCTGTGTAGCGCCCGCACCCGCAGCTGCGGCTGTTTGCCAGGCTCGCGGTGGCAGCTCCCTGCCGGTGGTAAGCACCACGTTTTCGGTGGGGTAGTGCATGGCCGATACCACTTGCTCCAGCAGGCCTGCAAGCGTCACCCGGCCGGTTATGTGCCTGCCGGCTTTCAGACTCAAGCTGCCCCCGTAGGAACGCGTCACGGCACCAGCCAGTACCGATGGCAGAGTCGCAGCGCTCAGGGCGTCTGCCTCGAAGCCGGCTTTTACCTGGTACACGATAGTGTCGGTGAGTGTGCTCTGGTCAATTTTTTCCAGCAATCCATAAGCGGTTGGCTGGATGTCTCCCTCGATCAGCAGCAAGGTGCGCACCGGTGAATCCTGCTGCCACTGCACCAGCAGCGTGATATTACCGCAGGTACGAATGTCAAAGCCCTTTTCAGAATAGGCGGCGGACGTTGCAGGTATCAGGTCCAGAAGTTGTTCCGGAAGCACTGACAGCAGTTCACTATCAAAGGGCACAGCGTCGAACGGGTTGCAGCTTTGTGATCTTGCCAGCATTCGCGACAGCGCCAGCGACTCGCTGCTGGACACCGGTTCGTCCGGCGTCCACTCAGTGGCAGTGATGGCCACTGTCTGGTCATAACTGTTGTCCGCGCTGATGGTGATTGCTTCGGGGCCGCCCACGCCATTGGCGGTCACTGACATCGTACAACTTGCACCGGGGGCCAGAGTGGTCCCGCAGTTGCCAGTGACCGTCAGTTCCGGCGGCGCCTGTATGAGCAGGTTTTCGACACTTACGCGCGGGCGTCTGCCATTGGTCAGGGTGAATTCGCCTACGTCGGCAAATGCCTCCAGCGTGATTGCCGCAGGCTCTACCTGCAGTGAGGCCTGGTGCTTTTCCTCAGCATCCCTACAGGCCTGCTCTACATCGAGCCGGCAGCTGCTGTCGGGTTCCAGTCGCATGCCGCTGCTGCACAGGGGATGTGGAGAAGGGACCGGCTGGGCTGCCGGAAATGGCTCGCGCAAGCCATCCGGGAAGCATTGTTCGAAAACAGGTGGTTCGATGCGATCGATTATCAACGGTGAGCCTGAAGCGTTGCTGTAGTCGGCGGCTTCAAAGCCCACGATTTCGCTGTTGCTCAACAGCGGGTTCACCGGAATAGCAACGCTTTCGCCAGCCGGGTCAGTAAATACCAGCGCCAGCTGAGCCTGCAGCCTGGGGCTGTGCCAGACGCTGACGCCGGCCAGCAGGACAACGGTGGCAGCGACTCGCGTTAATTGCGACGATTGCTGGCGCAGTAGCGTAAGCAGGCCGATAGTAAGTAATACCGCAATCAGCAGAGAGGTAGACCAGAAAGATCCAGCGGGTATGGCTGCCGGTGGTGGAGGCAGGGTGATGATCTGCGCAGCAGCGTCCATGGCTATGGCACTTGCAAAAACGCCTGATACCACTTTCCTCGGCAGGTGTTTCATTTCCGGGCGACTCCGCGCTCATTGTTTGGTTTTGCAATTGAATGGGCACAGGTCTGTTGCCGGGCGCTCATCCATGACGCGCCCTGGCCTGGCACACCGCAAAGTTCAGAAAGAGGCTACCCGGCGGGGCTGGGTGTCGCTATTGAATTTCGCGGATTTGTGGAGAATCTGCCCCTTACTGCGCCAGAAGTGTGAACTCAGTCGCGTAACAGGCGCTGGTGAGACGCGTCTGCCCAGTCGAGGATTGCTCTCTGCTGGTCAGCTGACTTGCGCTGCCAATTGGTCAACGTAAGTCGCATGCGGGGGTTGCTTTCAAACTGCTGCTGATGGCGCGCAATAAAGCGCCAGTAGAGGCTGTTATAGGGGCAGGCGTCGTTGCCGGTGACCTTGTCGGGTTTGTAGCGGCAGCTATTGCAGTGGTCACCCTGGCGCTTGATGTACTTGCCGCTGGCGGCGTAGGGTTTGCTTGCCATCAGGCCGCCGTCGGCGTGCAGCGCCATGCCCAGCGTGTTGGGCAGTTCCACCCACTCAAAGGCATCCACATAAACGGCCAGATACCAGTCGCACACTTCCTGTACATTCAACCCGGCCAGCAAGGCAAAGTTGCCAATGACCATCAGGCGCTGAATGTGATGCGCATAGCCGAGGTCAAGTGATTGCTGCAGCGCCTTGTGCAGGCACTGCATATCGGTTTCCGCCGTCCAGAACCACTGCGGCAGAGGCTCGTGTGCCGCCAGCTCATTGAGCTTGTCGTAGCCAGGCATATTCATCCAGTAGATGCCGCGAACATACTCGCGCCAGCCGAGTATCTGGCGGATAAACCCCTCTGCGGCGGACAGCTCGCATTTGTCCTCGCGCCAGGCCTTTTCCGCGCGCTGGCAGATGTCCAGGGGATCCAGCAGACCGATGTTGAGGTACATGGAAATCAGGCTGTGGTAGAGCCAGGGGGACTCTTCCGCCATGGCATCCTGGTAACGACCGAACAGGGGGAGGCAGTGATCGATGAAAAAATCCAGTTGGGCCGTTGCACCCCCGGCGGTGACCGCAAAGTTAAATTGCGAGAGATCACCAGGGTTATCCGGAAAAGCGGTTTCTACTTCGGCGAAAACGGCTTTGGTAATAGCATCTTGTGGAATATCCGGGCGTTGCGGAATGCTGTCCTTGCCACGCCATCCGGCACGATTCTCCTGGTCATAATTCCACTTGTCACCTTCCGGTCCGCCACTGGCGTCGAGCAAAAGGCCGTGTTGGCGCCGCATCTGCCTGTAGAAGTGTTCCATGCGCAGTTGTTTGCGTCCGCTGGCCCATGCCTTGAAGGCATTGATGCTGCAGAGATAGCGGTCGTCTTCTACCCAGTTGATCGTGCAGGCCGATTGCCTGGCCCAGGCGTTGAGGTGCTCCTGCACGCGGTATTCGCCCGGCTCGCAGCAGTCTACCTGGGTAATACTGCTGCGTTTGCGGGCAAGGTCCAGTGCCTCACCCAGTGACGCCAGGCCTTCGCTATACTCGAAGTACGTCACCGCTAAGCCGTCTGCGCGCAGCGCGTCCCGAAAGTGGCGCATGGCGCTGAATATCAGCGCTATTTTATGTCGGTTGTGGGGAACATAGCTGGCCTCAGCGGCCACTTCGGCCATCACCACCCGGTCTTGCGCGGGGTTCAGGTCGCGCAGTGTGGCAAGGTTGCGGCTTAGCTGGTCGCCCAGTATCAATACTGTTTTTGCATCACTCATATGCGATATACGCAAGCGCCAGGTGTGCGGATGAAGCGCGCCTGAACAAGGCGGCGTTAGCGGCGCGTTGTTAACACCAGCGGCAGGTTATCTACCGGCTTGGGGAAGGGAAAGTGCTGTATCTGCGAGGGGAAGCTGTATCCCGCGGGTAGTTCCAGGGTGTACTTGCGCAGCAGTGCGCTCATCACGCATTTGAACAGCATATCGGCGAAGTGCAAGCCTATGCACTTGTGTGCACCCCCGCCGAAGGGTGCCCACATGAACGCATGTTGCTTGTGTTCGTTGCGGGCAAAGCGGTCCGGATCGAAGCGGTTGGGTTCGCTCCACCAGTCTGGCATGCGATGTACGTACGTGACCGGAACCTGAATCGGCGTGTGCGCGGCAATGGAGAATCCTCCTATCTCAGTCTCTGCGACAGTGCGCCGACTGAATGCGGGTACGGAGGGGTGCAGGCGTTCGATTTCTTTAAAGGTGTTGTCCAGACTCGGCACCGCGGAGAGTTGATCGTAGCTGATGGGTCCACTGAGCCCTTCACTGTCGTCGCGCAAACGCTGCTGCCACACTGGGTCATGGGCGAGATAGTAGCAGGCCATAGTGAGCGCTGCTGTTGTGGTGTCGTGTGCCGCCAGCAGCAGGAAGATCAAGTGTTTGGAGACCACATCATCCGGGTAGTAGGCACCGTCTTCAGTTTTCTCGTTGCTGAAGTAGGTAGCCATGTCGCGTCCGCTTTGCCCGCGACGCCCTGGTACCAGGTCGAGGAAGAATTGTTCCAGGTAGCGACGACCGTTCATGCCCTTACGATAAGTGAGTCCCAGACCGGGCCAGTCTTTGCGCAGTATCGCCAGGGTGCCGTCACCCATGGCGAGAAACGCCTCGTTGAGCTTGCGGGTCTCCTCACCGGCCAGGTCCAGGCCGAGGAAGACTTTTGCGCCGATCTCCAGCAGCAGCTCCTTGATATTGGGATAGAAGTGGAAGTTTTCATGCGTGCTCCACTGGGCGATGCGCTCTTCCACCAGTGGATTGATGTCATCAACGTAGCCACGCAGTGCGTCCGTTTTGAAGGCACTTTGCATAATTCGCCGATGGAATTTGTGTTCGGCGAAGTCGCGCATCAGCAGGCCGCCTTCGAAAAAATGCTTCAAAGGCGCGTGATAGCCCATGCGCGCGGAGAATACCTTGTCACTATCGAGCATCAGTTGCTTGAGGTAGTCGGGACCTACGGCCATGACGTATTTCTGGAAGGTCAGGCCAATGCGAAACACATCACCGTAGCGTGCCCGGTAGTCAGCAACGAGGGCAGATGGGTCTTGTAAGTAGGGTATGGTGCGCCCGAGTAATGGCCAGCCGTAATCGCCGGGAATATGTTGCAGCGCCGTGTTATCGGGAATACTGACGTACTCGGGCTCTTTCTCGTAAAAACCTGTGCTGCTCATGGCTGCCTCATATACCGTGTTCTTAAGCTTTTGCCCTACTGTATCAGGACAACACCATCCAGCACAGCAGGCCGGCAATGGCGCTGCCTGCAGTGGCTACTCCCAGTGCCCTGGGTGATAGTTTGCCCAGTTCCGCGAGCGGCTCACCGCTGCTGCGCGTGCGTATCAGTACTGGCCATTCGATGAAGGCCGCGAGGACGAAGCCGGCGAATGCGCCGGCTATCAGCGCCACACGTCCGGCGTTGTCGGCGGAGATGGCCAGGTACAAAGCGATAACACCCAGTGCACCACCTACGTTGCCGGCTATGCTCATCACATAAAACTGCTGCAGCGAGTTTTTGTCGAACTGCCAGTCAAATACGAACAAGCCCGGCCTGGACGTTATAGTGTAGTGACCCGAAATGAGCCGTGCGCCCAGGTAATGAAACCACTCGTGCACCAGGTTCACCGTAACGAAGCCGGCGACAATACCGGCCAGGATGTTGATAAAGGTGGCCAGTGCCAGTCCGGTGAGGGCTGCCCAGCTGTCGGTGGCCGCAAACATGCTGAAGCTCAGCAGCCACACGGCCAGGTGGATAGCTGCCTGCTTGCCCAGCATAAAACCCGGCTGGCGGGCCATAGCGGCAAACTCTTCCTGGGGGTTACTCATGAGCATTCCCTCCCAGTTGTGCGGCGCCGGTTATGCGCGGTAGGTCCAGTACGGTCACCACGCCGGGGGTGGCGTCACACACTGCCGGAATGGCGTTGACCAGCCAGGCCGCCGCTGAGGAGTTGCCGCCTCCAGCGAGGCCCGGTTCAACGGGGTCATGCCCGTGCACAGTTACCTCCAGCGCGGGGCTGCCGGAAATGAGCACCTGATGGCAGCCACCACCGCCTGGCGGGTAGGGCCAGTCGGGGGCGCAGTCGTCGTCGATGCGGGTAATATGTTCCAGAACGTAAAGCGCCTGATCCCCGTGATAACCACGAAGCTCAAAGCGAAAAGCACCCTGCGTGCCCTGCTCAAAAGTGCCCATGCCCGGCACGTCTATGGTTTTCTCCAGCGGACGACGTTCAACGCTGATCTCACAGCGCTGCACCGGCTTGCCCAGGGCGCGGCCCAGGATCTTGACCATGGGTGACCAGACCATGTCGATGGCGAAGTCGTGCAGCATCATAGGTAATTCATCCATGGAGCTGCCAAAACCGATGACTTCGCGCACCACCTGAGGCTGGTCGTACAGCGCGTAGTTGAATATTTCCCGTGTACGAATCTCGCTAATGTTCGCGCTCGCGCCACTGAGCACCGCCGGTAACATGTCCATTACCCAGCCAGGGTCTATACCGGAGACGAACAGTGATGCCCCGGACCGCTCGCAGGCCGCTTGTACCGGGGCAAGAGCCTCCTCAGGGGAGGAGTGGGGATCAAGGTAGAGGTAAAAGCCGGGAGCCACCACGTTAATGCCGGCGTCCAGGCAGGCGATCAGCTCGCCAATAGCCTGTTCCATGCGGGTGTCGGCAGTAGCGCTGTAGACCAGCGCATCAGCGCCTGACTGCAGCGCTGCCCGCCAGTCTGACACGGCGGCGACGCCACAGGGCTCAACGCCAGCCAGCTCACCGGCGTCACGCCCTGACTTGTCGGGGTTGGATACGATCACCGAGTGCAGACAGAGGTCTGCGTGGCTGAGCACGGCGCGTATCGCCGGGCGTCCTACATTACCGGTTCCCCAGACAATCACCTTTTTTTGCATGGTGTTTTCTCACTATTGTTGTGGTTATTGTGTTGTTACTGTTTTTTCAGCAGCGCAAATGCCCAGCCTCGCGCAGTCAGGGCATTGATGCCACCTGCAAGCGGCTTGAGCAACAGAGGCAGCTCTGCGCGCCTGGCGGGCAAGTTCTCGCTAAACACCTGCGCTTTGGCGGCGTAAGCCTGGCCTCCCATGAAGTATTCTACATCCGGCTGTCGCTGCAGGTTGCGTACCCAGAAAGAGCGTTTTCCTCGCCCTGTACTGATCAGCACGTGGCTCCCAAGGTTCTGACACAGTAAGGGAGTGCGCCGGGCCTGGCCACTAACGTATCCCGTGCTCTCCAGAACGATCAGTGTAGTCGGCAAGAAGCGGCTGGAGAAGATGCCGTGGCGCACTGCCGGTTCCACCACGCTATTGAGTGCTCGGAAGAAACGTTGTTCCAGTTTAACCGGTGAAGAAGCCATGCGAATGCCTATTGTATTGATGTGCTGTAGTTTACGCGCATGATCCCTTATCCGTTCACCTTCCTGTGGTCTATAATCCGCGCAACTCCCGACGGCTTAAATGGAGGCGGGCATGCCTGTGGCAAAGCTTACGGAAAACGACATCAGCAAACGGCTGGAGCACCTCCCCGAGTGGCGCCTGCACGACGCCAAGCTGTTCCGGTCATACACCTTCATGGACTTCGGTGAGGCGTTTGCCTTTATGACCCGGGTCGCCCTGGTGGCCGAGAAAATGAACCACCACCCGGAGTGGTTTAACGTGTGGAATCGGGTGGATATCAGCCTCACGACGCATGACGCGGGAGGGCTTAGCGAGCTTGATTTCAGGCTCGCCGAGTGTATCGAGGCATTTCTTTCTTGATTGGCTGTTATTGCATGGGTTCAGGCCTGCCGCGTGAGAATCCACCGGCCGCGAGGAGAAGCAGGGTCTGTGGTGCAGCCGAGGCCGATCTGCCAGCAACCGGGCACCTGCTGTCAGGCGGTGCTGGAGCCAACCCGTAGTGCCCCAGATGTCGCTATACCCCGGGGTCGACGCACAGGCGATACCGCTGCCCGGTGCAGATCTCACTCTGCTGCCCGGGCCAGACCTGGGTAAGCCCGCTGCCGCAGTGCTGGAGGAGTTGTTGGTCGACACGCCCTGGCGACAGGAAACCATCACACTGTTTGGCAAAACGCACCCTCAGCCACGTCTGCTGGCCTGGTACGGGGAAAAGAAGGCGCACTATCGCTATTCCGGCAAAACCTATGAGCCACAGCCTTTTACGCCCTTGCTTGCTGACTTGCGCCAGCGTATGGAAGACCTTGCCGGTGCGCCTTTCAACAGTGTGCTGCTGAACTACTACCGCGATCAGCGCGATTCCATGGGGCTACACGCCGACGACGAACCGGAACTGGGGCGCGAGCCGGTTATCGCGTCGCTGAGCCTGGGAGAGGAAAGGGTGCTGTACTTCCGACCCAAACGCGAGCGTGACCTCGGGGCGCTGGACCTCAAACTGCCCAGCGGCAGTGTGCTGCTGATGCGCGGTGCGACACAGGACAACTGGAAACATGGCGTGCGCAAGTTGCGGCGTTGCTGCGGACCCCGTCTGAATCTGACCTTTCGCCATGTTCAACTGCGCGCCGGTAGCCCCGACGCGCGCTAGTCCCCCTGGCAGCAAGGACAGAAGTACAGGCCCCTGCTATTGACCTCACTGCGCTGAATGACGCTGCTGCAGTGGTAGCACGGTTGGTCTGTGCGACCGTAGGCGTAAAAACGGCGTTGCTCACGTGGCATGGAAGAGTTGGCCAGGCGTTTTGCCAGCCTGGGGTTCAAGGTAATACCGCCGGTAGCATAACTGCGACGGCTGATAGACAGCGTGCTGCGGGCGAGCCTGCCGAGTTCTCCCCGACTCAACTGTTCAGGTTTGCGCCGCGGATGAATGCGCGCATCGTGCAGTATCTCTGAGCGCAGGTAGTTACCGTTGCCTGCCAGGAATGCCTGGTCCAGATACAAAGCCGCCAATTCCCGTCGGCGAAAACGCGGGTCCTGCAGGCGAGTCGACACGTCTCGCCAGGTCAGTGCGCTGTTCATGATATCGGGGCCGATTCTGGCCAGAAAGGGGTGTAGCGCCAGTTCTTCCGTGGGCATTACGCTGATGTCGGAGGCGCTGTAGAGAACGGCACTGTGATGAGTGGTCTGCAACAGCACGCGCAGGGAACGGTTGGTTTTGGGCAGAACGTGGCCTTCCACCACTCGCCAGATGCCATAGAGCTGATTGTGCGAGTACATACTGTAGCCGTGCTCGAAGTGCGTCAGCATGGCTTTGCCCCGAGTCTCCACGTCAGTTACCCGGTGACCCTGCAGGAGTTTGCTGTAGCGTCGCAACCTCGGCAGGCCGAAGCGCACCCGGGTGAGTGTCTCATCCACCAGAGCTTCGGCTATGTCGTCGGCAGCACGCCTTATTTCCGGACCTTCAGGCATCGTCTGTTTTCATCATTGCGATTTCCCTTTTGTACGCAGCGCCTTCGCTAATCGTTCACTGCTCCTTTTTACGGTTCTTCACACATTAGCGGGGTTGCCTGGTGGATAGACGCTTTCCAGCTGAGCGGCCACTGTAATCGCGGTATACCCCCAAGCGGTCGAACCCCCTTTGACTCCCTTTCGGGGGTATACCACGATCACAGCGGCCTTCTTCCATTTCGACATCACTATCCACGACCTATACTCCCTGTGACGCGCCGAAGCCGTCGCTGAAGTGCCTGCACCGCCCGTCTGGTACACGCGCCCCGCTGGGGTGCCCTCCGTCGGTCGCGAACCGGAAAAGCGCCGTTTCGCTCGCTCCCTCGGCGCGCACTTGCGACGAACGGTTCAGCCGCTTCACCGACTCTGCATCGAGCACACTACAAGTTTGTACTGGTTTGATCCTGTGGCCTCACCCCGTGCGAGGCGGGAG
>Ga0209578_10001879_pt1 | contig 18555 bp, 6 predicted proteins | sample tdAd472_FD_187127 | JGI IMG/M metagenome (GOLD analysis project Ga0209578, IMG submission 187127) | Marine sediment microbial communities from the Atlantic coast under amendment with organic carbon and nitrate - tdAd47.2 (SPAdes)... | ecosystem: Environmental > Aquatic > Marine > Coastal >...
TACTTTGCGCAATTTCAGACTCGGCTGGGTAAATTTTAATGCTCATGTGATATAATATCCTATATGGCTGTCTTTTATTATATACACCAAAAAATTTTAGACTATAGGCATCGCGACAATATTAATTGCACTCGTGTCCAAATATCTGTCTGGTGTACTTCCGATTACAAGGTCGGTATTATCGGCCTTGTCCGTAATTAAACAGTTGTGTCCATTGTTAACTCCGTCGAATTGCGAAGTTTGAGCCAGAACACCAATTGCCGTAGGTGGAGAGTCATCATTTACATTATCTACAAAGATTGTGTATCTCCACTGGCCGGTAGCCTGCATTGATATCCAAATCGATACCTCAACATCGTATGGGTTATTGCCAGAGTTGGAAGCAGAATAATTATTAGCTTCAAAGATTCGCGAAACGTATCCTTCTGGAGCGCCGCTAAATCCACCAACAATCGACGAGCAGCTAAGTGTTACCAGGTGCGGCTGGTTGATCCATGCGGCAATGTCTTCTCCAGTAAAATCCCAGAATGTCGTATTCGAGGGATATGCAATATTCGTTACGCCAGACACGTACAGCCAAGCTTGCTTGGTCATAAGTCCGTCTGAGCCAGTGCAATTTGGGCATCCAGAAAGATTCACGGTATCTAAAGTCCAATTAGGCTGAACAGCCCCGGCGCTTGTTGTCCCATCACAATCAAACAGCGTAACCCCCTGAGAAACCGCAGCAGTTCCTGGTACAGCATCTACCGTGATAGAGTTAGCGTCCACTGCCGAAACAGTCGCAATGCTACCATCTGAAAACTCGACAATATCACCATCAGTAAACATCCCCGGATAATTCAAGCCAATATCCAGTCCAGAGATAAATGTAATTTCTGCCAAATCAATAGCAGCCCCAAGTGCTGGGCTTCCCGGCTGCGGCACTAGGTCATCATCTAGCAGCGGGTCAGATTCGACAGAGTTTGCCTCAAAACCAGAACCTCCTGCCACGGTCTGATAGTTGGCAAAGTTGTAGGAAGATCCACCAATTTCATAAGGTAGAGTGTCGGGCGAACCAAAGTAAACGTTCGCATCTAAAACATCTAGCTCGCTCAAAGCATTGAGCGACATCGTCCTAGCGCCTGTCTTGGCGACGGTTTCAGTAACGATATTATTAAGGAAGTAAACGCTATTTGTGACAATACCAGTCAGAGAGCCTGAAGATGACTCTGGGAAGAACTCAATACCATTTTTACCAACTCCACCGCTTGTCGAAGTGTTACCGTTTTTAGAGAAGGTGTTGTGATAAATATGGATTCTTTCAGAGTGCTTAATCTCCAGGGCAGCTTCGTTCCCACCATAGTCTTCCGTGATTTGAGCATTGTTATCGTAAACGCGATTATATCTAACTATAACATCGTTTGTTTCTGTTTTATCAGATCCAGCCAGATTAGCAGCAATTCTAATACCTGTATGGTTTTCAGAAATATCGTTATACTCAATAACACAATTACTGTTTTGGTCAAGCCACATTCCAGCTTCGCCACCGCCACCGGTGATATAGGTGTTATTCCCGCGAATCTTATTCCTACGAACAGTTACGCCACTAGCAGCATTTTCAATTTGAACTCCAGCATCTTCATTTTGAAGAACAAGGTTATTCTCCAAAAGACAACCTTGAGATCCTTCTCCAATAACAATGACGCCGCTTCTTCGGTTCCATCCAAATGTAGAGTTTCTAATGATTAGGTCTCTATTATTATTGGTATTCATTCCGTCGCGACCATTAAAGTTACTGGTCACGCCATCAATTGTGACATCGTTACCAAAATCTGCAGGGCCAGGAGCACCAATAACTAAGCCGGTTCCTTCGTTGTTTGAAAGGTCGCCACCAATGACAGTTACGTTTTTTGCATCGTAAAGATACATACCAATACTGGTAACGCCAGTTCTGGTTTCGTGGATATTGATATTTTCATAAATAGCATTACCCATATCTTCGCTATAGAGAGCCCAGTTATTGCCGTTAGTGATTTCCAAATTACTAAAATAGGACCCGCTGGCTCGGCTAGTTCGAACACTTCCGTTGGTGAGTGTAACAGCGCTACAGTCTAAAGTAGCAACTCCACTAGAAGTGGTTACACAAGAATCTTTTCTATTATTAAGATCAATTCTGCTGCCTTCACTACCGCTATTTATCACATAGGTTCTAGGCTCAACAATAAGCTTATCGCCGTTGCCTAGAGCTGCAACGCCTGCGGTCAGTGTTTGAAAATTCGTAGCGCTTACAGGTAAATCAGGATTAACAGTATAAACATTATTAAACGATGGTACCGTTACGTTTTCAGTAACTTGTTCGGTTCCACAGCCTGAGTTAATCTCATAGGTTAGAGTTACTACTTCACCTTGATAATCGTCAAGCTTCAAGTTATTCCCAGAAAGAGGAAGGTCTATCGGATCAGTTCCGCCAGCATGAGTGACAGTCAAGGTTTCCGAGATTAGCGGCAAGCATGGGTCTTCGTCATAAGAGAAGGTCGTCGGAATCACGCAAGGATTGGTCGGAGTAGTATCGGTAGTGATAGTCGGATTAAGGGTTTGACAAACACTAAAGCTGCTAACAATTGTCGCATCACAACCGACTGGAGCCGCGCCATCAGTATATGTTACTTCAATTTCAACATCGGTATCCGAAACAGCCTTCTCGTATGTAATTGTTCCATCGAGATTATCAATTACAACGCCGCTTCCCTGAGTGACAGTATAGCTATCTACTGTTGGAGTTCCCCAGCTACCACCGGTTCCACTTGCTGAGAAGTTATTAATGGTATACGGAGAACTACCAAATGTAAAGGTTTGTGGACTAATATACTCATATCCTGCGCATGGCTCGGAACAGTCATTTACCAACGGCTGAACTTCACCAATACGAATCCATGAGGGGTAGTTGCTCGCCGTGGTGCCCTGCTTAATAACGAAGGATTTGATTGGTCCAATCGCTGAAACGTCAATATCAAAATCAGTTACTGCACTTGGATCATTAGCGAGGCTGGCTGGGGCCGCATTGAATTCGCTGGTTACATCAACAGTCCCAACAACACCAGCGTTGTCCCAAAGCTCTAGAGTTACCGAACCAACATCTGTGGTTGAATTTCCATCTCTGTAAACTGAGCGGAATCTCAAGAAACCAATTGTACCAGTGGGCCACTCATGCCCAAATTCCCAGCGGCGACCGCGCTCTTGAAGCGCACTATTTGCTGTGTAGGTATCGGCATCCGAGGGTACTAATCTGACCCAACGAGTAAACACTCCAATAGGATCAGAATCAGTTGGCACGGTTTCATCAAGGAGACGCGATTCATCAAAAATATAAGTAGTAGGGAGGTCATCAGGGTTTACAAGCTCTCGAACAGATGAATCCAGGAACAGTCCTGACTGACAAGCGCAGCAATCTGTTTCACATAGAATTCCAGCCGAATCCTTAATCCCGTTGTTGGTTGCTTGAACCTCTACGGAAATTATGTCTTCTTCGTATGTTGGAGTAACTATAAGGACCGACCCAGAGATTGTGGGGGTAGTCAGAGAATTATGATTCAATACGGTAAATGTAGTTCCGCCCGTCAAGTTAGTTCCAGAAACCAAACCAGAGAGGTTCTTATTAATGGGGGTTCCGGGGGTACAGGAGGTACAAGGCTCCACATCTCCAAGCATAGTAAGAGTAGTTACGTTTGGCGCAGTTGGAATGGCGCACGGAACTGAAGGAGCGGGCTCCCCGGCGGCATAGGTAGCGGTAGCTCCTGTCCAATCTACTAAAGTATTTGTATTTGGATCTTCTCCAGCATTAAACGAAGTCAGCTGGAGGTCATGCGTAGAATCACACTCAAACGGAGCGCACGCACTCGACTGGAAAACCGCACTGATAATCTCTCCGCTATCGTCGTTAATTTGTACAGTTAGAGAAATTACACTTGCGCCAACACTAATTGTACTGACTAAGTCTCCGCAGCCAGATCCCAGAGCAGCATTGTATCTGTATGTACAAGGGGCCACTCCAGAGTGGGTCGCGCCAGTCGTCCAAAGGTTATCGGTCAGAGCAGCTACAACGCATGCATTTTGATGAGGAGTATTGTTGAAATCAGTGTGGTCACTCTCATGAGATCCTGACAAATCCTCATAAAAGAACATCTCTGTAATATTTGTAAGCGAAGCAATGCATTCAACAGAATCAATAATAAGGCCAGCGCCACTAATTTGAACATCAAAAGTCCAAGCGCCACCAAAAGTCAAATTAAACCAGGCTTCCATATCTGATTTAAGATTGTCTCTGCGGTCAGCGGCGGTGCCACCCCTGTACTCAAACGTTTTTGTGACCAACGGATACTGAACGCTTGTAACCTCTACGGTCAAAGCATCGAATCCCGCGTCATCAAAGATAAACGTAGGAAACGAGGCGCCGCTAGTCACATCTGTTGCGTGAGCCGATTGCAAGTCCTCGCCCTGGATTCGTCCTACGATATTTGGACAAAGGATAGTTCCTTCTTGGCAATTTGTGCAATTACATGTCTGGCAGCAGTTACAAAATTGAATACCGCCGCTGCCATCATTATGAATAGTTCTAGCCATTTATATTCCTATTAGCAATCAGTTACTGCTACCCAACCGCAAGTTCCACCGCTGTTAATACCCCAAACGTGTGTCGGGTTTGTAATAGTGGTAGTAGTTGGGCCCATCGCATCGCAAATATTAAAGAAAAGTCCACCACCAGTATCAACCGCCAGTTGGTTGTCTGATGTAACAGTTCCTAAGAGTTTAATATCTACTGTTGGAGCAAGAGTTGTTCCGCCTGTACTAACGCCAGTACTATTTCCATCGGTAGTAACGGTAAGATTTGGCGCAATCTCATCAACAACTACATATCGATGATTAGTTCCGCTGGTGTTATAGATCAGTAATCTGTCGGTTGCGGTGTTTACTGCTTCGCCAAGAGCCGTCAGATTAGCAAAGTCATAATTTACTGCAACAGTATCGACAGCCGAAACAAGAGTCGAAAGACCAGCTCCGCCCGTAACGGTCATCGTATCCCCGGAAGAGATAACTTGAGACCCGCCGTCTCCCTGTAAGGTAAAGGACGCAGTAGCGGCCGATGGAACGTAAAGTCCTGTGCCATCAAAGGTTAGGGAGTTTCCACCAGTGGCAGAAATAATATCAATATTGTTTACAGTACCATCTTCGTCGGTATAATCGAGATTACCAGTAGACCCGTTATAAGCTAACGAAGTAGTCGTCTCTTGAGAATCCTGCCAGGTTGGCGCAAGTCCAGTTCCATTGGAGGTTAGAACTTGCCCAGATACACCCGCCACACCGTTAATTCGAAGATCCGCATCAACCAAAGTAAAGTTGAGCGTAGATTCTCCAAAGGTAGCTCTCGTGTAATCGAGGAGCAGTCCGTCTCCGCCCACAATATCTACAGAATTTGTATCTATTTTTAGATATGGGCCATCGTTGATAGCCGCATTCCCGTAGATAGTTAAAGCATTTCCGCCGAGAGTGTGTGCTCTCGGAGCAGTAAACGTAAGGTTATCCGTGGAGAAGTTTGTATTAATTGCAGAGACAGTTTCCCAAGTTGGGGCTGCTCCAGCTCCGTTCGACTGAAGAATTTGTCCCGCAGTGCCTGCACTTCCATCGATTTGGAGAGATCCAGCGCCACCAAATACGAGATCAAGACCGGTGGTGTCAAATTGAGCCCAGGCATAGTTGCCCCCGCCGATAAATCCGCCGCCAAGAGTAACTCTTTGGCCGCTTGTGCTATACTGAAGGAAAGCCCCATCAATAGCATTAGTTGCTCCGTAAAAGTCAACATTATTTCCAGCAAAAAAATGTGCTCTCGAACTAGTAAAAGTTAGATCCGTTGTTGAGAAATTTGTATCTGCCGCCGCATTTCCAAAGGTGGCGCTTCCGTCGGTATCAAAGACTAGCACTTGGCCGCTGGAAACTGGCGCAGTCGGAGGAAGAGTGATTGAATAGGACGTAGGAACAACTTCTGGTGCTTCAATCGAAACAGAGCGATTAGCGTCAGCATCCGCCAAAGACAATTTACCGCCGAGACTCGCGCTTGGATTCTCGATAACAAAGTTACGAGTGTCAAACGTGAAGGTGCTCAGGGAGTTTCCGTTAAAATCTACATCGTTCAAATTATCAAACGTGAGATTATTAGTTCCCATGTCGACAGTTCGGGGAGCTGTTGCTGCAGCCAAGACTCCAGCCGTGATATTCGAATCAACAACATCAACAAACTCTGAAGTTCCATCCGTCTGGAAAGACAAAACTTGATCATTCGAACCAGGCAATCCGCTTGGAAGTGTCAAAGTGAATGTAGCAGGAATAACGTCTGGGGCTTGCAATCTAACGAATCTACTCGCATCAGCATCAGCAAGAGCCAAGACTCCTCCTTCAGCAGGATCAGGGTGTTGAATCTGAAGGTTGTCACCCTTGAAGATAAATGCGGAGGCCGCATCGCCTTCAAATGTAACAAGGTTTAGATTATCAAAGGTCAGGTTGTTGTCCGCCATGTTGACGGTTCTATCGCCAGATGCCGCCGCAAGCGTACCAGTAGTAATATTTGTATCAATCGAACTTGGCGCATCGTCCCAAATAGGCGCAAGGTTTGCTCCACGACTTTTGAGAAACTGCCCGTTAGTGCCCGCGTCTCCGTCTAATCGAAGGTCGCTCGAAGCACCAAACCCTAAAGCAATGCCTGTGGCATTCAGGGCAATCTCACCTCTATTGCCTCCCGAAGCCCCTCCAAGCATAAAGAGATTAGTGTTTAGAATATTAAAAAGAGCCCCATCAAAAGCGCCAGTCCCACCACGAATAAACATATTGTTAGTATTAAGCACATGGGTTCTGACTCCTGTTGCAGTTAGATTTGTATTCAAGAAGTGAGTATCTGCAGGAGTGCTCCAGCTTGGAGGATTTCCCGAACCATTAGTCATAAGGAATTGACCAGCAGTTCCAACAGAGCTGTCAAACCTAAGGTCAGATGATCCGCTAAAAGTAAAGTTGGCGCCAGTAGTATCCAGAGTTAAACTAGCAGAATTAGTTGCATCTCCACCTTTTGAGAGAAGTGCCGTTCCACTAAATCGCAATCGCGAGCCGTCATTTACTCCTATGCCACCACGAAGATCAAATTGATTCAAGTCCAACTGGTGGGTTCTAGTTGCACCGAGAGTCAAATCCGCAGTAAACAAGTTATCATTAGCGATACTTGTAAAATTAGCTACGCCAGACGTATTAAAGGTCATGACCTGATTATTGGCCGCTGGACCACTAGTCGGCAGAGTAATGGTGTAAGTACCAGCAATCGCGTCAGGCGCTTTAATTCCGGCATAATTAAGGCTGCCCGTTCCACCATAAAACTTCATTGACTGGGCAGCAGCTACAGGCGAACGAAGTTGAGTCTCGGGAGAAGTTAAAGTAGCGACATTTCCAGTTTGAACCCCAACCGTAAATCCAGCACAATTCTGGAAGTTTACTAAATTAGAGTTCATATTGACTACACTGTCATCTGTAGCGGCTGGCATAGAGCCGGTAGCCGTAAAGTATTGTCTCTTTACAAAAGACCCAACTCCAGAATTAGTGAATGACATAACATAATCACTAGCAGCAGGAGCGGCGGCTGGCCAGGTAATGCTGTAATTAGTAACTGTATTTGGAGATTTGAGAATGACGCTTCCAGTTACTCCGCCCATAACGAAGGTCGGTGGGGTCACGCCGTTTCCAAAAAGACCCAGGCTGTCCGTATTGAATCGAGCCGTTCCGCCTCCATTGACATTTGCAACAAAATTACTCATATTGTCAAGAGTAAGAGAATTGCTGTCAAAATCTGCGAGTCGGTCTACTGTTGCTGCAGAAAGAGCGCCAGTCGTAATATTTGTATTCGTGATTACTGCTGGCGTTGGGACAAATAAACCATTAGCATCAAAAGTAAGAGTGTTTCCGGGAGTTGAAGAGATAATATCAATATTGTTAGTAACATTTAGTTCATCCAAATAATCGAGATTACCAGTCGCTCCATTATAAGTCAGCGACGTTACCTTTTCTGCGCCAAATCCTGGAATATCATCAATGTTAATATATTCATGAGCTGTAGTGCTGGCATTATAAATAACCAGTCGGTCGTTTGCTGCATCTAAGCCGTCGCTTAGAACCGCCAAAGAAGCAAAATCGTAATTTACTGTTACTGTGTCGGTAGCTGAAGCGAGAGTCGTAATCCCTGTTCCGCCGGATACAGTCATCGTATCGCCAGAAGAAATGGTCTGAGCAATTCCCGAATTAGCAGCTAGAGTAAACGAGCTAGAGTCTGCCGCAGCTACGAAGAGACCCGTGGCGTTGTAAGTCAAGGCATTGCCGCTAGCAGTAGAAATTACAGCTACTCCACTAGTTACTCCGTTCTCGTCTGTATAGTCGAGTTCACCGGTCCCGCCGTTAAAAGCTAGCGTTGTTACGCTCTCAGTGAAGCTATACGTTACAGTATCCGTAGCGCTCGTAAGAACGGTAAGGTCTCCACCAGCAGCGAAGGTAACGGTATCGCCATTTGCAACAAGTTGCGGATTTGCTCCGTCCGTAATTGTGAACGAAGACGCTGAACCAAAAGAAACACTCATAAAATTTATCCTGCTTGATGGTTACCTGTTCCAGAAGCGCTGTAGAAAATCCTCAGAGTACTGCCAGCCCCGGAGGCGGTATACTGAACTGTGGACCCATTAATATCTTGATCAAAAAGAATGTTGTTTTCGCCAGTATTTCTAAAAATTAGCTCGGCTCCATCTGGCGCGCCTGTGATGGTATTCATAGCTGAAAGGTCAACGTTTCCAGCTAGTGTATTAACATCAAAAATATAAGTCTTCTTAAGAACCCCAGCAACGGATGCCGGAATACCGCTAATCGTTCCCTCGTCCGAGAACCCAAGGGGGGCTGGGCTTTCTTGGAGGATTGCGTTTCCTGCAATATCAATCGTCCAGCTGTAGTAGCGACTCAAGGGACTCGTGTAAACAATAATAGTTCCTACGCCTTTTGCCGAATCCCCGAGTGCATCGTAATATGACTGAATCTCTAGGGCTGTTGGGGCCTCTGGGCTAGCCGGAGAAAGGGTTCCACTAGTTAGAGATATGGTTGCAGCCGAGCAACACGAACTATTAAAAGTGGAGATCCATTGAGATCCGTCATAAATCTCCTTCAAAATACCATTAGAATATAGCTCGATTACCTCGTCGCCTTCGATTGGACTTCCTGGACGATTCGATGGACCGCCATTGCCCGAGCCATTATCGGCTACTGTATCGTAAGCATTTAGCGAGTCGTCAGTATAGGTTACTGTATGATTAGGAACCAGGTCTTCCCAAGTTGCGGGAACTCCCGACCCATTAGATTGAATGATTTGCCCTGCAGTTCCAGGGTCGCTATTCAACCTAAGGTCCGTAGCCCCAATCATCTGAAGATTGACGCCAGTGCCATTCAGAGTGATATTACCGCTAGTAACGTCATTTGCGCCCTGTAGGTAAATCAAGCTACCGTTAACATTGATCTGGGCGCCATTCGAAGCTGCGGTATTTCCTTTAATACTAAAAAAGTTATTATTAAGAAGATGTGTGCGCGAACCCGAAGACGAAAGATCCGTATTTAAGAAATGCGTTTGATCTGCAAAAGAAGCTAGTCCGTTCGTTTGGAAGGAAAGAACTTGCCCGCTGGCGGTTGGTGCGGTTGCAGGAAGGGTAATGTTGTAAGTTCCTGTGATGTCTGTTATAGCAAGAATTCCAACATAATTGCTATTATCTCCATCATATATTCTTAAACCGCCAGCTGCAGCTCCTTCTCCTCTAATGCCTGTATAGCTCCCGGTAAATATAGCGGCACCACCGTCAACTGTAAAGTTGCCAGTATTATTAAAGGATACGTCGTTCCCGCCGAAGTCTATAGTCCTAGTGCCTGTGGCGGCGTCTACGGTTCCCGTAGTAATATTTCCAACTACCGGAAGAGTAGTCCAAGACGGAGCAAGGTCGTCGCCGTTAGTAGTGAGAACTTGTCCGCTTGTACCTGCGCTCCCGTTAAGTTTAAGATCACAGACCCCGCCAAATACAAAGTTCATTCCTGCTGTATTCAAATTAATAGAGCAGGAGTTTCCTGAATCTACACTTCCACCTTGAAGTCCAGCAAATTGCGTGTTAAGCTCAAGAGCGCAGCCGTTAGCGCCTGTAGTATTTCCAAGAATTCGGAATGAGTTGCCGTTAAGAAGATGTTCTCTAATTGCCGACGAACTAAGGTCAGTATTGACCATGTTGGTGTTTGTGTCTGGATTATCTACAAATGAACCAACGCCGCTTGCATCAAATGCCATGACTTGACCGGCCGAAGGCCCAGCAGGCGGCATCGTTAAAGTATAACTAGCCATTCCCGACGGAACGGTAAATGCAACATATTGAGAGTCGTCTGAATCATAAATCTGCAAGAAACCATTATCGGCTCCATTGCCGAATATCGATTGATCACCATAGAGCTGAAAGCCATTTTGTACTGTCAAAACACAAGCGTTAACACTATCGAAGGAAAGGTTATTTCCGTCCATATCGACAGTTCTACTAGCGGTTGCTGCAGCAAGCGTGCCGGTGGTGATGTTACTATTTGTGTCTGGAACTGCTTGCCATGTTGGGCCATTATTTGCTCCATTTGAAGTGAGAACCCAACCAGAAAGTCCCGCCTGACCTCCAAATTGCATCTCTGCATTATTCTGGAAGACAAACTCCATATTGGAGCCGACATTTAAATAAGTATAATCATTTCCCCCAAAATCGCCAGTTCCGCCACCTAAAGAAACGCTGTCTCCATCAATAAAAAATTGACTTCCATCGTTAAATGCGGTGTTCCCGTAAAGGATCACATAATTATTGTTTAATGTATGAGACCTATTAGCGGAAGAAGACAGATCATCACTCAAAAAGTGAACGTCGGTTTGCGCCGCTGGAATCCAGTCAGCTCCGTCCCACTTGAGAAACTGGCCACTAACAGGCGGAGTTGAAACAGTGTCTACATCTGATAGGTTGGTGATAGAACATGTATTTAAATCATCGCAGGTCAAAGAGTTAAGGTCAGAGTGACTCCAGGTAACTCCGTCGTTCGACACGAAGATTCGAATGGTGTCATCATATACATTAATAACCGTCTGCGGGGTAGCGGAAGGGTCGGCTCCAGCCGCAGGAGGTCCACCAGCACCAATAACAGGAGCATTGCCAGCAATAGTGGTTTGATTTACATATCCGGGATCTGGACATGAAGCGCAAGAACTACCAAAAACAGTCATTATTATTAACCTTTAATTAGTTGATGCTGGGCGAAGTTACGGTGCCGTCGCTAAAAATTTCCAAAACTTCGTATTCATTGTTCGTGAGTGCTTTAATATGGTAATTATAATTGGCCGATACGTCCATCACGGCCTTCCAATCAGACACTCTCTTGTCATTAATGAAGATATCCCCACCGTTTATAGCGCTTGGAAAGATCATTTTATGAGTTGTGTCGGAACGAACAACACATTCCTGACCGGCTCTCAGTTGGGGGCCCCTAACAAGATCTCGCGCATTTGTGGCAGTAGTGAGGCATCTTGTAGTGTTACTGGATATTGTAGGAATATTATCTGGAGTAGTTGTTGGCATGCCAGCTTTACTCAAATCAGACAGCGTTCGTCTTTTTTCTACACCGTTACCAAACGGGAAGTAATGAGCTGTAGATGGTGGAACTGAGTTATAGATATTAGAGACTGTGCCAGAAGACCATTCTGCCGCCTCACATACTATGTGAGATAATTGCCCATCAAAGTATTGGATAGGAGTACCTAGATCATTTGCAGCAATAGTAAATTCTTGGTTAGTGTTATACAGAGTTACTTCTGTTGATGTGTCCGTCTCTGGTGCTCCATTGTTAACATATAGTTTTATTGAGCCAGCATTGTAAGTAACAGCTATGTGAGTCCAAGTATCAGCAGTGTAAGTAGCTGTAGAATCATAGAAGTCGTTAGTAGTCCCATCGTCAGAAGTTTGAATCCTGTACTTAGCAGGAGAAGCATCGGTTAATCTAAATGCCCAAGATCTTTGATTAGATGTATTATTGTAGTTTGCTAAGATAGTCTCAACTGATCCAGAAGCTGATCCAGTCTTTATCCAGAAAGCATAAGACCAAAGAGTTGTAGAACTTTGTAAGTCTGTATCGTCTGCATAAAAATAATCGTCTGCTCCATCATATTCAGTATAAATCTCAGTCGGATCAATAGCCGTCAGAGCCTGATAACCGTACTCATCCATCACCTCGATTGAGCTGCGAGACACTGGGTTTGCGGGAATTTGCACGCCATCCGCATTGTGAATTGTGGCCATCCATTCGGCATCATTAATTACAGTTAAACTCACGAAACACCGCCGAGGAACAAATAATTCATTATAACCACTACAAACCTGCCCATTTAAAATCTCTTCTACGTCGTCCTTACATCTGATTCTGAAGGCTACATTTCCAGCCTGGATATAAATCTGACCCCCTAGCCCAACATCCGAAGCAGCCGGGAGAACCACTGAATTCGTAGAAATTTCACTCTCTACAATGGCAAAATCTACATCGCTACCTATTTGGACACCATTTAGGGAGGTTCCATAAGATTTTGTTACTTTTTCTTTTTGATCCAATTCAGACTGGTAATCCCAGAATACGAGGGACTGTGCGGGAGCGCGTACTCCTACCCAATCTCCGTAGATTTCGCCTTCTATTGGTGCCCATGTAGGGGGTGATGCCATTTTGGTTCTCCTTAGGCTACGTCGTCTCTGAGAGCTTCTCGTTCATTTCCAGTAAGTGCAGACTCAAATATTTGAATTTTATCGTCCCCAGTTGGTTGGGAGTTTACAAATATTACGTCCGCTTCGATATTGTCGCCCTGAACGTAAGTCAAGTCAGAGACTGCAGTTGCGTTCAAGCTAACCGCAAATGGTGCGTTTGGAGCCCCGCAGCTAAGATCAAGCGATTGCCCAGGAGCTAATTTGTTATATTGAACGGGCACTCCGGCTCCAGCTGGGATAATTCTCTGTTCCGGTGCGCCATTCGTGGTTAGTGGTAGTATGTTTTGAAGGGTTTCGTTTTGGTTTGCATTTGGGAAGTACCAAGCCGTCCCACTTAAGTCGCTAACGATAGCTGCGATATCCTCGGTTTTGCCAGCCGCTCGAATAGCTGCCTTAGTTGCGGTGTCCCAGACGACGGTTGGGTCTTTGTGGACCACAAACTGCGATAGGCTGCCTGTCAGCTTCGTTCCGCTTTGGGATGCACCAATTGTAAATTGGGCCGAGCCAGCAAATGCTGATGTATCAGCTATTGTGGTGCTTGCGACCGATACTCCATTTTTTTCTATTGCTATAGAGCCAGCATCGTAGGTAATAGATACATGACACAGTTCGCCTGCTGTGAAGGCTCCGCTTGATGTACTGGCAGCACTTGAATTAGTGCCGTCGTCCGAAACCCCAAAAGACATAAGACCAGCAGTTGAGATATTCAAATACCAAACCCTGGTTCCGGCAGTGTTCCACTCTGCAGCTACACTTGACGTACCAGCTGCCAGAGAATCAATTTGCAACCAGAAGGAAATGCAAAACCTATTAAATCCACCCGTCAGGTTAGGACGCGAGAAGTAATCATTCGTACCATCGTACCAAGTGCCAATTGCGTATCCATTTTTAGTTAGAAAATCTGATCTATCTGTAGTGTCTCCGTCCCAAACTCCTACAGGTATAGTTCCGTGGTTGCCGTTGCCAGTTACGTCGTATACAGCTGCTCCACTGCCTTCTATTAATGGCCAATGGAGAATATCGGGAGTCCAATCGGAAGGATCTTGGCCTTGTTGAATAAAAGCGTTTCCAAGTTTTACGTCTTGTATGTCCCCAATAAAATATCTATCGGCAGCTCCAGATTTGGCCCCAACGGCAAACGCTACGTCAGTATTGTAGGGATAAGTAATGGCAGCATCGGTAGTTGCTCCTTGAAGTGCCCCATCGATATAAAGTTTAAAAGTTCCAGCAGTAACCGTGACCACTGCTTCGTGCCATTCGTCATCCGTGAAGACTCCTCCAGAAGTCAGGCTCCAGGACGAACCTCCACCAGAAATCCCGTCAATAGACAAGAATCCTTGGATTTGTCCACTAGAATTTAGACCAATTTGAAGAGATCTATTATTAGTGGAGAAATCGTACTGTCCTGCGATATATAATGTCGCTCCACCCACTGAAGCCGTTTTAAATCTAGCTGATAGAGTTGTATCGCCTTGTGGCATCAGATTTGCAGAGCTATTAGTCGTGACTCTTTCAGAAGACCCATTAAATGAAGCCACGGGAGTCGAAACGATTGGATCTCTCGGGCGAGCACCCTTGTATTGAAGTTCACGATTTGTCAAGTCATAATTTGGATTATTCGGGTCTCTCCCAACATAAGACCATTCTCCGCCGGTAATCAAGCCTGGTAGACTAATATCCGCAAGGTTTTTAACAACGGTATCGTTAGGTGTTTTAAAGTCATAATAGAGCAAGACATCTGGATCACCCTCAAAATCAATCGGATCACCCGCGAGACCTCCCGTGTCAAGCCACTCAAGCTCCCTGTCGGAGAGCACTTTGGAGGCAATCAAATATTCATAATATTCACAATTAGAGTAATTCTCAATCGACGCGCCTGTCGAAGCGCCGATTAGATAGTTTCTCGCATTAGAGAATCCTACATACGCTCCATTTACTGCGGCGTCCTCCAACTTTACTCCGTCTTGCCAAACTGTATAATTCCCAGCAAGCGCTCCAGTGAAAGCTAGCGTATGAGTAGCGCCATCGGGAATGATCTTGTTTGGGTTGTAAAGAGTTCCTGCAGAAGTATGTTCTGCGTAAATTGTTTCATTGGCATTTCCTCGGCCAAGTCGAAGTGTAGAAAACGGAACCAGACTATTGTAGAATCCGTCGTGATCTGAACCGCTTGTGGACAAATAACGAGCACGTCTCCAAACTGTGAAATTCGTCTCTCCATTCAAAGTAAGTTGAGTGTCAATATAGTCATCCACTCCATCCGTAGTGAAGGAACTCGTATATCCAGTATCGTTCGCATAACTATACCATCCGGCCACATCTCGAACGTTTGCTGGAGTGCCAGTGATTGTAGCGTCTGCCTGAGTACCCAAAGAACCCTTATTTCTAATGAGTGGGGAGCTGATTGGATCTTCAAAGTCATACCAAACAAGTGGCTCCACTCCAACGTTAACTCCACGAGTACTTCCTGGCTTTAGTGCTGCTAGGTCTGCAATTTGGGCATCGGTTAGGGCAGAGTCGTAGATGCGGACATCGTCAATTGAGCACGCCAGACACGTTAGGTTGCTTAGTTGGTATCGCCCTATTTCAATAGGAATTGTCGATGCCGAATAAATTGAACCAGACATTGACCCAGTGTCTGTTGTCGCTACCTGCACACCATCAACATATACAAGAGGAACGCTACCGCCATACTGCGCAACAATATGGTGCCATTGGTTGTCGCAAATGTCCGCTTCGTATTCTGCTACAGCCGTGTTAGTAGTCCCGTCATCAGACTGGAGTGCAAGAAGGTGTCCATCCGAATCAACATATAACAACCAAGAGCGTTGGCTAGCTCCGGGGAAGAATTGCCCGATGATGCCGTCTGTTCCGCTGGCAGGGGGGGCAGGTATTTTGACCCAGCACGACACGTCGAATTCGACATAGCCTTCACCAGCTAAATCATAGCCCGTCGCGTACTCCGTGCTACCGTCTAGATCTAATCCATATTTTTCCCTAATAGGACCTGGTGTTCCATTGCGTGATGCGTCTACGACTACAGCTTTTCCATTTACGATACGGCTGTTGGACCCACTAACTCTCTCATCAAAAAGGGTCATTACGCGAGGCGTATCAACCTTAGGCTGATACTTTGAGGATGCCGAATTCGAAAGAACATGGCTAGCCCAGGACTCAGAAGCGTTATCATAAACAAAGGCGGTCGAACGGTCTCTGTGGTGCAAAACTTGCCCATCGACCATTTCAGTCATATTCGCCCACTCGCCATCTACATCGCAGTAGCTAACCCTAGTCGGAACCAACTTGGTTGCGCTAACCAAAGACGACGTAACATTAGTTAGGGAAGCTCCCGGTAGATCAATATCTTCGGTGAGATATTTTGTTGTATTGTTATTGCTTGTTATTGATACATTGCGGATCTGGCCATTAAAATCATCGAAAGAAGCGTAATTTGTACCGAGCAAAGTGTTTTCGAGTTGTTGTACCGATATATTTAATTCTGTCTGTGATCCTTCTAGTTGATCATTAATATATAAATTAAAAGTATCGCCGTTTCTGGTAGCTCTAATTGTATACCAAATTCCTGCTGCTACGGTGCTGGTCGAGTAAATAGCAACATCTGTAGATCCATCAACAAAAAGTAGGATTGTATTACTTGGGGATATTTGTTGAATAGCTAACCTGCCGTCTACACCTGACGTGTATTGACTAAATAAAAACTCTTGTACGTCTACTATATCAAATTTAACCTCAAAGCTTATATCGAAGTCTGCAGTTGGATGAATTAACGGAGACCCCAAATCTACATAATTTGTAGCGCCAGGAAAATCAGCTGTATAATAAGCCGCGTCAACATTATTATAGATCATCCGATTCGTCAAAACATAATAATCTTGATTTAACGGATCAGTTGGAAGAGCCGCTACATTAGTAGCTACGGCGAAGCCATTAGAATCTACATCATAATGAGCCCAAGCCACTCCATCATTAGAGCTAAATACTCGCGCGATGTCGTCATATTGATGAATTACAATCTGCGGAAACAGACTAGGGTCCGAACCAGTGCTCGGAGGAGTCGCAGCAGCAATCGATGGAGCATTACCAGCAACCGTAACCTGATTAACAAACGCTACGTCAGGGCATGTTCCGCATATATTCCCAATGATAGTCATTATTTATTAATTCCTAAGTTATGGTTGGAGCTGTGAATTGTCCATCCAAGTCAATTTCTCGGATTTCGTATTCATTGTTTCGGAGAGCTTTAATGTGATAATTATAACTAGGGAAAAGTTTCAAAACTTTCCGCCAGTCTGATACCACGAAGTCATTTGCTACAATTGGCGACCCGTCCACAGAATAGGGAAATATCATAACACAGGACCTCTCTGCCCTAATTACGCATTCCTGACCCGCTCTTAATTGGGGCGCTTGGACGATATCTCCAGCTGTGCTAGCCTTGATGTAACATCTCCTAGTATTACTAGACACTATTGGCACGTCGGAAATCACCGTTGGAGCGCCAAATTCTTCTAATTCTGAGATAAATTGTCTTTTTTCGGTGCCATTTCCCAGCGGGAAGTAGTACGCATTGTCCGGTGGAGCCGTATTATATACGTTATTTCGGTCGCTAGAGTTCCAAAGAGCCTCTTCCCAGACAAGGTGGGTTATTTGACCATTAAATAAGTGGGTTACGTTGTCAGGTTTATAAACGCCCACGGTGTATTCAATGTCAGGCGAATCATAAATAGGCGTCGGAAGACCAGAGGCTGTCCCAAGCCAAGTATTATTCCTGTAAAAATTGACAGTTCCGCTATTAAACGTGACCATGGCGTGTTGCCATTCATTCGCAGTAAAGACTGCAGTAGACTCCCTAATTTCATTAATGCTTCCGTCAGCACTTGTCACGAATTCAATTCTGCCAGTTTCATCATGTCGAAAAATCCAAGCAAAATCCGGGGACGCATCAGCCCAAGTAGCAGCAATAGTGCCATAATCCGCTACAGTATCTGGATTTATCCAAGCCGCTATAGAAAACTGCGCGCCAGAACCCAGCGGCCCAGAATAAACATAATAATCATCTACATGGTCATAATCCGTATACACATCCGTCGGAGCAATCGCGGTCAATACTTGGTAGCCACTCTCGTCAATTAAATTAACAAAATTTCTAGTATTTGGAATGGCCGGTATGGATGACCCGTCTGGGCTGGTTATGCTAGCGCGCCATGCCTTATCTCTGGCTGCTGTCAAAACAACTGAACAACGGGGCGGAACGTAGAGTTCGTTGTAGATATTGCAGACCACTCGATTAATGGCTGCTTGTGAGTCGTCATAGTCGCATCTGATGCGATAGCCCGTATTTCCCGATTGAAGATGCATAGTGTTCCCAATGCCGAAATCTTCAACTGCCGGGAGGGTTACATAGGCTGAGTCGTCTTCGCTGTCTACTACGGCGAATCTTACGTCAGCCCGAATGTCTGTACCTAATTTAGTCGCTACATAATTCAGTGCAACTTTTTCTTCAACTTCCTTCTCGTCATAGAGGTCCCAAAATATGAATCCTGGGGTAGCTTGTGCTCCGACCCAATCGCCATATCTTTCGCCTAAAGTTGGTGCCCATGAAGGGGGAGTGCTCATCGCGTGTCCTCTCTAATCGCTGAGTCATCATTGCCAGAAAGAGCTTCGTCAAAAACGCTAATTCTGTCGT
>Ga0209578_10001881_pt1 | contig 18544 bp, 15 predicted proteins | sample tdAd472_FD_187127 | JGI IMG/M metagenome (GOLD analysis project Ga0209578, IMG submission 187127) | Marine sediment microbial communities from the Atlantic coast under amendment with organic carbon and nitrate - tdAd47.2 (SPAdes)... | ecosystem: Environmental > Aquatic > Marine > Coastal >...
CACGCCTCTCAGCTTCCTGGGCATCGCGTCTAGCCTTTCCCGCTTGCTTGCCTTGCTTGGCCAATACCGAATCCCCACCGGCTTTCTTTGCGTTGCTGAACACCATCCATAGAAAGACAATGCACAGAGACGCGAAGCCGATGAGGATAAAGGTGCCGAAGCTCATTACGAGAGCTGCTTGTTCGCGCCCAAGCGGCCAACAGCCACGAGAACAGCGCCAATGGTGCCGACAAGGGTCATCACCGCATCGGTCAAGGCATCAGCGCCGAAGGGGAGCTCCCATCCGAGAGTGCCCGCAACAGATACGGCAAACATGATAACGCCACCCCAGAGGGTGCGGGATTGCCAAAAAGGTTTCGTTTCCATTTCTAAAAGTCCTTCCAGTTTTCACCTAAAAACATGGCCCGCTCGGCATTCCGCCGACGCACCAGGCCATCCAGTATTTCGCCGCCAGCATAGACCCAGCGTAGAAACTCATCCGACGCACCACTCTTGTCCCCGGAGTTCAGCTTCTTGAGAAGGGTGGATTTCGATAGTGCGCCGCCCCCCAGATTGAAGGCGAAGCTCACAAGGGCGTCGAACTCGTTTTGGTTAATGTCCACTTCCACAAGGCGGGATACAGCGCCCTCGGCTTCGTCGAGGTCGTCCACCAGGAATTTCTCGGCCTGGATATGCGAGATACGCATTCCCTTCTTGATGTCCTTTGTGGACCCATACCCAATCGTCCAGACGCCAACCGAATCCTGATAGGCGGTCAGACGGCACCCCTCGAACTTCTTGATAAGGGCTATGCCTTCTGGGCTGGTCCTCATGTCAGATACCCGTACCGCCGCATGACATCGCCATGGGCTTCCTCGATCTTTTCTCTCTGGGGCTTGTTCAGCTTGCGCTTGGTGCCGCCGAAGAACTTTGTGTGATTGGAGCCCTCGCCAAATCCATGTTCATCTTCCAGTTTCGATAGCGTTTCGAGATTGGTGAACTTCACGGCCTTGTCGAACCGCTCGTCTTTTTCTAGACCGAATGTTTCAAGCATGACTTCGAAGGCGTTTGGGAGGTCTTCATATTTGATGACCGTCGCTATCTCTTCCCATGACTTCACATGCTCGGACCAGTTCCCTATAGGACTCACAGTGCCTATGGGGCGCTGCACGGCATAGGAAGGGCTTGCCATCTTATCGACAATCTCATCATGTCCCGCCCCTGTGTGCGCGGCTAATGAGGGTGCCACATCGCGCGGGTCACGGATGAAATAGACGGACTTCTCCGTAATTGATTCATCAATCATGCGGAACAGGTGGTCGGCTACGAGGTTTGGGGAATGGGTCTTCATGTACGGGATGCGTTTTACCGACGAACACCATAGAAGGTAGTGCTGTTGAAATGCGGTTCTCAGCCGGAAGAAGGGAGCAGGAGGGGGCATGTCCTTTGGTGACATCCCGGTCGCATTGGCGATAAGCCATTCAGCATCGTCTGCGGGGCAGAACTGAATCTTGCCCAAGGCATCAGGAAGGATAGGCTCATCCGGTGCCATGTGGTAATTGAGAAGGAACAGCCTCGCCCATGTGTTGCCACTCTTGGGATAAGACGCCAGCCATTTGATGCCGGGCGTCATGCGAAGCTCAGGTTTGAGTAGGCGACAAACGTCTGTGAATCTGTTGCCGCCGTCTGGCTATCAACTGTCTGACTGGATGGAGATGCGTCATAATACGTCACCCCGAGCGATAGTCCGCTCGTTCCTGTGCCAACTGGCGTTGTTTGCGTGAACGCTGGGGATGTATTCGTGTCGAACTGTGACCCGCAAGCCGCGCCAACAACAAGTGTCGGCGGTGTCCCGCTCGATGCCGTGACGGATACGTCACCGCCCGAAAGAGATGCCGCAACTTCCTGATCTGAAAAGCTCGGCGTCGAAACGGGCCGCCATATCTGACATGCCATCAACTGATTGGTGTCCGCGCCGCCCGTGATTTGGGAGCTGACGCTGCCTGTCGAAATATCGCCGGACGTTAGAACCTTGTAGTAAATGCCAGAGTTAAGATCGCGAACCCCGCGAAAATAAATTGTGTCCGTCACAGTGTCATCAAACACTGACCACCCTGTAGGTGGTGTCGCTGTCGTTCCTGTCAGGGCCACCGTGCCGTCGAAACTCTCGGCCACGATTGCCACATCACCCGCCGCCGCAGACCCATGGAATGAGACGCTATAGCCGGAAGCCGAGTTTGTTGTTTCCCCGATGAACGCGAAATCAGACGTAGCAGCTGCGGCTGCACGCTTCGCACCGAAGCCAACAAGGTTTGTGACACCGAGAGCCATTAGACCTCCGTGACGGGCAACTGTGTATTTGTTTCCCGTACCGTCTTGTAGCCCTGTTGGTCCTCGAATCTCTTGAGATCATCGCGCATCAGGACAAAGAAGCGGCGGACAACCCATTCTTCTTTCTGAAGATTTGTTGCCCCATCACCAAGGGCATAGCCCGCATAGTTGAGCAAGCGCGTGACTTGTCCCGCGTCCAACGAGAAATTCTTGGTTACGTTTGGGCTTTGAATTGTGATCTGTGCCATATCAGCCTCTAATCATCATTTGCGGCATCGGTCGTGTAGAACAGCTTGACGCCGTGCAGGCGTGCATCGACGCCCAATGTGTCCGCGCTCACGTCACGATAGACCTGGAAGTAAACAAGTTCGTCATCGCCCGGAGTTCCGGCGATGGTCACAGCAGTAGAGGCCGCGCTGACCATCAGGTCGCCCGCTGTCGTTACCGTGTCTGTGGTGACAACGGCTGTGCCGAATGCGGTGTCAAGAACATCGCTATCGGCCAGCGCCATGCCCTGAATGGCCCATGCCACGGTCCCTGTACCAGAAGCATTCGACCAGAAGAACTGAGCCGTGACGGTTCCAAGGTTCCATGATTTCGGGAACGCCACCGAGAATTGAGCGAACTCGTCCGCCGCCGTGTCAAAGTCAAGGGTTTCGACCATGACCTTGTTGGTGGTGGTTTCTGCCGAGCCCGATGCAGCGCCGGAAGTCGTGCGCGCCGTCATGGCGGAGGCAGGCATCCAGATTGTTTCCGTGCCCACCTTCTTGAGAAGGGTGCCCTCAACGCTCACGTTCCCGGCAGAAGCGCGGGCAAGTGTGGTGTCAGAAGCATGGCCTAATTCAATTGACCCGCACGACACTGCATTGGAGGTGCCAATGTTGATGGTGCCAAACCCTGACCCAATGGACCCAGAAGTAAGAGCGCCTGTGGTCGTCAGGTTCGACAGGCTGTCAATGGCTGACTCAAGAGTTGTCTCGGTCGTCGCGTCAATGGCGTCGATGTTCGAGAGCGTCATGGTCCCCGCGCTATCAGCAAGGATAGTGACGGCACCGAATTTCAGGTTGCCGGATGCGGCTACAACAAGGCTGTCAGTGGTCGTATCGAACGTAAGGGCGGCATCGCCCTCCATGGCGGAGGAAGAAGTCCAGACACCGATTTGACCGTCTGACGGAGTGCCGGATGCGGAGATTCCACCGCCACCGATGTCAGACCCATTTACAGAGAACGTCCAGCCTGTCGGGAGGTTGAATTGATTGGCAGACGTATCAACACGGAAGGCTTCGGTCTTCGCGCCGCCTTCATAAATGTAGCCTACAAAGTCCGATACTTCGGCGGTGTCAGTAACATTAGTCCATTCAAACTCAAGTGTACCGATTTCATGGTCTGCGTCGGCTCCGTTCTTAGCCTTATAGACCGTCTTGACGCCGTGGCCTGCGGACGGGGTGCCGTTTGAGCGCGCGCCAATAATTGCCGCTTGCAATGTTGAGGTACTCGCCGCCGTCTGAACGACCGTTCGGAACCCGTTTGTATCACTCCAAGCGAAGTCAGTGTCCCCGCTCACCTCTCCAGTGGTTGCACCGAAAACAGGTATGTATGTGTCCCCCTGACCAGCCGCGACACGGACAATAGGGTCGCTGTTGATCGTAACGCCAGTGGCGAGGTTAGCGCCGCTAATCGCCCCGGTTACGGTAAGCGTAGCCCCATCCCAGGTGAGATTAGCATCACTATCCTGCGTCCCGGTCCCAGACCAGACGGCAAGGCGGTCGTTCGCGCCCGTGCCAGTTATGCCCGTGGCCGAGAACGTTGTCTGCCCCGTGCCGTTCCCGACCACGATAGTGTTATTATCCGTGTCCCACTGAATGTCGCCTTCCGCCGTGGGGGTCGGCGTGGCGCTCTGCTTCAGGGTCAGGGTGGGTGTGGTGACGGTTTTGTTCGTAAGAGTTTCCGTCCCCGCCAATGTGGCGAAGCTGCCATCGGAAAGGGCTGTGTTGAATTGCGCGGTCGTGCCAGAGAACGTGTTAGACCCAAGGGCGAATGTCTTGTTCGTCAGTGTCTCGGTTCCCGCGAGGGTCGCGAACGAACCATCAGACAGGGCTGTATTGAACTCTGCGGTCGTGCCCGTAACGGTCGCCTCGGAAAGGTCAACTGTGAGCGAGTTGCTGTCCGAATTGATCGTCTTGTTCGTGAAAGTTGCCGTGCCGTCTACATGGGGGAAGGACTTGGTGCCCGTGCCGTCACCGACTTCCAGGTTCTCACCCGTCCGGTCGTATTTGATTTGACCGTCCGTGGTCGGGGCCGCACCGTTCGCGTCCTGAAGAACAAGGGTCGGGGTCGTAATGCTCGGAGATGTGCCGAACAGAAGCGCGCCCGTCCCGCTTTCACCCGTTACAGCGGTGGCAAGATTCGCGCTGGAGGGGGTGGCCAAGAATGTAGCAACATTGGAGCCAAGGTCGGTCCCCATGACGAATGTGTCAGATTGCAGGGCGGTATTAAATTCTGACTTCGACCCCGTGAGGACGTTCCCCGTCCCGCCAAGATCATAGGACTTGTTCGTAAGCGTGGCCGTACCAGATGCCGTCAGGGCATTGATGGTCGATCCGGTCGTAATCTGGATGTCATCGCCCGCATCGTTCGTGAACCAGAGTTCATTCGGCGTGGAGTTCTTGACCCAGACTTGCCCGTCACCTGCTACGTCAGCGGCAGCAGCAGCAACCTCTGACATAAACATAGTCGCTGGAAGCGTCAGGCTTGTCCCATCGAAGGTAAAGCCCGCCGTGTAATCAATGGCCCCAGTACCGGACCAGACGGCTACGGCATTATTCGTGCCCGTGCCCGACACCCCGCCGCCCGCGCCGGGAGCAGCAGCGGCATACCAGATGTCACTCGTTGCGTCATAGGTGAGGACATGCCCATCGGTGGGGCCACCAGTGAGAACAGAAGTGGCAACCGCCACCGCCGTCATATCATTAGTGCCGTCATGGTAACGAAGGCCACCCGGAGCATAGTTCGCAATCGACGTATCGAGCGCGAAATCACCTTGGGCGGAGATCGTGGGCGTAGCAGAGGCAGGGACTTTTACAGACCCACCAGAGAAATCATTTGCGCCTGTGAAGGTATTGGTGGACCCGAACGCCGCGAGAGTGTCATCGGAAACGGCAGTGTTGAACTCAGCCAGTGTTCCCGTGACCGTGTTGTCCGTAAGGTCGATGGTCTTATTGGTGAGCGTTTCGGTTCCAGCCAGCGTGGCGAATGAGCCATCCGTAAGCGCGGTATTGAACTGGGCCGTGGTGCCGGACACCGTGTTCGAGCCAAGAGCAATCGTCTTGTTGGTGAGGGTCGCCGCATGGGCATTGAATGTGAATGTGTCGTTCCCCGTCAGAAGCGGGAGCGTCACCGTCCGATCAGCCGTCAGCTCGGAAGGGGCAAATATATATTGCTGGTTCGAGGACGTGTCATTGATCTGAGGTGTGGTCAGAACAGGGGACGCAAGCGTCTTGTTCGACAGCGTGTCCGTGGACGATATGGTGGGGATTGCTACCCCATCATCAGTAATGGAGCCAACGACAGCGAGAGTAGAGCCATCCCATGTCAGGGAAGAATCACCTTCAATGGTGCCGTCACCCGTCCAGACACCGACTTGGTTATTGGCGGGCGTACCCACCTTGGACACATCACCGGACCCAGAGCCACCGCCACCTGTGCCAGAGTTGGTGGCAAATTCCAGGGCCGTCCCGCTTGAATTGACCGCGACAACCTTGGAGGCATTGTCGGACAGCTTGCCCAGATCAGCCGTAGTGTCAGCAAGGTCAAAGCGAACCGACCGCGCCATGTCGCGCTGTAGGTCGCGTGTGATGGCCGTCAGCTTGTCAAATTCGGTATTGAGCGAGGTCGGGGAAATAGCCCCCGAGGAAAAGTCAGTGCCTCTTACAGCGGGAACGATTGATACAATATCAACCGTAGCCGATGTGACAGATGCGACGAGGGTAATAGAGCCCCCCGTATAGCCGCCGTCATCGGACGTATCCCATGCGACCGTCCAGCCGGACCCGGCAAGTGCCGTTCCATCTACACGGACCTCAAGATCGGACTCATCGAAGACCGTGAACGTAAAGGCGAAAGGCCCCGTTCCCGTCTGTGACGTGTACCGGACATAGCTATTCTCAGCGGGGACAGTAACATGTGCCATTGCGCGACAATGAGGCCGGGAAAGCCACCACTAAACGCACCGGATTATTGAGCCACAACCTCAGTCGGAGAGGGGCCTATAAACTTCTGGCCTTTGTCTTCGACGCGGCGTTCCATGCGTCTCGCCCAACCTGGATCGACCCATTCATTGATGCGCCACAGGATAAGGTAATCCATAGCCGCTTTCGTGTAGAACAGATTGATGCCGGGGAGGTTTGACTGAACGAACCGATTTGCTCTCGGGCCAAAATTCTGCGGGTCCGTGAAGGGTGTTTGAATCAGCCGCGCGAGGTCAACGGCTGCGGCCCCTGTCGGGCCACCAAGAGTTTCCCACGGGGAGCGCCCATATTCGTTATAGTTCTGGAGCAGGAAGTCCCCGTAGATACCGAGCCCGCCGCCCTGCAACATTGCGGAAATCCATACCTTCGCCCCATCCTCCCCGAAGACAGGAACAGGGGTTTTGCCCTTGGCCAGTTCCTTGAGTTGCATGGCCATCATCCCGAACAGGGTGAGCATGGCGATATGGGAGGCAAGGCCAACAAGGTCGCCTCGGCCTTCCCGCAATGCAGCGCGGAGGCCGTGTGCCCCAATATCCCGCACAAGGTTTCTGGATACGGATGTGACCGCAAACATCTTGAGCTGGCCGATTGTACGGTAAGCCTCACCCTCTAGCGTCCCCCTCAAAGACCCCCGGTTGAAAATTGCCCGCTCACGAGCGCCCGGAGTCGGCACACCCGCATCGGCGCGGTCCACAAAGAAGGAGCCGATCTTGTTGTATAACTCGTCCCTAACCCGCTCTACCGCTGTATTTGTGCGGCGCACACGCTCGGCTTCAAGGGTGCGGAGTTTGTTCCTGATGCCTTTCTCCACATCAGGGTCGGTAGCTTTCTCAAGGCTTGCCTCAAGCGCAGCCCGACGAGAGGTAATATCCGTATTGATGGTGTCCAGCTTATCACCAATAAGCGGGCGGTAGGCTTCAGTATCAAGCGCCTCAAGGCGGTCGAGCGTGAAATATGCCCGCCCATCAGGGGCGTCCATTTCCACTTGCTGCATGACACGCCACTCGGGCTCGCCAATATCATACCCGAGAAGTGCGCGCTTGTAGGAGTGCGACAGGCTGTCAAAAGAACCGCGAAGGTTCTCCGCCATTGTGTGAGACATGACAGCATTGATGGCCCGCTTGCGGCCCTCTGTCCATGGGGTCAAGAGGTTGAGCTTGTAGTAGAGCCGATTGAGGTTAGCCAAAGTTCCCGTCAGGTGGTCGTCTGCATTCCAGCGCGCGGCCATGTCCCCGATTAGCCCTTCGAGGCCGACGAGGTTGGTTTGTGCTTGGCGGCGGGCATCCTCACTGAACCTGAATCCGTCTTGTAGATAGTCGGTAACGGCGCTGTGAAGGTTCCCGTTTTGCCATCGGATTTCCGATGTGGACGAGCCAATATCGGACACAGACGTTACAGTAGAAAGGCCAAGTTTTGACCAGGACTGAACTGCCCGCACCCACGAGAAGACATGCGCCCAGAACAGACTGCCTACCTGACGAGTGGTGCCGTCGATCTCTGCGAACTCGTTGCTGAGAACCTTCTTGTCATGCTCGCTGATTGCGGGCCTGTCATTGAAGTATTTGTCTTCAGCGGCGGCGACGATCTTGTCAAACATGGCCCTCGGGTTGGTCCCGAAGGTTTCCATGAGGGCGGTATGTTCTGCCGCACGGTCAAGGCCACGGACGAAGCCCTCCACGAGAGACATTTTCCCGAATTGCTCATTATACCTGAACCATGATTCAGCGTCCTTGAAGTGCAGGACGCGGTGCTGGCTGATCTTCTTCGCAAGGTTTGCTGGTCCCGTGAACTGTAGGTCCGTGGGCGCGTGATCCCCGACATGGAGGTGCCGTCCCTTGATGATGTTTGTGTAAACCTCTTGCAGAAACTTTACGGGGTCAGCCCCGTTGAATGTACGTTCGTCAAGAAGGGGGAGGATGGTGTTGACCCACCCGTCACGCCCCATTCGCATGATCGCGTGTTGATCGTGGGTGTGACGCACGATGTAATCCCAAAGCTTACCGACAGACGCCCCGACGCGGTTCTGGTCAAGCCGCGCCCGCTCCTGCACACGGTGGAAAATCTCGGCGATCTTGCGGGCCTGTTGAATGCCTGTAACGGAATCCTCACCCGATCCAACAGCGACTAGCTCCCTGGCAATCTCAAGGTCAAGCTCACCAATGCCCTGTCCGTCCGGGCCACGGCGCTTGGTCATAATCTCAAGAAGGCCCTCACGCTCCAGTTCACGCGCAAGCATGGACACATACGTCATGTGGCGGGTTTTGCCGTTGGCGGCAACGGACCTGTGGCCCCCAGCCACTTCGCCTTCCGTGCCTACGGTCAGGGCAGCGATAGCCTCACGAAGGCTCAATCCCTCTGCCACACCCGCGTCAATGCGGTTCATGGCGCGGTCAAAGGCAAGAATGTTGAACGCCCTGTTCCGGCGCTCGATCAGTGTTGCGCGGCGGACATCATCCACAACTTCTTCTGCGGCTTGGCCCAGAACATCGGCCTCGGCTTGTGCCCGGTCACGCCCACGAATCTGACGAGCGCGTCTTTGCACTTCCTTGGCAATCTGTTTCAGGTCAGATTCTTTGAGGGTTTCGTCCCCAAGGATTTCCCGAACGCCAGCGATACATGCGTCAATGGACATGGCTATCCCCTTCCTATGCAGGTGGCGACAGCTTTAGTGGCACGGGTCCACAAGTCAATCTCACGAGCGGTTTCCTCGGGGGAGAGACGGTCACGGGCCAGAGCCGCATCCATTTCACCCTCGGCAATCAACTGGTCAATCTGGGCATCCAGATCGGCTATCTCATCCTCAATGCCCAAATCGCTCTTTTCCGCGTCAGCGAGACGCTGCTGATATTCCTGCTGTGCCCGCTCTGCGTCTGTGACCCTGCGAAGGCCCAAATGGTGATCGGCATCGGCCTGCGCCATACGGTCCACGCGGCGGGTCATCTCAATCTTGTTGGCATCGGCCCACTGAAGGCCCTCGGAGGCAAGCTGTTCAGGGGTGCGCCCGGCTTCCAGTGCCTCCCTATATCGTCTGTCTGCCTTGGCAGCCGCTTTAGAGGCCCGTGAGAGGGCTTCCTGCGCCCTGGCGCGCTCCGCGTTGGCCGCTTCTATGCGCGACTCCTCACGCTTCCTGATAGCCTCCAGCGCCGTTATCTCGGCATCTGCTCGGCCTTTGGCGCGTGGTAGTTCTTCCTTGACCGTATCTCCCAGTAGCGCCCGTTCCCGTTCGAGGGTGGCGCGACGAAGGCGGTCTGTCGTGGGCTGGGCCAGTTCGGCCTCGATTTCCCCAAGGCGCTGGCCAAGGGCCTCGTCCACATGACGGGCAATAAGAGCGGGGCCGCCCTCTGCCCTGTCTTTGACGAGTTGCGCGCGGTCGGTTGTGGCGGAATCCACTTCAGTACGGGCACGTTCTATTTCGGCGTCGATGCGCCCCACCTCGGCCTGTGACTCCTGAAGGCGGGTATTGGCCCTCTGGACACGCTCCGATTCGCGGCGGATACGGTCATAATGAGGATGGGCTGGGTCATCGAACGCGGGGTCGGCTCGGACAATCGGCTCCACATCCACGTTGCGGCCCTGAACAAACTGAGACACAGCAGCCCGGAGGCTCGTTTCTCTGGTCTGCGGTCTGGTGCGGCCCAAGGCATCGCCAAGAGCGCCGAAGCCCACATGGAACCCGCCACCCAAGGCAGTACCGAATACCACGTTCATAAGGCTGTCTGTCAGGCCATAATCCGCTTGCTCATAGCGGGCGTTGCCATAGACAATTGGCTCGACAAGAGCAGCGCCAACAGCACCTTCCGCCAAACCACGCGTGAGCCGCGCCCCGGTCGTACCAAGGCGGGCACTCAGGGCCGCATAGCGGGTTTCACCCACAACAGGGATAAAGGCTGACGCCACATTGAGGGGGTCAACGGCAGAAAGAGCGAGCCCAAAGAACAGGTCGCCTGCCACTTGCCCCGCGCCTTGACGCCTGTGTGAGAGGATGAACTGCCTCTGGTTTTCCCGCCGCTTGCGGTCCATCATTATCTCAAGCGCCCGCTCAGGGATTGGCCCGTCAAAATTCAGGCCCAGATCGCCCGCACGGTCATTTGCTTCTTCCGCAGAGATGATGGGGCTGTCAGGCGGGGCCGCTTCTTGCACCACCATGCCCTGCCGGCGGATTTCCTGCTGGCCATACCTGGCCTCGCGGAGTTCGGTGTAGCGACCATACGACGGCGCGGGATTAAAGTTCAGAACCTCAGACGCATACGCGCCGAATGCATCGGGGTTGAAATAGCCAACCTCAATGCTCTGGAGGCGGCGATAGTCATCCTCGGGGGAAACCTGTATCGCACCTGACTGGAGAGGGGCTGCCATTACGGGGCTATCGCCTCCATCTGCGCCCGCACTTCTTCCATGGCCCGCGCGTTCCGTTCCTCAAGATTAAGCGGCACGTCATCCCACGCTATGAAAACCTGCTCTCCCGTCTGTGCGTCGATTACGGGGAACCCTGATGGGTCGAACAGAACAACACCTTGGTCATCAGGGCGGGTGGCCCAAATGCCGCCCTCTTGAACCTGCTGAACATAAGCGCGACGAAGGAATGCCGCTTCATCTCCACTATACGCTGACATATCCATTGCTGGAGTAATGAGGTGCTGGGACCTGATCTCTCCAAGCATCTGGCTTCGCCGCTCTGCCGCCCTTTCGGCCTGCGCAATCGTGTCAAATGCCGCGAATGTCTGGCCGCTCTGCACAGCGTTTTCAACGGCAGCATCGTCCCCTAGAAACTGCCCGCCCCATATAGACGGTATATTTGTTGGACGACCATCATTTAGGCGAGGGTCTGTCACTGTAATTGAATACTCGGTAGCGTATGACCCATCTCCCATTGGAATGCGCGGGCGGCTTAGGTCAATCGTTGCCCCACTCTCATCGGCAGTTGGCGGGGCCATTAAATTGTCCATGTACCTATCAATACGGTATTCAACATCAGGAACAACCACGTTGGTTGGAATCCGCAGTGTCCCCTCGAACTGGTATCTGTCGGTATATGCCCTTGCCGCCATCTCCGCCGCTTGGCGTGGGGTCGCGCCCTCAATATGCGCCTGCATGGCAAGGTCCATTGTCTGGCTGAACGCCCGATCAAAGTCGGATGCTACATTAGGGTTTCCGGGGACAATCGTAGAGAACACGGGGTCGAGAACACGGTTCACTTCCTCTGACAACTGAGAAAGAGCGGACCTATCGCGCGATCCACTATTAGCGTCCCGGCTCTGGATCATCGCACGGCGCTCTTGAGTGGTTGATGTCGCCGCCCGCTCTGCCAAAGCAGATGCCGCCGTTCCTTGCGTGTTGGCAATCAAGAGGGCCGCTGGAGGCATCCCCGCTTGTTCCAGCTCACCAAACAACTGGGACGCATAGGGGCCGTATGTTTGCTCGATGCCTGTAACGGTAGAGACAAGCGTTGCTCTCATATTTGGGTCTTCGGGATCGAGAACAAAGCTCTCTACCATTCGCGCGGCCTGATCATCAGATACAATGCGCGTATCACGGTCCAACCACCCCGCACGGCGTTGAGCATCAAGGAGTTCCCCTGTCGCCCGCATTGTAAGTGCTGGGTCGCCGCTCTCCTGCGCTTGCTGCCACAGGCTTGCCACATCCTCATTCGTCGCCATGACAAAGCCAGCGGGGTCATCGCGATAGCTGTTGATAACGCCCTGCGCTTGGGAGATTGCTTGCAGGCGGTTATCAAGGGCAACACCCGTGTAGTTATCCTGAACTTCCTGAACAAGTGACGCGCGCTCTCTATAGTCAGCCGTGATGTAGCTTTGACGAAGGTCATAGAGATCAACGCTCTCATTGATCCCGGCCATAATTTCCGCACCTTGCGGCAAGCCGCTCATGCGCCGCACAAATGACGCAGGCGGAAGTTCGCCACGGTTGGCGGCATTCGCCTCTACGTCACGAATCTCGCCCTGCATTGCCTCAAGGGCAGCGGCAGATGCTCTGCGTCGATCCTGATCTATCTGGCGGACATCGCTCAGAATGGACCGGGAATAGGTGTCATACTCGGTGCTGGAGAGTGTCAGTCCACCAAGGGCTTCCTCGACAAATCCCCGCGCTTCCTCAACATTCCCACTATCTTCATATACGGCGAGTGCCGTGTGACGGACGAAGCCAATACGGGCGTTCTGGTCGAACTCGTCGAGGGCTTGCTGTGCATATTCCTCGGGATAGTTAAGACCATCTGCCGTTGCGCGCCATTGAGCGTCTTGGGCGACAGAGGTGCGGATGGCCTGAAACTCGGGCATATCCCACGCCGATGGGCCGTACTCTCGCGCCAGCGTGTCTGCCTGAGCATAGGAATTATCCATCCGCATTGTCGTGGCGTTCTCAGCCTCGCGCAATGCTTCCTGATTTGCGGCAGTACGAAGACGAAGTTCCTCGCGCTGGTATCTGCGCCGCAGCATAAGCTCCAGGTCTTGCGCGATAGCACCGTCTGCTGCTGACACTTGCTGGTCAACAATGCCCTCAACGGCGGATGCGAACTGTTCGGGGTCGGGGAATTCCTCGGCAAGATCAAATGCCGTGCGGTCAGCCTCTATTGCTGCCGTCGCCATAGTGCGCTGGTTATTGATCTGCTGTTGGGCTTCAATCTGAGCACCAATCTCATTCGCTGAATCACGAACCGCCTGACCAAGCTGCGCCTTCGCCCGGTATTCCAACCCCGCCGAACTGGTTAGATCGACGTTAGGGGTGGGCGTAGCGTCCTGAACTGTGGGGAGTGTCTGGGGCATATCAGGTTCCTATAGACCACCACGGGCCGGATGACGCGCTCGCGGTCGGGGTCTTCTGAGGAGAGAACCCGCTTGCTGCCGATAGGAGCTGCGGAACCGCTTGGAGGAACCCGCCAACATAGGCAGAGTTCGCTGCTTGGGAATATCCGTTTGCCGCAGTTGTCGCGCGGAACTGTTCAAGCCTCGTCCCCAGATCAGCGGCACCACGGGCATAGCGGGACCGCTCGCGCTCATTCTGACGGATCGCAAAGGATGTGGGGCTATCGAGCCCGACCCCGCGAGAGACACGCATTGTATCAATTGAAGCCAAAACACGGTTCAGCTCATCCCGCTTCTGGGCGCTGATCTGCTTGCCCCGAATACCAGCGATCTCCCCTTCAATCCGTGCCGCCTGAGACTGTGCATCATAGGCTTTGGACTGCTGGATGCCAGAGTAGATGGAGGCCCCCGCACTAGCGACGGAACTCGCTATGGCAATTGTCGCTGATACCGGGTCCATTACGAAGTCTCCACTTGCATAGTTACGGCGCGGACGGTCAGCTCGGCTCCTTCGCCTTTTAGCTGTTTTATCTGGAGTGATGGGGCCACTGTCCAGCCCATCGCCGTTCCTGTGTAGGTCTTGGTCGCCGTAGCGCCATCGACAGAAAGGTCATCGCCCCCGAGATAGGGCCAGAACAGTTTTGTCTTAGACCTGCCATTTGCACTAACGCGGAATGGTCCTGATTCCAGAACGTCCACGTCAAATCTTGTAATTCTGCACCGCCTTGAACCCATGTATTTGTTCACATAAGGGGTTGGCTCCAGAGTAAACGCAAAGTCATGTCCGATTGTAAGGTCCGTGTCAGCCGGATAATCCGCCATATCACCAGACCCATTCAATGTCCCAGAATAGACGACAGACTTGGCTTTGACCACCTCTGCCTCTTGTGATGCACGGGCCGCGACGGCGGCGGTGAATGCCACCTCATCGTCTGTCAGCGCATCAAAATCCAGATCGCATAAGCGATAGTCATCCCCAGCTTTGGAGATGAAGACCACTTCATCATTGTCGGCTATAATATCTTCCCACGTCCCGAACCCTCGCGACCATTTTCCCATGGCCACAAGTTCCTGCCCCCGACGATACATAAGGACAACGAGGCTTCCATCGTCATTGAGGGCGAAGGCATACCGCTCACTTCTGCCGTCCAGGCCGTCAGCAACCACAAGGCGCGATGGATCAGAAATCAGGTGATACGCCCCCTCCGAAATCTCGGTGGTCAACCATGAACGGCGCACCGTCCCGGTCGGGGTGGCCACAAGAATACGTTTTGCCGCTTCATCAATGAATAGAACGCCCTCCGCAGTCGTTACTGGAGGGACGCTCGCAATCGCATCAGGGCTAATCAGGTAGAAGCCGATGTTCGTCGGCGTCATGGGCGAGTCCGATGATTCCGGCACATAGTATGACCCACGATCCGTGAACACGAGCAATTGGTTCGATGAGGAGAAATACCGGATTGTCGAGTTCGGGTCATCCCCCAGCGTTTCCACAATTGCCTCATTATCGAAGGCATCGCCCGTGTTGAAATCACCAAGGGCACCGAGAGCCGAGGCAGCAAATACGTTCGTTGCTTGCGGAAAGCCCCCAAGGCATAGACGGTTCCGGTGGATGATCCCCGTGCTGGGATACCCCCTCGCAGCACTCACAAGGCTTTCATCCCAGATGGTCGTCGCGGCGGGTGTTGCCGCACTCGCTACAGCCGATATAGGCGATGAGGATTCAGGGCCGACGAGATTATTGGTCGATGACGTGGACGGAGCATCATATGTCTGGAACATCACGACCGTAACGTGCGTGGAATCTGGGATAGAAGTCACAATACAGGTCAGTTCATCCAGATCGGTTTGGCATACCTGGCCCACCTTGAAGCCCGCAGAAGAACCTACGGTTAGATTATGGGATGGGTAGATCGTGTCCTGCACCGTCGCCGTGCATGATGTGGTGGTATTCGCTGCCGTGACTTCCACCTCGTTATTGATGAGGAAGCGGAAGCGAGTGCCCACGTCAGCGGACGTTCCCGTCAGAACAGCGGAGGAGAATGTGAGGGTTATCGACCCTGTGCGGGCCGAAACCCCCATGGTAATGCCCGGGTCGGAAAAGCGATAGAAGGGCTGGTTGATCTTGTTCCCGATGCCTGAGACGAAGGACAGGTCAGCGCGCGTCCATGTGCCGCTCGCACCATAGGTCAAGACCTGAGTGATATAGTCCTCATGGAGGATATAGACGGCGTTCTCGTCAGAGGTAATGACGAGTTCCTGAATCTCAGCCGCAGTTGTCCATGGAAGGTCAGCCGTGATTGTCTGGATGGCCGTGCCAGATGAATTGTATATCGCCACTTCAGACCGCGCATCGCCCGTGTCATAATAGAGGAATAGTTCTTCCTTGACGCCGTTGCGGCCCTTGTAGCGGTGGAGGCGACCGGGGAGAGTTCCCAAGACAGCCCGTTGCGTAGAGCCGGGGCGTCTCTTTGCCCCACCACCACGAACGGTGATCGCATTCCTGAATTGGGCGCAGGCGGTATTGAACGCCTCGCTATCCCCCCGCCGCATAAACTCGGGGCTCAGTTCGCCGCGTTCGAAGGAGGGCCTGAAATCTCTTTGTCTGGACATGACGCCTCCTAGTTCGTGGCGTCTGCGTGTGCAGTCCAGCTATATGCCATCTTCGTGCCGTTCGTGACTTGCGAGCCGCGCCATGCACGGACCAGCACGGGATCAGGATCGCGGAGCGGTGTTCTGCCCCGGTTCCGGTCACGAGCCTTGGCTTGCGTGAGCTTCTGGTTCCCAATGGCGTCATAAAGGTTGCCCTTCTGATCGTCATTCAGGATGCCCCGCGCCAGATAGGCGGCGAGCTTGTTGACAATTCCCCAAGCGAAATCAGCAGGCCAGTCCTGTTCACCCGCCCGATATGTATAGAAAATCTTGAACCCGTCATCGTTCTCGACGTTACAGATCATCTTGCCGCCACGGACCACATAGTCCTCGAATTGGTAGGTATCGAGCTGGATAAAGCGCGGCAGTAGAATATCGGAAGGAAGCGGGTATGAATACGCGGGCTCGTCGTTGGTTTCCGCATCCTGGGTCAAGGCGCTGGATTTGGTGGCGAACGACCAGCCGTGCATCATCAGGGCTTCGGCCACGATCCCCTCATACCCAGCCTTAGCAATCACCGCCTCATCCGTCTGATCGTCAATAGACGCGGGGGGCTCAAGGCCGAGCATCGGCATTGCAGCGCGGAAGATTTCAACAGGAGCGGCGAAAATAGTCATGCTGCGAAATTGAGCCTTTGGAACTCAAGTCATAACGCACCAACAGTAAGGGCGGCCCCCGGAGGAAAGGACCGCCCTCGCGCTGTGTCGGTGAGGGGAAGGAGAAACCACCCACCGGGAGGAAGTTGTTATGCGCCTTCCCAGTTCGTGCCGCTCGCGGCGGACACAACGAGCTTGCCCGTAATCGGGTGTCGGGCGGCTACATACTGGTCGGTCGGATTGGCGCTTGCTACCGCACGGGCAACAAGGACGCCGTTCACGTCCGTGAGGTATGTATAGTGCTTCTTCGAAGTATGCTCAAGCCATTCCGTGCCCGTAACCGCAGTCACATCACCGGAATAGGAATCAGCCGTAAGGCCAATGCCCGTAGCCGCTTCCGAAATCCACCATTCGATTTCGTGGACCGCATCAATTGCGGTGCCTGCGCCGTCCTTGACCGTGATGGTAATATCCATGGCGTCGGTAACGGTAGAAGCCGCAAGACCAATGGTCAGGTCAATGGCCGCGTCATCGAGAACATTGAGTTCCGCGCCCGTTGCCGTGACAGGGGTTCCCGCCACAGACAACTTGCCCGCCGTGAAGTCGAGGCCGGATTCTTTCGGAGTGGCCAGAACAGTGCCATACGGGTCGGTAATAACTTGCTCGCCAACCACATCCACATCATTGAAGGAATACGTCGCCGTCCCGCTCGTATAAGCAGAACAGGTCATGCGGACCTTTGCGCGGTCCCCAATATGATCGTAGGTGCCGGAGGGGTTGGTGGAAGCATCGAGGGTCGCTACCGTTTCCCAGGCACCGCCGCCATTCCGATCCACTTCGAGCAGAACAGTCGCGGTCGCGGACCCGGAAAGGGAATACTCGACATTCTCATTCCGCTTGATGCTCAGCTGTGAGCTGGACCCTACAGCGGTAAATGTGCTGGATACGGTCGTCATTGGATTGGCTCCCTATGCCGCCAACGGCTGTAACAGCTCTGCGGCTTTTTCTTGCATATATTTCTTGCGGTCCGCCTCACTCAACGCATTCCATGTCGCAATGGAATTTGCGGGGTCTTTCGCAAGATGGTCGGAGACGGCGGCTTTCAGGACTACTTCCCTGTCCACTTCCGTCCCCGCGTCTTCGTCTTTGAAGACTTTGGGAGGCAGGCGGTAGGATTTGGCTCGTTCGCCGTGATCGGCGACCTTCTCGCCCTTCTCGGGCTTTGCCTTCTTCTCACCTGCCTCCGTCTTTACCTTCGCACCTTCCACTTCTGCATCAGAGGGCAGTTGATCCTTGAACTGGTCAGGAACATCGTTCCAGCCTTTCTCAAACCGATAGCCCTTGATGTAGAAGGGAAGTCTGAAGCGTACTTTCACGGTTCACCTGTTAGTTAGTGGCGTCCGGCAGTGACGTGATACGATGCGGGTCTTTCGTCAGGAAGGCATTGAACTTGCCTGCCGTCAGAGCAGCCCCACCGATCACAAGTTGGGCACCAAGATACCGCTCGTAGGGCCATACGGTCCCGTCAGGAACCGCAACGCAGACCACCGTGTCACCCGCCGCAACGCTGCCGTAAGCAATCGTGTCAGAGGTGTAGTGGGCGGATTCAGTACCGTCCGTCGAGATCGTGGTCGTCGAGTCCGATACCAGTTTGAACTGGACCGTTGCCGAACCGCCCGATGTCGGGGTCGTGTCACAGGTCACAACGAAATAAAGAGGTTCGCCGTGTCCGATTTCGCGGGCCGCAGCAGTAGCGCCGAGGTCAACGTATGAGTCGGAATTGTGGGTCGCTTGGGTCGTCTCGGCCTGCGCGTCCATAAATTCCAAGAGTTCGTCCATAATCATGGTTTTATCTCCACCTTTCTCTATGGATTAGGTAACGCGGGCTTCGTTGCCAGCCAGGGCATCGCAACGCCGAACC
>Ga0209578_10001883_pt1 | contig 18525 bp, 17 predicted proteins | sample tdAd472_FD_187127 | JGI IMG/M metagenome (GOLD analysis project Ga0209578, IMG submission 187127) | Marine sediment microbial communities from the Atlantic coast under amendment with organic carbon and nitrate - tdAd47.2 (SPAdes)... | ecosystem: Environmental > Aquatic > Marine > Coastal >...
GCTCGCGCTTGCGACACCACTGCGCCCACACCGTGCGCGCCTTGAGCCACATCCAGGTGTTGAACGAGCGGTCGGGGTCGTAGGTCTTGCGGGTCAGGCTCTCCTGCAGCAAGAGCAGGGTCTGCTGCAGGCAATCGTCGGCCTCGTGCTCGTCGCGGGTCATGCGGCGGAAGTAGGCGTAGATCCGGCGCAGGATGCGCTGGAACAGCGCGGCGTGGGCGACCCGCGAGGCGGGCGCGCCGCTGTCCATCGCCTCCCCTGCCAGCTCGGTGGTGGTGTGCACGTCAGGCGGCGGGGGGGTCCGGCTCGGGCGTCGCGTCGGGCGCTGGCGCGGGAGTAGCCTCGGCCGGGGGGGGAGTTCCCACGTCGGGGCTCGCCTCAGCAGGGGGGGCAGCTTCGACGTCTGGGCTCGCTTCGAGTTCGGGTGGTGAGGCCCCGCCGCCCGGGGGGTCCGGGGGCAGCTCGGCCAACTCCTTGATGTGCGGGAGCGCGAACTCGGTCCAGAGGGTCTTGGTGAGGCTGGCGATGGGCACGGCCAGCAGCACGCCGAACAAGCCGAAGAGCTTGGCGAACACGAAGAACGAGAGCAGGAGCGCGACGGGTGTCAGCCCCACCTCGCGGCCCATGATCACCGGCGCGACGACCGCCTCCAGCGCCTCGGCCGCGGAGAAGGTGCCCACGATCCACAGGGTGAACCACAGCCAGTGGTCCGAGTCGAAGGACACCAGGAGCGCGATCGACCCGCACACCGCCCAGGTGAGGAAGGGCACGAAGGAGAGGAACGTGGCCATCACCCCGAGGAAGATCGCGAACGGCACCCCCGCCGCCGAGAGCCCGATGGTCACCACGGTGCCTTTGCAGATGCACACCAGCAGCTTGCCGCGGAAGAAGGCCGAGAACTGCCGATCGAGGTCGGCGCTGAGGCGCAGGATCCGTTCGCGCTGGGTGGCCGGGAGGTGGTCGCGGACCTTCTGCTTCAGCTCGGGCCACGACTGGAGGAGGAAGAACGTGTACATCGGGACCAGGAGCACGTAGCTCAAGAGCACGTTCAGGTCGTGGAGGCTGCTGCGCAGCCAGGCGCTGACGCTGGCGCCTGCGCGGGAGAACACCGAGGAGTTGCGCGCGAAGAACGCCTTGACCTGACTCAGCTGCTCTGGCCCGAGCATGCCCTGGGCCTGCTGAGTCGCCGAGGTCGCTGCCCGTTCGATGGCGCCCGGCTGCCGCGCGCCGTCGCCGTTGACGTCGAGGAACGGGACCGACCCCTCGTGGCCGAGGCTGCGTCCCTGCGCGTCGGGGCCGTCGGCGAGCGCGGAGATCAGCTCCGCGTCCTCCGGGTTCTGGGGGCGCAGGTAGCGCTCGCCGCCGAGGTCGCGGGCGAGGTCGTCCACGTAACGGGCGACCTGGAAGCCCGCGAAGATCGCGGTCCCCGCGAGCGTGAGCAGGATCACGATGAACAGGAGCCCAACCCCGATGTCGCGGCGGATCCCCTTGCGCTCCCCCCAGGCGACGAGGGGGTCGCACACGTAGGCGACGAGGACCCCGAGGAGGAAGGGGTTCAGCACGTCGCTGAGGTAGAAGCCGAGACAGAACACCGAGACGACGGCCACGGTCCAGCCGAGCACCCGCCTGGAGGGGACGCGGAGGGTGAACTTCGCCTGAAGAGGCGGCTCGTCGGTGGCGGCGCTGCTCAACGGGCTGCTAGGCGATGGCGGACTGCTCGCGTCCGCTCAGCTCACGCGCCGTCGCCCGTGGGGGCGCGGTGAGGCAGCTGGCGTCGAGCATGGCGAACAGCCGCGCCGGGTCGAACGCTTCCTCGAAGTCGTAGACGTCCTGGAAGTCCTCGAGCCGATCGTCCTCTGTCTTGCTCAGCAGCTCGCAGTCGACGAGGTCGAACACCATTTCGCCCACGTGCGCGGTGCTGCGGACGCCCCACTCCTTGAGCACGATCTGGCAGAGGGGGCCAAAGGAGTCGATGGCCAGCTGGCGGTAGCCCTCGAGGAGCTCGGTCCCGCTCACGTGGCGCTTCTCCTTCACGAGCTGCTGGGCGTAGTCCAGCGCCTCGCGCAGGAACAGATAAGCCTCGAGGGTGAACCGGCGCTTGGTCCGCACGAGGTTGCGCAGTTGCTGCAAGGCGTCGGTGGTCTCGCTCATGAATCCTCCGGGGGCAAGAGTTTACGCGCCTGTGTCCGGGAGGTGAAGCGAAAAGCCCGGCGAGGGAAGCTCTGTGGCGTCGGGCAGCGGCCGCCGGTGATCAGGCCGTAGACTGAGGGGGTGGACTCCCTCGAGCACTTGCACGCTGATATCGACACCGCCGCGGGCCGGCTGCACGCGCAGCATGAGGAAGTGCTGCAGTGCGCGCGCGGCTGCGCGGACTGCTGCATCGACGGGGTGACGGTGTTCGAGGTCGAGGCAGAGCGGATCCGCGCCGAGCACGCTGAGCTGTTAGCCGAGGGGGCGCCTCACCCCGAGGGCGCGTGCGCGTTCCTCGACGGGGAGCGCGCCTGCCGGATCTACTCCGCGCGCCCCTACGTGTGCCGCACGCAAGGTCTGCCCCTGCGCTGGCTCGACGAGCTCGAAGGGCAGGTCGTGGAGTATCGCGACGTGTGTCCGCTCAACGAGGCGGTCGCGGTCGAGTCCCTCGCGCCGGAGGCCTGCTGGAGCTTGGGGCCGGTCGAGCAGCGCCTGCAGGCGTTGCAGCGCGAGGCCCACGGCGAGCTGCGCCGGGTGACCCTGCGCTCGCTGTTCGCGGGGGGCTAGCCGCCGAGGCTGCCGACGAGGCCCTTGGTCTTGGCCTTGGGTCGCTGGGCGGGGGTGCCTCGAGCGGGCTGCTGGTCCGTCCCGGCTGGAGCTGGGCTCGCGTCCTTGGCCGTCTCGAGGAAGACCTCCTGGGAGTGGGTGAACACGAAGCCCTTCGCCTGGATCGTGTCTCCCACGCGTTGGAGGAGCGCGGCCCCCGGACCGCTGACGGACAGCGCCCCCAGCTCGGGATGGATCACCCGCTGGCCCTCGACCTTCAGAGCTACGGTCTCGTCCAGCGCTACCGGGCTCTTGATGTCGAGTACCTGGATCTGATTCGTCAGCGGGCGCCCGGGCAGCATACGGCCCTGCATGACGCGGCCCACGGAGTAGCCGGTCTTGCCCGCGACCTTGACCACCCGACCCTCCCACTGAGCGATCCGCTCCAGGTTTGCCTGGGCGAGGGCCTCGGCCTCCTCTCGCCCCTCGGGGTTCGGCTGGACGACGAAGCTCACCAGCTCCACGCGACCGATCTTGACCGACTTGATCGCCCCCTTGCGATTACGCTTGACCACCACCTTGCCCTCGGCCTCGTGCGGTTGGGGTCCGTTGGCGAGGGCCGGGGTGGCCAACAGGGCGGCGAGAACGATCCAGTGCCTCATGAGTCTTCCTCCACTTGACCCACTCGCGTGCAAGCGCCAGACCAACGCGGTGACTGGGCTTAGGCAGAGGGGTGGCGCCGGAGCACTACACCTGAGGCAGGCCCGGTCGGAGTCCGGCCCCAAAATTCCCGTCCGCAGAGCGACGGTGGGGAAGCGAGACGGGGCCGAGTTACCCCCGAGGCTGGTCCACATCGACGCGGACCAGGCCGTCGACGACCTCTGTGGGGTAGCTGCGCACGTGGGCGCCCTGGCGACAGGCGCCCGAGGTCAGGTCGAAGGCCCAGCCGTGCCAGGGGCAGTAGACCGTCGTGCCCTGCACGTCGCCCTCGGCCAGCGGACCCTCGGCGTGGGGGCAGGCGTTGTCGATGGCGAAGACCCTGTCGGCCGTGCGGAACAGCGCCAACCGGTAGCCCTGGACATCGACCACCGTGCCTCGCCCTGGGGTCAGCTCGTCGAACTTGGCGACGGCTTCGAACACGTGAACCTCCGACCGGCGAGGATACGCGCCCCCGACGACGCGCCAAGCCTCAGCCCAGCCGGGCGCGCAGCTCGAGGAAGCAGGCTGGGGCCGCGAGCAAGCGGCTGCCGTACCAGGAGAACGGCTCGCCGTCGACGAGCAGCGCGCTGCAACCGAGCTCGGCCACGAGCGCGGCGGCGTGCTTGGCCTCGAAGGGGAAGGGCTCGCTGGAGAGCAGGAGCGCGTCCGGGGCCAACCCATGCAGCTCGGCGGGGGTGGTCTCCGGGTAGCGCTCGCGGTCGGCGAACACGTTCACGCAGCCGGCGGCGTCGAGCATCGCGTCGATGAACGTGCCCCCGCCGGCGACCATCAGCGGCTCGCGCCAGATGAGGTAGGCCACCCGAGAGCGCGGATCCGGCGGCGACTGGAGGCTCGCGAAGGCGGCAGCGATCCGCTCGACCAGCGCAGCGGCTTGGCCGGGGCGGGCCGTCAACTCGCCGACGTCCCGGATCATGGCCAGCGCCTGAGGCAGGTCGGCGACGCGGGTCACGTAGACGGGGGCGAGGGCGCTGAGGGCCTCCACGTCCGCGGCGGTGTTCTCTTCCTGGTTCGCGAGGATCAAGTCCGGCTCCAGCGCCCGCACCCGCTCGAGGTTCACTCGCTTGGTGCCGCCGACCCGGGCCTTCCGGTCGCGCCAGCCGGGTGGGCGGACGCAGAAGGTGGTCAAGCCCACGACCTGCTCATCGAGCTCGAGGTCCGCGAGGAGCTCGGTCAGGCTGGGGACCAGGGACACGATCCGCTGTGGGGCCAAGGGGACCTCCAGCTCGCGGTCGAGGGCGTCGCGGACGACGCGCACCCTACAGGTTGCGCCGGTACTCGCCGCCGACCTCATACAGCGCGCCGGTGATCTGGCCCAGGCTGCAGTGCTCGACGGCGTCGAGCAGGGCCCCGAACAGGTTCTCGCCGCTCAGCGCCGTGCGCTTGAGTGCGTCGAGGGCGGCGGCGCTCTCGGCGGCGTGGGCCTGCTGGAACGCGCGCAGGCGCGCGATGCAGCCCTGCTTCTCCTCAGGGGTTGCGCGGCTGAGCTCGACGTCGCGCGGGGTCTGGGCCTGCTCCTGGTTTCGCGGGAGGAAGGTGTTGACCCCGACGATGGGCAGCTCGCCGGAGTGCTTGAGGTGCTCGTACTTGAGGGAGTCGCTCTGGATCTCGCCGCGCTGGTACATCAACTCCATCGCGCCGAGCACGCCGCCGCGCGCGGTCAAGCGGTCGAACTCCTTGAGCACCGCCTCCTCGACGAGGTCCGTCAGCTCCTCGACGATGAAGCTGCCCTGGGTCGCGTTCTCGCAGTCGACGAGGCCGAACTCCTTGTTGATGATCAGCTGGATCGCCATCGCGCGGCGCACCGAGGCCTCGGTGGGGGTGGTGATCGCTTCGTCGTAGGCGTTGGTGTGCAGGCTTTGAGCGTTGTCGAACGTCGCGAGCAGGGCCTGGAGCGTGGTCCGGATGTCGTTGAACTCGATTTCGAGCGCGTGGAGGCTGCGCCCCGAGGTCTGGATGTGGTACTTCAGCATCTGGCTGCGGGCGCTGGCGCCGTATTTGTCGCGCAGCGTCGTGGCCCAAATCCGGCGGGCCACCCGGCCGATCACGGTGTATTCCGGGTCCATGCCGTTGGAGAAGAAGAAGCTCAGGTTGGGCGCGAAGGCATCGATGTCCAGCCCGCGAGAGAGGTAGTACTCCACGTAGGTGAAGCCGTTGGCCAGGGTGTAGGCCAGCTGGTGTATCGGGTTCGCCCCCGCCTCGGCGATGTGGTAGCCGCTGATCGAGATGCTGTAGAAGTTGCGCACGTCGTGCTGGGCGAACCACTCCGCGACGTCGCCCAGGCACTTGAGCGCGAACTCGGTGCTGAAGATGCACGTGTTCTGACCCTGGTCCTCCTTGAGGATGTCGGCCTGCACCGTGCCGCGGACCTGGGTCACCGTGCGCAGCTTGATGCGCTCGAACTCCTCGTCGGAGAGCAGCGCGCGGGTCTCGGTCCAGCTCGAGCCGCGCGACGCGTCGGGCTGCAGGCACTGCTCCTCGGTGAGCTGCAGCCGGCCCTCGGCGACGAGGAAGCGGCGGCATTGCTGGCGGATCGCGGTGGCGAAGAAGAAGGCCAGGACCGTCGGGGCCGGGCCGTTGATGGTCATCGAGACCGAGGTCGTCTTCGCGCAGAGGTCGAACCCGGCGTAGAGCTGCTCGGCCTCCTCCGCGGTGAAGATCGAGACGCCGCTCTCGCCGATCTTGCCGTAGATGTCCGGGCGCTCGGCGGGGTCTTCGCCGTAGAGCGTGATGGAGTCGAAGGCGGTCGAGAGCCGGGCGGCCGGCTGGTCGGTGGCCAGGTAGTGGAAGCGAGCGTTGGTGCGCGCGGCGGGGCCTTCCCCCGCGAACATGCGGGTGGGGTCCTCGCCGCGTCGCTTGAAGGGGAAGGTCCCCGCGGTGTAGGGGAACTCACCGGGGACGTTCTCGGTCAGCCGCCAATAGATCCGGTCGGCCCAGCCCTGGAAGCGCGGGCGCGCGACCTTGCGCACCGGCAGCTCGCTGAGGCTCGCGCGGTAGTTCTCCACCTCGACGGTCTTGCCCCGCACCTGGTAGCGGAACACCGGCTCCTGGTAGCGCTGCTCCCAGGCCTCCCAGCCGGCGAGCAGCTCGGCGCAGCGGGGGTGGAGCTCCGCCCGCAGCCGGTCGAACTCAGCACCCAGCGTGGCGACGGGGCCCTCGCCGGCGCCGGCGTAGGGCGTCCAGTCAGGGTTCTCCGGGCCGCCGAGGAGCGTGACCGCCTGGCGCAGGGCGTCGAGGTCGCGCACCTGCTGGGCCTGCTCCCGCGCCCAATCGCGGTAGCCACGGACCGTGTCGCTGATCTCGCTCAGGTAGCGTTCGCGACCCGGGGGGATCACGTAGCGATCGGGGTCGGTGCTCCGCCGCGCGTCCGCCGGGTGGCTGCAGCTCAAGCCGAGGCCCAGCTTGGCGTTGAGCTGGTCGACCAGGTGCGCGAACAGCGCGCTGACTCCGGGGTCGTTGAAGTGCGCGGCGGAGGTGCCGAAGACCAGCAGGCTCTTGGGGTCCTGGTCGAACAGTTTGCGGTTGCGCTGGACCTGCTTGCGCACGTCACGCAGCGCGTCCTCGCTCCCGCGGCGGGTGAACTTGTTGATGACCACCAGGTCCGCGCAGTCGAGCATCTCGATCTTCTCGAGCTGGCTCGGCGCGCCATATTCGCTGGTCATCACGTAGAGCGAGAGGTCGACCAGGTCCACGATCCGGCTGTCGCCCTGCCCGATCCCCGCGGTCTCGACGAAGACGAGATCGAAGCCAGCGCGGCGCACGTGCTCGATCACTGGGCCCAGGGTGTCGGAGAGCTCCGACCCCGAGCCGCGGGTCGCCAGCGAGCGCATGTAGACCCGCGGGTTGCGCAGGGAGTTGAAGCGGATCCGATCGCCCAGCAACGCGCCCCCGGTGCGGCGTTTGGTGGGGTCGACGCAGATCACGGCGACTTTCTTCTCGGGGTACTCCATCACAGCGCGGCGCACGAGCTCGTCGGTGAGGCTGCTCTTACCGGCCCCGCCGGTTCCGGTGAGCCCGATGACGGGCGCCGGGTCGGCGGCGGGCTGGGGCACGGTCAGCCCGCGCTCGATGGCCGTGATCTCGGCGGCCAGCTTCGAGGCCGGTTCGCTGCGCTCGTGCTCGAGGGTGTCGAAGTCGCACCCCTGGACCACGAGGTTGATCATGCCCTGCAGGCCGAGATCGCGGCCGTCGGTGGGCGAGAAGATGCGGTCGATCCCGCGGCGGTGCAGCTCTTCGATCTCGGCGGGCACGATCACCCCCCCGCCACCGCCGTAGATCCGCACGTGCTTGGCCCCCAGCTGGTCGAGCCGCTCGCGCATGTAGGAGAAATACTCCATGTGCCCACCCTGATAGCTGGTGAGCGCGATCCCCTGCGCGTCCTCCTGCACCGCGGCCCGCACCACGTCGTCGACGCTGCGGTTGTGGGCCAGGTGGATGACCTCGACCCCCGTCGCCTGCAGGATGCGACGCATGATGTTGATCGCCGCGTCGTGGCCGTCGAACAGCGCGGCGGCGGTCACGATGCGCACGGGGTGCTGCGCGCGATAGATCCCGTCGGCGGGAGGCGCCGCGGCCGTCTTGGTGTCGGTCGTCGTCATGGGCCCTCAGGGGGGTCGGAGGCTCTCTCGCTCTGTGTCGGTCGCTGGCTCAGGGCGTCCAGCATGCGGGCCGCGGCGGCGCCTGGCCACAGCTCACCCGCGGCCACGGCGTCCAGCGCGTCGCGCCGGACCTGGGCCAGGCGGGGGTCGGCCTGGAACAGGTCGTGCAGGCGCTGGTCCAGCAGGCGTTGGGTCCAACGCAGGGCCTGCTGCCGGCGCCGGGGCTCCCAGGCGTCGGCGTCGAGCAGCGCCTGGCGGTGCGCGGCCAGCTGAGCCCGCAGCTCGTCCAGCCCGCTGCCATCGAGGGCGCTGACCGGGAGCACCGGGGTGCGCCAGCCGCCGGCGTGCGGCCGGAGGAGGGACAGCGCCTGCCGGTAGGTCGCGGCCGCCTGCAGCGCGCGCTCTCGCGCGTCGCCGTCGGCTTTGTTGATCAGCAGGACGTGCGCCAGCTCGAGGATCCCCCGCTTGATCCCCTGCAGCCCGTCGCCGGCGCCAGCGATGAGCAGCATCACCACCGTGTCGACCATGTCGGCCACCAGGGTCTCCGCCTGACCCACGCCGACGGTCTCGACGAGGATCGTGTCGTACCCGGCCGCCTCGCAGAGGAGCATCACTTCGCGGGTGCGCGCGGCGACGCCCCCGGGGCTCCCCGCGTTGGGGCTGGGGCGAATGAAGGCCCGGGGGTCCTTGCTCAGCGCGTTCATCCGGGTCTTGTCGCCGAGGATGCTCCCTCCGCTGAGTTGGCTCGAGGGGTCCACGGCGAGCACCGCGACCCGTCGCCCAGCGTCGAGCATCGACCCGCCCAGCGCCTCGATCAGCGTCGACTTGCCCGCGCCCGGGATCCCGGTGATTCCGATCCGGTGGGCACGACCGGTGTCGGGGAGGAGCCGCTGGAGGAGCGCCTCCGCCTGGGTCCGATGGGCAGGCAGGCTGCTCTCGACGAGGGTCATCGCCCGCCCGAGGAGCGCGCGATCGCCGGCGCGCACGCCAGCGATCAACTGCTCCAGGTCGAGGGGCGGCGCGGCCACGTTCACTGTCCGCCCTCGAGCACGTCGAGGAGCTGGTTCGCCGCCTCGCTGAGCACGGTCCCGGGGCCAAACACCGCCGCGGCACCGTCCTGCTCGAGCTGGGGCAGGTCTTGGGGCGGCACCACACCGCCGACGACGACGAGGATGTCCGGGCGGCCGAGCTCGGCCAGGGCCTTGCGCAGGGCGGGGACGAGGGTCAGGTGTCCGCCGGCGAGGCTCGAGACCGCGGCGACGTGGACGTCGTTCTCCACCGCCTGGCGCGCCGTCTCTTCGGGGGTCTGGAACAGCGGCCCCAGGTCCACGTCGAAGCCGAAGTCGGCGAAGGCCGTGGCCACCACCTTCTGGCCCCGGTCGTGGCCGTCCTGCCCGAGCTTGGCGATGAGCAGCCGCGGGCGACGCCCGGTGGTGGCCGCGAAGGCCTCGGTCGCGCGCGGAGCGCGTTGAGGTCGGAGTCGTCTGCGAGCTCGCTGCGATACACGCCGGTGAAGGTCTCCACACTGGCCTCGTGCCGACCGAAGACGGTCTCCAGCGCGAGGCTCATCTCTCCTACCGTAGCGCGCGCGCGCGCCGCCTCCACGGAGAGGGCCAGGAGGTTTCCGCTGCCCTCGCGGGCGGCGTGCTCCAGGGCGCGCAGGGCGCGCTCGACCTGGGCCGGGTCGCGCTCGGCCTTGAGCTGCGCGAGCCGGCCCAGCTGCGCCTCGCGCACGGTGCTGGTGTCGACCTTGAGCACCTCGATGGGCTCCTCGCGCTGGGGCCGATAGCGGTTGACGCCGATCACCGCTTGCTGCCCGCTGTCGATGCGCGCCTGGGTGCGGGCAGCGGCCTCCTCGATGCGCCGCTTGGGCAGCCCCGCCTCGATGGCCTTGGTCATGCCGCCGGCTTCTTCGATCTCCTGAATGTGGGTCCAGGCGCGGCGGGCGAGGTCCCAGGTCAAGCGCTCGAGGAAGTAGCTCCCGCCCCAGGGGTCGACGGTGTCGCACACCCCGCTCTCCTGTTGGAGCAGGAGTTGGGTGTTGCGCGAGATGCGCGCGCTGAAGTCGGTAGGCAGGGCCAGCGCTTCGTCGAGGCTGTTGGTGTGCAGGCTCTGGGTGTGGCCCTGGACCGCGGCGAGGGCCTCGATGCACGTGCGGACGACGTTGGTGTAGACGTCCTGGGCGGTCAGCGACCAGCCCGAGGTTTGGCAGTGGGTGCGCAGCGAACGCGACTTGGGGTTGGTCGGTGAGAAGCCGTCCATCAGCGTGGCCCACAGCAGGCGCGCCGCGCGCAGCTTGGCGACCTCCATGTAGAAGTTCATTCCGATGGCGAAGAAGAAGCTCAGGCGGGGCGCGAAGGCGTCGATGTCGAGGCCGCTCTCTAGCCCGCAGCGCACGTATTCGAGCCCGTCGGCGAGGGTGTAAGCCAGCTCGAGGTCGCACGTCGCCCCAGCCTCCTGCATGTGGTAGCCGGAGATCGAGATCGAGTTGAAGCGCGGCATGCGCTCGGCGGTGAACTGGAAGATGTCGGCGATGATCCGCAGGCTCGGCTGCGGCGGGTAAATGTAGGTGTTGCGGACCATGAACTCCTTGAGCACGTCGTTCTGGATCGTGCCCGAGAGCTGCTCGGGGGCCACGCCCTGCTCCTCGGCGGCCAGGATGTAGAGGGCCATGATCGGCAGCACCGCGCCGTTCATGGTCATGCTCACGCTGGTGCGGTCGAGGGGGATCCCGTCGAACAGGATCCGCATGTCGAGGATCGAGTCGATGGCGACCCCGGCCATGCCCACGTCGGCGACCACCCGCGGGTGATCGGAGTCGTAGCCGCGGTGCGTGGCGAGGTCGAACGCGACCGAGAGCCCCTTCTGTCCCGCGGCGAGGTTGCGCCGGTAGAAGGCGTTGCTTGCCTCGGCGGTGGAGAACCCCGCGTACTGCCGCACGGTCCAGGGACGCTGGACGTACATCGTGGCGTAGGGCCCGCGGACGAAGGGGGCGAGGCCGGGCACCGTGCGCAGGTGGGGCAGGCCGTCGAGGGCGTCGGCGTCGTAGCGCGGAGCGATCCCGATCCCCTCGGGGGGGGTCCACATGGGCTGCGGGCGGCCCGTGGCCGCGGGGCCAGGGCGGAGGGAGCGTTCGGCGAAGGAGGGGACCCTGCTCATCGGAGCCCCTCCCACAGCAGCTCGAGGTCGGCGATCGCGTCGCGCCCCACGCCGACGAAGCCGTCGACACCAGCTGCGCGGAACGCGGCCTCGCCGTCGGGGCGGACGCCGGCCCAGAGCACGCGGGTGCAGCCGGCGTCGCGCAGCGCCCGGGGGAGACCAGCCTGCAGGAGGCCCTCCCAGAGCGCGTCCGGGGCGCACACCACCGCGAGCTTCGCGCCGAGGGCGCGACAGGCCGTGGCGGCCTCCTCAGCGCTGGCGTAGCCGTCGGGGACCTCCGCCAGGAATCCGCCGGCGGCGACGAGGTTTTGCACCCAGGTCGAGCGCGCGGTGTGCCCGGCCAGCGGGCCGAAGCTGGCGAGGAACACCCGCGGGGGATTCGTGCCGGCTCGCTCCCAGAGGTCCTCGAACGGAGCCGCCAGGCTGCGCAGCGGCAGGGGCTCGACCTGCCCGTCGCCGGAGGGGGCCGAGGGCGGGAGGGAGGGGCGCTCGAGGGGCTGCTCGCCGGCGAGGGGGAAGGCGCTGACGCCGACGATCCCCAGCTTGCGGGTGCGGACCCGTTGCTCGCGGAGGGCAGCCTGATCGGCGATCCGCGCCTGAACGCTCCCGGTTTGGAGGGCCGCGGCCAGGCCGCCTTCGCGCTCGAGCTCCTGGAACGCGCCCCAGGCCGCCTCGGCCAGCTCGGCGGTGTGCGCCTCGAAGGCGTAGGCGCCCGCAAGCGGATCGCGCACCCGCGCCAGGTGGCTCTCTTCGCGGAGGACGAGCTGGGTGGTCCGGGCGACCCGGCGCGCGAGGTCGTCGCTGTCCGGGTAGCCGCGGTCGAAGGCGGGGACGCAGATCGCGTCGGCCCCGCCGACGGCGCCGATCCACGCCTGCAGCGTGCCGCGGAGCATATTCGTCCAGGGGTCGCGGCGAGTCAGCGCCCGCCGAGCGCCGACGCAGGTGAGCTGCAGGTCCTGGGGGTCGAGCCCGCAGGGCTCGGCCAGCTGGGCGTAGAGCAGACGGGCGGCGCGCAGCTTGGCCACCCCACCCAGCAGGTCCGGGCCAACGGAGAGCGTCAGCGCGGGGCGGAGGCGGTCGAGGGAGGGCTCGAGTCCGCGGAACGCTCCCACCAGCGCCGCGAGCACACAGGCCAACTCCTGGGCCGCGTCCGCGCCAGCGTCGTGGTAAGGCGCGCTGGCCACGTCGAGGACGCGGAACCCGTTCGCCGCCGCGAGCGCGTCGGCGAGGGCCGCGCCCTCTCGCCACGCCGCCTCCAGGCCCCCGGGCAGGCGACCGCTCGCGGCCAAGGTTCCAAAGGGGTCGAGGCCCAGGCTTCCGCGGAGCTCGCCCAGGTTGGCGTCCTCGCGCACCCGGGCGCCGACCTCGCTGATCGTCGCGCCTGGCCGCAGGTGCCAAGCCGCTTGCGGAGCCGCCTCCCTCAACGTCGTCCAGTGGTCGGCCAGCGGGACGTCGGCGCGGACCCAGAGGCCGTCCGCGCCCTCGTTCGCGGCCTCTCGAGCGCGCTCGACGGCCCGGGCTGGATCGGACGTGCGCAGCTCCTGGAGCGCACGCCAGTTGGGGCTGGCGGGGATCGCAGGCGCTCCAGCGGGGTGGGCTGGGGCCGCTGTGTAGAGGGGCAGTTCGAGCAGCCCCTCCCGAGACCTGCGCGTTCGTCCGGCGCGGTCGGCGGCGAGGGCCTCCCAGGCGGCTCGCTCCGCAGGGGCAAAGGGGTAGCTCAGGTCTGGCGCGCTCAGGGTCGGTCCTCGGGCGGTTTTCAACGGGTTAGGGCTGGGGGCGGCAGCCTACCGTGGATTTTCCGCCAGATGGGCCACAGACGCGAAGGGAAAAGTCGTTCCCAGGCGGACGGGGGTGCCAATTCCTTGGCTCTGGGTGGGCCGTTTCGCGCAGACTTTCAGCTTGGTGTGGAATCGCAGGAGCCAGGGGGGGAGAATGTCGTCCTAACTCCAGTGATTTGGATACCGCGCGCGCCCGGGTAGGATTCGCGCACGGGAGGATCGGTGAACGACTCCGGCTCAGGCAGCGGGCGCGCAGGTTCGTCGTCGCAGCGGCTGAACTACATTCAACTCACGTCGCACCCGCGCCACGACCCCCAGCACCCCAGCATCGCCTGGGGCGCGGCGGACCCCAAGGCGCGCGGCCCAGTGATCGCCAGCTTGACCAACGCGCACCACCGCAACGCGATCGGGACCCACGCGGGGTCGTACACGGTCTACCGGGCGCTGGCGGTGGCTGCCGGGCGGCTGGACCCCGGACACCGGCCGGACCTCACCGACACCTCGCCCACGACGACCTTGGGCCCGTTTCCTCAGTGGCACGACCCGAAGAAGATCGTGTCCATCGACCCCTACGGCGCGGTCACGAGCAACGTGTTCGCCGACCTGATTGGCCAGGGGTTCGACATTCGCCCGACCATCGCGATCACCCAGGCGCACATCGAGATCCCGGAGCTGCGCGAGGCGATCACCGCCGGACGGCTGAAGCCCGACGGGAAGGTGCTCATCTCCGAGCGTGGCGACTGCTTCGTGACCAAGGCCGCGGTGGAGCCGGTGTGGTTCCTGCCGGGGATCGCCGAGCGCTGCGGGATCACCGAGAGCGAGCTCCGGCGTTGTCTGTTCCAGCACACCGGGGGGATGTTCCCGGAGCTGGTGACGCGGGGTGACCTCGAGGTGTTCTTGCCGCCCATCGGCGGCTGCACGGTCTACGCCTTCGGCGACCTGGCGGCCATCACCGACCCCGCGCGCCCCCTGGCGGTGCGGGTGCACGACGAGTGCAACGGCTCGGACGTGTTCGGTTCGGACATCTGCACCTGCCGGCCCTACCTGGCCCACGGGATCGAGGTGTGCCTCGAGAGCGCGATGAGCGGCGGCGCCGGGGTCATCGTCTACAACCGCAAGGAAGGTCGGGCGCTGGGCGAGGTCACCAAGTACCTCGTCTACAACGCTCGCAAACGCCAGCGAGGGGGCGACAGCGCAGCGAAGTACTTCGCGCGCACGGAGTGCGTCGCCGGCGTCGAGGACGTGCGCTTCCAGGAGCTGATGCCAGACGTGCTCCACTGGCTGGGGATCACGCGCATCGACCGCTTCGTCTCGATGAGCAACCTCAAATACGACGCGGTGGTCAAGTCGGGGATCGAGATCAAGGAGCGGCTGACGATCCCCGAGGACCGGATCCCGCCCGATGCGCACGTGGAGATGGACGCCAAGAAGGCCGCCGGCTACTACACCGACGGCGCGGTCCCCAGCCAGGAGGACCTCGAGGCGCGCAAGGGGCGTAGCTGGGACGAGCCCAAGGCGTGACGTCTCTGCGCACCCCCGCCGCCTTGCTGACCGCCGACGCCGTGCGCGCGCGCTGCGAGCAGCTCTACGCGCTGGCCGAGGCCGACCGCCTGGAGCACTTCGCCCTCGACGCCGCCGGGCTCGAGGCCGTGGCCGAGCGCGTGGTGCGGGTCACCCGCGCCGCCTACCCCAGCCTCGAGATCCCCTACCACAGCCGCTGGCAACACTTCGACGTGGGCGGGGTCGCGCGGACCGCCGAGCTCGACGCGGCCCTGGCGCACCTCGACCCCGCGGAGCAGGCGCGCTCACGGATCGACCTCGTGGTGCTCAGCGTGCTGCTGGACGCCGGCGCGGGGCCGCGCTGGCGCTTCAGCGAGCAGGGGCGAACCTTCGGTCGCTCGGAAGGACTGGCGGTGGCCAGCCTGCGGATGTTCCTCGCGGCCCAGGCAGGCAGCGAGCCGCTGCGCGTCGACGCGGCGGGGCTCAAGGCGCTGGGGCCAGGAGGCCTCGTGCAGGCGTTCCAGGTCAGCGAGCACAACCCGCTGGTCGGGCTCGACGGCCGCTGGAGCTTGCTTGCCAGCCTCGCGGCCCGCCTGCGGGAGGCGCCCGAGCTGTTCGGCGAGGACGCCCGGCCCGGCGGGCTCTACGACGCTGCCGTCGCCAAGGCGAAGGACGGCAAGCTCGAGGCGGCGGACCTGCTGGGCCTCGTGCTCGCAGGGCTGGGGCCGATCTGGCCGGGTCGCCACGAGCTGGACGGGGTGAACCTGGGCGACGTGTGGCCGCACTCCGCCCTCGCGGGCGAGCACCCCGCAGACGCGCTGGTCCCCTTCCACAAGCTCAGCCAATGGTTGACCTACTCCCTGCTCGAGCCGTTGGAGTGGGCGGGATTGGAGGTGGTCGGCCTCGATCGCCTGACGGGCCTCCCGGAATACCGCAACGGCGGGCTGCTGCTCGACCTGGGCGCGCTGCGCCCCAAGCACGCCGCGGTGACGGGCGACGCCCACGCCCCCGGTGATCCCGTGATCGTCGAGTGGCGCGCACTGACCGTGGCGCTCCTGGACCGTGTCGCTCCCAAGGTGCGCGCGACCCTCGGCCTCGACGCCGACGCGTTCCCCCTGGCCAAGGTCCTCCAGGGGGGGACCTGGGCCGCCGGGCGCGAGCTCGCGGCGGAGTTGCGCGACGGCCAACCTCCGATACAACTCCTGAGCGACGGAACCGTGTTCTAGAGGAAGACTTCATGCCCCAGCCGACCGTGATCGACCATCCGCTGGTCCAGCACAAGCTGACCCTGATGCGGCGCAAGGACACGAGCACCAGCCAGTTCCGCACCCTGCTGCGCGAGATCGCGCTGCTCCTCGCCTACGAGGTGACCCGCGACTTGCCGCTGGTCTACGAGGAGATCGAGACCCCGCTGACCTCCATGCGCGCCCCGGTGCTCGAGGGCAAGAAGATCGTGGTCATCTCGATCATGCGCGCTGGCAACGGCCTGCTGGACGGGATCCTCGACATCCTCCCGGCCGCGCGTGTGGGGCACGTGGGCCTCTACCGCGACCCCAAGACCCTCGTCGCGGTGGAGTACTACTTCAAGGTTCCGCCGAACATGGAGGACCGCGACGTGCTGCTCGTCGACCCGATGCTCGCCACCGGGCACTCGGCGGTGGCAGCGACCGAGCGGGTCAAGCAGGCCAACCCCAAGAGCATCAAGTTCCTCTGCCTGCTGGCGGCCCCCGAGGGCGTGGACCACTTCAACGAGCACCACCCCGACGTGCCGATCTACACCGCCTCCATCGACGAGAAGCTCAACGAGAAGGGCTACATCATCCCTGGCCTCGGCGACGCGGGCGACCGCATGTTCGGCACGCTGTAGCCGCTACCACACGCCCTCACGCCGCGCCCAGGCGGCGAACCACAGCAGCGAGGGGGTCACCGGCTCCGCGCCGGCGAGGGCTTCGAGCTCCGCGTGGGTCACGTGGCGCAGCTCCTCCACCTCCTCCGGTTGGAGGGTGAAGGGGCCGTCGCTGGTCGCGCGGAACAAGCGGATCTGCTCGTAGTGGACCCCGGGCTCGGGCGGGAAGTGACCGAGCTCGAAGACCGCAGGCTCGACGCCGAGCTCCTCGAGCAGCTCCCGCGCGGCGACCTCGGCGTAGACCCGATCGAGGTCCTCGTCGGGGCCGGAGGGGTAGTCGCTCTCCTCGACGTGCCCGGCGCAGCTCAGGTCCCAGTGGTTTGCGTGCGTCTGCTTCCCCCGGTGTCGGCGCTGGACGACGAGCCGGCCCTGGGTGTCGAAGACCAGCACCTGGATCGAGCGGTGCACGAGCTGCTCGACGTGGATCGTGTGCCGCGCTTCCCAGCGCACGAAGGTGTTTCGATCGTCGACGACGGCGATGCGCCCGGGCATCAGTCGCGGACGCCCGTCACGCGCCAGTTACCGGTCTTGCGGTCGCGCTCGGCTTCGATCACGCCCTCGGCCACCGCAGCCTTGAACAGCTGGCCAAAGGTGTCGAAGCCGTAGCTCGTCTCCGAGAAGGAGGGGCGCTTGCGCATGATTGTCTGCTTGATCATCGAGCTCCACACGGTGTCGTGGCGCCGGTTCAAGGCGTGGGCGGTGCTGCGCAGGACCTCGAAGGCCTCGCTCTTGCCTTCGCCGGGCTTCTTGTTGCGGCCCGAGCGGCGGCTGGCGGGCTTGGGCGCCACGAACGGGTCGAGCTCGTCGTAGAACACGAACTCGTCGCAGGAGTGCAGCAGGAGCTTGCTGGTGGCGGCCTTGACCCCCAGGCCCATCACCCACTTGTCGTGCTCGCGGAGCTTGCTCACCAGGGGCACGAAGTCGCTGTCTCCGGTGATGAGCGCGAAGGTGTCGACGTGGGGCTTGGAGAGCACCACGTCCATCGCGTCGACGACCATCCGGATGTCCGCGCTGTTCTTGCCGGTCATCGAGCGGTGGGGGATGTCGACGAGGTCGAAGCCGAGCTGGTGCAGTCCGGGCTTGTCGGAGGCGTAGCGCGACCAGTCGGCGTAGGCCTTCTTGATCACGATCTTGCCCAGCTCGAGCAGGCGATCGAGCACGGCCTGCGTGCTGAACGGCGACTTGCCGGGGAGCCCGAGGACCACGTTGTCGAAGTCGAGGAAGACGGCGATCCGCCGGACGCCGTGGGAATCGCTCATCGAAGCTCCTCAGTGCTGAGGGTAGCAAACCCCCCCGCCCGTGCACCGGCGCCCGTCGTTTGAGAAGCTCCCCCCCAATGAGCGACGGCGTCCAGGGACTCTTGGCCTACACCGACGGCGGCTGCCGGGGGAACCCGGGGATTGGGGGCTGGGGGTTCGTGCTCGTGCACCTCGCCAGCGGGAAGACCCTCGAGCGGCGCGGTGGCGAGGACCACACCACCAACAACCGGATGGAGATCATGGCCGCCCTCGAGCTCCTGCGGTCGCTGACGCGCCCTGGCCAGAAGCTCGAGATTCGCTCGGACAGCCGCTACCTGATCGACCTCGCGACCAAGTGGGCCCCGGGCTGGAAGGCTCGCGGCTGGACGCGCAAGGGCAAGGCGCCGCTGAAGAACCTCGATCTGATCAAGCCCCTCGACGCGCTCCTCGCCAAGCACCAGGTGCGATGGACCTGGGTCGCCGGGCACTCGGGCGAGCCGGGCAACGACTACGTGGACCAGCTCGCCAACGAGGCGATGGACTGCGTGGCGGCGGGCCAGGACCCGGCGGCTGAGCGCCGGCTGGCGGACGCGCCGATTCCCCTCTGAGCGCGGCCCGAGGGGGGGCTCACTCGCCGAGGGCGAACAGCTCGATGTTGCCCGCGGTGGTGCCCACCGCGACGAGCCCCAGCTCGGGGTGGACGTCGAGCTGTGTCGGGGAGCCCTGGGGATCGGGGAGCTCGCGGATCAGGGTCTGGCGGGTGAGGGCCCACACCCGCAGCTGGTGGGAGCCCCCTTCGCTCCCGCCTCCGGGGGAGCGGCTGAGGGTCACCAGCCGTCGCCCCGGGATCTCGAGGATCCCCCGCAAGCTTCCCTCGTGGGCGCGAGGGCGGA
>Ga0209578_10001889_pt1 | contig 18452 bp, 13 predicted proteins | sample tdAd472_FD_187127 | JGI IMG/M metagenome (GOLD analysis project Ga0209578, IMG submission 187127) | Marine sediment microbial communities from the Atlantic coast under amendment with organic carbon and nitrate - tdAd47.2 (SPAdes)... | ecosystem: Environmental > Aquatic > Marine > Coastal >...
TGGCTGATCAGGTAAAAATTGGCGTAGTCACCGGTGATGACATCATGGCCGACGTAGACGATATTCTTGCCGCCGGCCAGCCAATGAATAACCTTGAAAGCGGTGCCCCGTTAACCGATGTGCGAGCCAGGCTTGCCAGCGCCAATGCCTATTTCGGTGCCTTCCCAATTGCCGAGGCACTGGGTCAGGGGGCCAACATTGTTATTACCGGTCGTTGTACCGATGCCAGCCTGGCCGTTGGTCCGATGATTCACGAGTTTGGCTGGTCAGAAACCGACTGGGATAAGTTGAGCGCCGCTACCATTGCCGGACACATTATTGAGTGCGGTGCGCAGGCCACTGGTGGTAATTGCATGGCCGACTGGGACCAGGTTGAGGACATGGTCAATATTGGTTACCCGATCGCCGAAGTCAGTGAGGATGCCAGTTTCGTGGTGACCAAGCCTGAGCAGATGGGGGGCAGGGTGAATGTCGCCAGTGTCACCGAACAGCTTCTATATGAGATTGGCGACCCGGAGGATTACCGGACCGCCGACGTGATTTGTGACTTTACTTCGATTCAACTGGAACAACTGGGCCCGAACCGGGTACAGGTGAGCGGCATTACGGGCAAACCTGCACCTGATCAGTTTAAGGTTTCCATGAGTTACGCGGGTGGCTATAAAACGGTTGGAACCCTGGTCTATGGCTGGCCAGATGCGGTGAAGAAGGCGCAGGCCGCTGACCGTATCGTGCGCAAACGCCTCGACAATCTGGGCGTGACATTCGACGCCATGCACACTGAAATACTGGGGGCTAACGCCTGTCACGGCCAGTCATTGTCGGGCGAGCCCGACGCAGATCTGGCAGAAGTGCAGTTGCGCATTGGGGTGCGCGGGCAGGACAAGCAGTCGCTTACCCGGTTTACGCACGAAATTGCCCCCCTGGTTTGTAATGGACCCCCGACGGTGACTGGATATTTTGGTGGTCGTTCACGGGTGGAAGAGATTATCGCCTACTGGCCTGCGCTGCTGGATAAGGCCTATGCCAGTGCCACCGTGACTCTGCTGGGAGCCCATTGATCATGCCAAGCGTACGACTCATTGATATCGCTCATGCCCGCAGTGGGGATAAGGGCAGTCACGCCAATATAGGGCTGATTGCAAAGCAAGCCGAGTATTACGAGCTGCTGAAACGGGAAGTGACCGCGGAGCGAGTGGCTGACCATTTTGGTGAGCTCTGCGAAGGGGAGGTGAGCCGCTATGAGCTGCCTAATCTCAATTCGTTTAATTTCCTGCTGCGCGAGGCGCTCGATGGCGGCGGTACGGTAACGCTGCGGATTGATGCTCAGGGAAAAACCTACAGTGCAGCGCTACTACGGATGACCATTGAGGTCACCGATCAGGAACTCGCTTTGATAGCGGGATGAGCGCCGAGCTTCCGTTGGGGGGTGTTGAAAAGCTGTCGACGCTATTGATGAAGGGCAGGGTTTAATCCTTGACGGTTTATCAGGACTCAGGTCCAGTCATTGCCGACGTGGGTAGGCCTGGTCAGAACGATTCCGAAGCACTGCTGACTTCGCGCAACACTAATCAGAGGCTCAATAATCCCCATGCGTGACCGCATATACGAGATTATCTTTGAAGCCGACACCCGTATCGGTCGACTGTTTGACCTGATGTTACTGGTCTCCATTCTGCTTAGCGTCACGGCGGTGGCGCTGGAGAGCATTGCAGTCCTGGAGGCGCGATACGGTTTCTGGTTTGATGCCGCTGAGTGGTTTTTTACGCTGCTGTTTACGGTTGAGTATCTGTTACGCCTTTTTACCGTGGGTCGACCGCTTAAATATGCCACCAGTTTTTTTGGCGTGGTCGATCTGCTGGCAATTTTACCGACCTATTTAAGCCTGCTGTTTCCGGGCACCGAGGCGCTGGTCGTGATTCGGGCTCTGCGTCTGCTGCGAGTGTTCCGAATTTTAAAGATGGCACGTTATGTCCATCAGGCGAGCATGTTGCGTCAGGCGATGCAGGCGAGCGCTACCAAAATTACAATTTTCCTCTACACCGTGGCTACTCTGGTGATTATTATCGGCACCCTCATGTATCTGATCGAGGGCTCGGAGGCCGGCTTTACCAGTATCCCTCGCAGTATCTACTGGGCGATCGTCACCATCACTACGGTGGGCTACGGCGATATCGCGCCGCTGACGCCGATAGGACAGGCACTGGCGGCAGTGACCATGATTCTGGGATATTCGGTGCTGGCCGTGCCCACCGGTATTATCACGGTGGAAATGTCGCAGCAGCGACGGGTGAATACGCGGGTCTGTCCCGAATGCAGTCACGAGGGCCATGAGATCGATGCAGACTATTGCCACGCCTGCGGCGCTGCGCTTGAATCCACCAAAGTGGCTGATTAGTAGCGTCTATCGGTTCGATAGCATCTGGCTGATTGTTTCTAACAGGACTTTCTGCTCGACCGGTTTTTGCAGTAGTTCCAGACCCTGTTCGCGAGCCGCTTTCAGGTCGAGCGTCTGGCTATAACCGGTGTGGATAATGATCGGCAGGGATTCGTTTTGCTGGCGGATTCTGCGCGCTAGTTCGTCGCCTTTGAAGCCGGGCATGTTTTGATCGGTAATTAGCAGATTCCAGGTTTCGCCGTCGGTGGTGAATGCTTCCCAGGCCTGCTGTGGGTGGTGAAAACTGATCACCTGATAGTTATGGGCTTCGAGCACCCGGCAGAGCATGTCAGCAACCAGCCGGTCATCGTCAACGATAACCAGGGTGGTCGCGTGGGAGTCGATATTTTCAGTCGGTTTACTCACCGGTTGCGCGGCAAGCGGTGGGAGCAGGACGCTGAAAACAGTGCCGTGCCCCTGGTTCGAGTCGACCAGGATATGGCCGTCGCAGTCATGGAGAATGCCGTGAATGACGGCCAGGCCCATTCCGGTGCCGTGACCGGTCTCTTTGGTGCTGAAGAAGGGCTCGAATATTTTTTCAATTGGCTGGGTCTCAATACCCGACCCCTGATCTTTAACGCTGATTTCAACGTAGTCCCCGGATATCGGCATGAGACAGCTACTGCAAAGCCCATCGATCCGTTTCTCGGATATTTCGATAGAAATGGTGCCGCCCTTGTCGGCCATTGCATGACTGGCGTTGATGCAGAGATTGAGCACCACCTGATTAAGCTGTATCGGGTCGATTAGTACGTCAGGCGGCTGCTGGCTTCCGCACTCAATCCCAATATTGCCAGGAATCGATGCTTTGACCATCGTCATGACATCGTTGACAACCGTTAACGCATTGGTAGGGGTTGGCTGGCTGGTGCCGCCACGACTGAATGAGAGCATTTGAGCGACCAGATCCCGGCCCTTAAGGCCCGCCGCTTTGACCTGCTCGGCCCAGTGTAATGGCTGCTCATCCGGGATTCCCTGTAGCTTGTTCACCAACAGATCACTAAAGCCGAGAACGGACGCCAGAATATTATTAAAGTCGTGGGCGATACCGCCGGTGAGTTGACCGAGTACCTCCATCTTCTGTGCGCGACGTAGCTGGCTTTTCAGCGCTTCCTCATCGGTGATATCGGTGAATACTGCGATTCGGTAGGATTGCCCGGGTTCGTCCACTTCGTAGCCTCGGATGGTCAGGGTTCGTTCGGTACCGTCCGGGCGGTCGATGGTGAGCTGGTAGGAAGATGAACTTCCCTTTTTGATAGATTCTTCAACGGTAGCCCAGTCGTCCGGGCGAATAAGGTCCCAGATGCTCAGGCCGATCAGTTCTTCCCGATCCCGGGCGTAAATTTCACAGGCTTTCCGGTTAACTTCGAGCATAACCTTCCTGTCGTGCAGGACGATTCCCTCTTCACTGGCATCGGCGATGAGCTGCAGGCGTTTTTCAGCCGCCTGGACCCGACTTTCATCGGCGGAGGTGGTGATAACAGCAGGCTCGCCATCGATCTCGAAGGCAATGGCATTCATGGTGACTTCCAGGGGGGCGCCGGTGCTTGTATAGAAGGTGTACTGGCCATTAATGGCTTCGCCTTCGCGCTTGACCAGCTCGGCTAGCTTGTCCTGATCGCGCTGCGACAGGAGGCCAACCTCGGCGGCACTTCTGCCGACGATCGACTGGGCTGAATAACCATATTTAGCGGTAAACGTAGGGTTCGACGCGGTGATTAGGCCGTCGGGTGTGGTTATCAATACTGCCAGTGAGCTCGACAGGATTGATCGGGTAATCCGTTGCTGGGCTTCATGCAGTCGATGTATGTTCTGGGCATGGCGAGTGATATCGTGGGAGATTCCGGAAATAGCGACAAGCGTTCCTACATCGTCAAAAATTGGAAACTTGGTTGAACTGAAGGTTCTGCCATCGGAAGCTACGGCGATATGATCATCTGTTCGAACAGGTTCACCAGTCGCCATGATCTGGTCATCCCCCTCCTGCAGCTTTTTCAAGGTCGCCGGTGGGTAAACGTCGAAGATGCTCTCACCGACGGCGAGCGGTGTCGGGATCTGTGGCCGATTAGTGGGGGCCCCGACGACCATCTGTATGCGACCGTCAATTGAGCGAACGAAAAAGGAGACTTCTGACTGTTCGATGGCTTTTATCAGTGGCACAGGTTCTGCTGACAGAATGGCCGCCGGGCTCTGCTCCGGTTCGACCGTAGAGATGCTGACCTCAAAATTGCCCGGCTGTTGAGGGTTTTCACATAAGGTGACCAGCGATGGCTGAGTTTCGCCGACCCGAGTAATGGCAGTGGGTAGCCCTGCGCGGGAGCGCAGCATTGCAAACCACTGGTCCTGGTCAGCTGCGTCGTAATGCTCAGAAACCGTAAAAAGTTTTGCCAGGTGCTGGTAGACCAGTTCCGACACCTGTTCGCTGGACTCAACACCCTGCTGCGGTGGCAACAGCTGGCCATTTCGATCAACCTGAAAAATTTGGCTCATCATGGCTTCCTTAATGGTTAAGAGTTTTTTGGCTTATTGACCGCTCGGGCACACCCCGGTTTTTGTTTGGGAGAAGGGATTGGGTCCGCCGAGTTTCGCATGTTTTGGGATCAGGTTCGCTAAAAGCAAACGTTAATCTCTGTTGATCAATGGATTACGGGCGTCGAGTAAAAATTAGGTGCTGTACTAGCCGGCGGCGGGGAAGCTTTATCCCGGTAGATGTCCAGAGGCTTAGCGATGCTGGGCAGCGTTAGCAGGAGGCTGAAGTCAATGCGTGGGTTTGCGACCTGATCACGAAAAATTGATCGGCCCGGCTGGTTATCGGGGTTAAGTTCCTCCCGACTTCGAGGTATAACCTCTGTCCGGTTGCAGGGCGAAGACCGGGTGCGGGGAATTATTCTAACTAACCCCGTGCCCTTGGGTTTCGACCTGTCCGGACAGGGTGGGGCTTGCCCCGGACTTAAATGAGGAGGATTGTTGGATGGCAGGGGAAGGAGTTACCAGTGTCAGGGAGATGTTGCATCGGTCGGTGCGGTATCACGGTGAAAACGAAGCGCTAGTGGATGAGCGTTATCGCTATTCTTATGCGCAGATGCTGGACAAAGTTCAACAGACGGCTGCGCTGTTGCACAGCCTGGGCGTGCGCAAAGGGGATCGGGTTGCCCTCATGATGTTGCCCTCTGCTAACCACCCATTGGCTCTGTTTGGTGCCATCGAACTCGGGGCCGTTCCGGTTGCGCTACATATTCGGGAATCAGACGAAACCGTGCTGGAACTGCTTGACCGACTGTCGCCGCGGGTGCTTGTGTATGACGTCTCCATGGAAGCGCGGGTAGAGGCGTTGATGCAACGGACTAACCTGATTACCGGGCTGGTGCGGGCCACGTCGGGGACCAGTAGCGAAAGCGATATTGCGGCGGGCAGTGCACCCTTAATACCGGATGACCTGATGAACTACACCATGGATTTCGAGCCGATGCCGATTGAGGCGGACGACATAGCTCTGATCGCGCTCAGTTCCGGCACGACGGGCGTGCCCAAGGGCGTGGTCCATAGTCATCGGGGGTTGTTGCAGGGTGCACGGGGCGCCATTGGTCTCTACGGAGCCACGCCGACTACCCGTTCGTTAAACATCCTCACAACCTCATTCATGGCCTGGGTGAATGTCTCATTTCCAATTTTTAATGTCGGGGGGACTAACGTCTTTGCCAGTGCCTTTAACCCCCAGGAATACCTGAATACGGCGGCCCGAGAGCGCTGCTCAGTGTTGTTTCTGATTCCTACCATGTGGCGTATGGTGCTACGTCAGGATCTTACCGGAGTTGATTTAAGTGGGGTCAAGCGGGCCATGTTTGCCGGTGAGGTGATGGATCAGAAAACCCTGCAACTTTTGCGGGAAAAAATCACCCCTAATGTCTATAACTGCTACGGCACCACCGAAACCGGCACCTCCGCTGGCACCATGATGTTTCCAGAAGACCTGCAACGGCCGGAAAAGCTGCGCAGTATCGGCAGACCCCTGGCCAATTCCGAGGTGCGGGTGGTCAAAATTGGTGGTACCGCTGACGATGAAGTGCCGGTGGGTGATGAGGGTGAAATCATTGTCAAAGGCCCGTCCCGGGCAGTGACCTTCTGGAACGACCCGGGGAAAGCGCGGCAGGTGTTTGAGGGCCCCTGGTGGCACTCCGGCGATCTCGGCTCTCTCGATGAGGAAAATTTTCTCTACATCGATGGTCGCATCGACGACATGATTATCTCCGGGGGCATCAATATGATGCCGTCAACCATCGAGGATGCGCTGCTCAGTCACCCTGGCGTCAGCGAGGCCTGTGTCATCGGCGTGCCGGATGCAGAATGGGGGCAGCGAGTGGCGGCTTATCTGGTGCCGTCCGACCAAGATCTAACCGTCGATGCCCTTGATCAATACGTCCTCGATTCGTCCCTGTCGCACTATTTGCGCCCGCGGCACTATGAGTTTGTTGTCGAATTGCCGAAAGGTAACGGCGGCAAGATTGATCGTCGCGCCCTGAAAGCGCAGGTGGTTAACGCCTGATTATTAATTTCGTCGGCACTGACAAAAAAAGCCCGGCCTGCGTTGCAGACCGGGCTTTTTAATGAAGGGTTAGCAATTATTTGGCGAATTTTTTGAAATCTGCCGGGCGTTTTTCTTTCAGTGCAGTGACTCCTTCGCGGGATTCATCCGTGTCGTAATAGAGCTTTAACGCCTGCATGCTCATGGAGCTCACCGCCCGAATCTGCTCGGAATCAACATTGAATGAGCGTTTGGCCAAAGCCATGGCTGTGGGACTATGGGTGTTGATTTGAGCGCACCACTCGTCGACTTCCTGATCGAGCTGATCGGCGGCCACGACGTGGTTGATCAGTCCCATATCCAGCGCTTCGGCAGCGCTGTAACGTTTGCACATGAACCAGATTTCCCGGGCTTTTTTCTCGCCCACCACGCGGGCCAGATAGGCGGTACCGAAGCCGGCATCGACACTGCCCATTTTGGGGCCAACCTGACCAAAAATGGAGCGGTCCGAGGCGATGGTCATGTCGCAGAGTACGGCCAGTACGTTGCCACCGCCAATGGCATAACCGTCGACCTGGGCGATCACCGGTTTAGGCACGTCGCGAATAATGCTGTGCAGTTCTTCTACTGGCATGCCGATGGTGCCACGGCCGTCGTACTGACCATCGTGACTGCTCTGGTCGCCGCCGGTGCAGAAGGCTTTGTCACCGGCGCCCGCAAGCACAATGACACCAATATCGTTATTCCAGCCCGCTTTTTGAAAAGCCTGAATTAACTCCTCACAGGTCTGTCCCCGGAAGGCGTTGTAAACCTCCGGGCGGTTAATGGTGATTTTGGCGACGTTATTGGCTTCTTCGTAAATGATGTCCTGAAAATCCATCTCTGTTCCCCGATTAAAGTAGTGAATGAAGTTAAGGCGACCGCGAAAGCATTGGGCGCCGGACTGAAAGGTTCCTGAGGCAGGCCAGCGGGTGACCCTACCTGTTGCCGACGGAGTCGTTGCTGTTGGGCTTATCAGGAAGCGCTCTGCCCATTGGCCCACTCCAGAACCATCCTGAAAAGGTGGTCACGAAATGCCAGTTAAAAATTCATGATTGGGCCGCATTTTCTAACTGTTTTCAGCGGAACGGATCATGCTTTTGGCGATCACCAGTTGCTGAATCTGTGTGGTGCCTTCGTAGATGCGGAACAGGCGCACGTCTCGATAAAAACGCTCCACCGCGTAGTCAGCCATGTAGCCCGCTCCACCATGGATCTGCACCGCCCGGTCGGCGATTCGGCCTACCATTTCACTGGCGAACATTTTGCAGCAGGAGGCTTCTTCTGATACGCGCTCTCCCTGGTCGTAGCGGCTGGTGGCATCCAGCAACATGCTACGAGCGGCATATATTTCCGTGCGGCTATCGGCAAGCATGGCCTGGATGAGCTGGAAATCAGCGATACGCTCGCCAAACTGCTTCCTTTCGATGGCGTAGTTAAGCGAATCTTTCAATAACCGTTCTGCCTGCCCAATGCAGACTGCGCTGATGTGCAGCCTGCCCCGATCGAGCACCTTCATGGCGGTTTTGAATCCATGACCTTCGTCGCCAATACGGGCCGTTGCCGGAATCCGGCAGTTCTCGAAAATGACATCGCTGGTGTGGGCACCGCGCTGGCCCATTTTTTTATCTTTTTTGCCCAGCGTAATGCCCGGGGTGTCGGCCTCAACAATAAAGGCAGACACGCCACGAGCACCCGGCGTACTGGCGTCGGTGCGGGCCATTACGGTAAACAGGTCGGCCTGCGGGGCATTGGTAATAAAGCGTTTGGTGCCATTAAGCAGATAATGATCGCCGTCGCGAACCGCACTGGTGGTCAAGGATCCAGCATCCGACCCGGCACCAGGCTCGGTTAGTGCGAAAGAGGCGATCATCTCGCCACTGGCCAGGCCGGGAAGGTATCGTTGTTTCTGTTGCTCGTTCCCGTCGATAACCAGTCCCTGGGAGCCAATACCATTATTGGTGCCAATGCGGGAGCGGTAGGCAACGGAACTCTGGCAAAACTCCATCATGATTTTTGCTTCGTCGGTGAGACAGAGCCCCAGACCGCCGTATTCTTCAGGAATTGACAGGCCGAAAAAACCAAGATCTTTCAGGTCAGCGACTATTTCATCGGGGATGTCATCGTCTTCGACCAGTCGTTCCTCATTCGGGACGAGTTTCTCAGTGACCAGTCTTTTTACCTGGTCGATAAATTGTTCAAGGACGTCGGCGTCCAGTGCCATGAGCTGCTCCGAAAAATGAACTAGCGGCGATCAGAAAAAAACGGGATGGTCAAAAATATAACCGATCCGGTTTCCGATTAAAGCCGGTATTTAGCAATAAATGAGGCAGTGAATGGTCTAGAATTATCGGACTCCGCTGAACTTTGTGGCGGTTAACTATTTATTTGCTGAGGAGAATGTTGATGCGTGAATTAACGCTGGATGAAGTGCAGACACTGCTGACCGAAGGCGTTGCCTGCGCCCAGGGGATGGGTTTTCCTTCCACCATGGCAGTGGTGGATATGGGCGGCATGATTCGAGGGGTGCTTCGTCCCGAGAAAGGGCGCATCGCGAACCCAGAAATCGCGATTAAAAAAGCCTGGACCTCCGCTGCGCTTCATCGGCCGACTGAGTTAGTTCGCGAGATGATGGTCCCCGGTGCGTTTGGTTACGGTCTTACTCATACCGATGATCGTATCTGCATTGTTGCCGGTGGGTTCCCAATCTTTGACGAGGAAGGTGACATTATTGGTGGGGTTGGAGCCAGTGGCGGCCCCATCGAAGCTGACGTCGAATGTTGTCTGGTTGGCATGCGTAAGCTGGGTTTCAAAACCGACTTCGTTGATCCTCACAAAAAATAGGCTGAGACCATGTATTTTGCATTTTATTGCGAGGACGTCCCGGATAGTCTGGAAGCCCGCCTGGCGACTCGCGACGCACACCTGGAGAACCTCAAAGTGCTGGTGGATGCCGGTCGAATACTGATGGCAGGGCCAATGCCGAAGGTGGCTGGTCAGAGCCCCGCAGAGGTTGGCTTCGATGGTAGCCTGATTATTGCTGATTTCGACAGCCAGGCCGAGGCCGAGGCGTGGATTAATAACGATCCATACGTCGCAGCCGGGGTGTTCGCAAAAATTACCACTCGACCCTTTGTTCAGGTGTTTCCGCAAGCCTAATTACGCAGAAACAAGCGGGCTATATAGAAAGCCGTGATCCGTAAACCGGGTTACGGCTTTTTTTTGTGTTCCGACGCGGGGTTCAGGTTTAGCACGGTCAGGGCCAAGACATTTCACGTTTAACAGCGGGTTCTGTCGCGAAACGAGGCGCGTGGCAATGATTATTGTCGAAATATTAACAATGACTAAAACGGTAATGAAATGTCGACACCACGGGCGAATGGCATGGTGGCAGGGTATTGCTGTCCGGAAATCGGTTGAAGTTGGCGAATATTCAACAGTTTTCGGGGGTTTTATTGGGGTGTTGTAACCGATTAATTATAAGTTACTGATAGTAAAGTAAAAAATAATTGGCAGCATTTGTGCATAGTTTTTTCCAGGAAGTATCGTGATCGGAACCGGTCAACAATTAGTAACTAATAAAAAGGGCGACACAACATGGATCAACAGCATCAGACATTATTAAATTTACGATCCTTGCCGGCCAACGTGCTGCTAGTTGCTCTGCTTGGCGGGGCCGGTAGTGCCGTGGCAACACCGCTCAATCTCTGGGCTACCGGAGGTTTTGACCAGTTTGCCGACGACGATGGGGTGAGCAACAACGGCTACGTTAATCCAGGCTGGGGCGGTCAGGACTTCGACGCAGAATACCTCTATTACAAGCAGGAAGGCAGCGTCATTTCTATTGGTCTGCAGACCGGTTATGACGTTCTGAATGGCCACCTGAAATTTGATGGCAAAGATTATTACTCGGGTGATCTTGCACTCTCATTTGATGGCGCGGTGACCAGCGGAGCCAACGCTGGCACCAGTTATGAATACGGTGTTGATTTTGGTTTGTTGACCCGAGGCTATAGCAATGCTGCAGTCGACTCGGGCTCTGGAACGGGCGTCGATGTTGAGGGCCTTTACGCAGTTTCGGCGTGGAATAACGACATCTACTTTCATGAGTCCGATCCCTTCGCCATCGACGGAGGCGCGCTGGTCGCCAGTCTGCTCAGTAATGATGCGGGTCAGGTGGGTGATAGCTTTTATCGAATCGTCTCCTTCGACGTCAGTGGACTTGGTTTAGGGGATGCGCTGAGCATTGATGCGCACTGGACCATGTCCTGCGGAAACGACGCCATTGATGGCCATTTTGACATTGCCAATGTCCCCGAGCCGGGTTCGTTGCCGCTGTTGGGAATCGGACTGGTTGGGTTGATGGCGGGTTGGCGGAAACGCTTGATCTGATTGACTTTAACAACCTGGGTTAAACCGACCCGCTGTCAGTCAATGGCAGCGGGTTTTTTTTGCGTGAAACATCCGCTCAAAGTGGCCAGTGACCTTGGCTGTCATCCCTGCGAAAGGGTGACAGGTGAATCGGAGTGATTGTTTTTAAATAACTTAGATGACACCCTTAAGGCCGGGTTTGGCATCGGATTTTAAACAGCGCCGCAGGGGAAAGCCGTGAAAAGCAGATCTTATAAAACAATCCCTCGCTGGCGGCACTGCGTTTCCCTGCTCCTTTATGCGTTCGCAGCAGTCGTCTCTGCAGCCGCAACCCCTGACGATCTGTCTACGTGGGAAGCCTGGGTGGCCGAACGCCACACCGACCTGAATTGCCCCTTTCTGTTCAATGACCAGCGTCAGCGGATTTGTGCCTGGCCCGGTCGACTGGAACTGGCAGTGGATGATCGCGGCTTTGATTTTCGTCACGTCTGGCAGGTCTATGCGCCTGGCTGGGTGCCGCTACCCGGCAATCATAAATACTGGCCGGTGTTGAAGGATTCGACGGCGAAGGATCTTCTGCTGAGTGATCGTCAGCAGCGCCCACTGGTGTGGTTGCCCACGGGTGAGCATCGGTTACAGGGAAGGGTTAACTGGACGAAACGGCCGGAGTTTATCGACCTGCCGGATGGCGCTGGTCTGGTCAGCCTCAGCCTTGATGGTAAGCCGCAAGTTTATCCGCAGATTGACGACCAGGCCCGTCTATGGCTAGGCGCTAAACCTGGTGAAAAACGGAACGCCGTCGCTGACGGGGGCGGGTCGGATAGTCTTGGTCTGAGAGTATTTCGTAAGCTACAGGATGGTGTGCCGCTGGTGGTTACTACCCGGGTCGAACTGGAAGTTGGCGGGCGTAACCGCGAACAGCTGTTCGGCAAGCTACTGCTTGGCGGGTTTACCCCCATTTCGATTAACAGCCAGTTGCCCACTAAGCTGGAGGCCGATGGTCATTTGAGGGCACAGCTGCGACCTGGCAACTGGGTGATTGAGGTGGTTAGTCATCATGTTGATGCCCTGACGGAACTGTCAATGCCAGTGTCTGAGGGGCTATGGGCCGAGCAGGAGTTCTGGGTGGTGGCTCCTGACCTGGCGCTGAGGACGTTACAGGTGGAAGGGGTGGCCACCATTGATCCACAACAGACCCGCTTGCCAGCAGAGTGGCGCAACTGGAATGCCTACCGCATGACCGGTGCGGATACTTTGCGCCTGGTCGAGCAGCGACGGGGCGATCCTCAACCGGCTCGAAACCAGCTAAATCTGAATCGACAGATGTGGCTCGATTTTTCCGGCAGTGGTTACACACTGGAGGATCAGGTCAGCGGTGTGATGAACCGGGACTGGCGGCTAGAGATGGGGCCGAATTATGAACTTGGCCGGGTAGTGGTGAATGGTCAGCCGCAATTGATCACCCGGCGTCCCGAATCCACGATCGCCGGCGTTGAAATTCGTCAACGCCAGGTGAGCGTTAATGCCGTGAGTCGTCTATCGCGGCAGTTCAGTATTCCGGCGGCCGGCTGGCTAAGCGACTTTGACAAAGCGGCCATTACCTTACATCTGCCCCCGGGATGGCGGCTGTTTGCCGCCACCGGCGTTGATCGCGCCACGGGCACCTGGATTGGCAGCTGGGATTTGTGGGATATCTTTTTACTGCTGATCATATCCCTGACGGCGCTGCGATTGTGTGGTGCAAGCACCGGACTGCTGGCGTTGGCCACCTTGATTGTTACCCACGGTGAATCCGGTAGCCCCTTGTTTGGCTGGTTAAATTTGCTGGCGGCGATGGCCCTGTTGCCCGTCATTCCGGCTGGGCAGTTCAGGTTTTTTCTGGATCGCTACCGCTGGTTGAGTGCACTGGCGCTGGTACTGATCCTGCTGCCCTTTGGTGTCGATCAGATTCGTCAGGGGATCGACCCCCAGCTCGAACGGCCCTGGCAATCGGTTTATCAGCCACAATCGACTCGACACCCGTCGATGGCCGGGTCACTTCCTGAATCGATCCAGGCTGTAGACAGCCGGTTAATGTCTGCGAAGGAAGCGATGAAGGATTACGAGGGGGCTGCTCGATCCTTGTCACCGGCCCGCAACCAGAGCGATGAGATGGCCAGACGTCAATCCCTGGCGACCCTGGATCCGGATATCGCCACACAGACTGGCCCCGGTGTGCCCGGCTGGCGCTGGCATCAATTCCAGCTCAGCTGGAGTGGGCCGGTCACCGCCGAACAGGAGATGCGACTTTTTCTGTTGCCGCCCTGGTTGAATTCAGGCTTGGCTTTTGGCCGAGTGTTATTACCGGTTTTGCTATTGCTGGCCCTGCTCGGCGTCGGTTACGGGCGCAGTCCCGGTGGGGGGTTAAAGGGATTCAAGCGGGTGCCGGTTGCCAGTGGTCTGGCATTGCTACTCGGGTTAACGGTGCTGGCAATACCCGCTAATCAGGCCCATGCCCAGTGGCCATCCTCGGAGCTGCTCGACGAGCTCGAACAGCGGCTGCTTAAAGCGCCCGAATGTCTGCCCAGCTGTGCGGTGATTACTCGCAGCAGTGTGATGGTTGACGGGTTGCGAATGCAGGTCGAGCTCTGGATCGATAGCCACGAACCGGTGATTATTCCTTTGCCGGTAGTCGACGTGGGCGGCTGGTGGATTAATGATCTCACTATCGACAATCAGCCGGCGACCGCGGTACAGCGGGTCGGCGGGGCGTTGCGAGCCGTGTTGACTGCCGGAAGCCATCGGGTGGTGATGAGCGGGCGGCTGATCGGCGAAGATAACCTGCAACTCAATTTTCCCCTGTCGCCCCATAATCTGCAGTTGACGTTAACCGGATGGCGGGCGGCAGGGCTGGTTGACGGACACCTGCGGGGTAACTCGCTCGGGCTACAGCGCATGCAGGCTAACAGTGGCCCCCAGACAGCGGCTAACGCCGGGGCGGAAGGGACCCTGACAGCGACCTATATTGCTCCTTTTGTCAGGGTAGAGCGGACAATTGAGCTGGGACTGGACTGGTACGTGACGACGGTGGTCCGGCGGGTCGCCCCTACGACCGGCGCGATTAATGTACGGATTCCGCTGTTGGATGGCGAAGCCCTGACCTCTGCCGATCACGCAGTGGAAGGGGGGAAGGTTTCGGTCACCCTTGGGCCGGGGCAGGGTTCCCGTCATTGGCGTTCGACCCTCACCAAAACCGATCGGTTGAATCTGCAGGCAACGGATGACCCCCGGTGGGTTGAATCCTGGGTCATGAATGCTAGCCCCATCTGGTACGCCGAACCAGTGGATCGCGATGGCGTCGCACCGATTCCGCCAATCAAACAGCAGCGCGGAGAGACGGCGGGCCAGTGGCGTCCCGAGTGGCGACCCTGGCCCGGCGAAACGCTGAGTTTCCGCATCTTTCGCCCTGCGGGCACCGCCGGTGAGGCCCTGACCATCGACGGAGTAGGATTAAAACATTCGTCGGGTCGACGCCAGTCAGAAACCAGTATGGCTATCAACCTGAGAGCCAGCAAAGGCGTTGAGTATCCGGTTCAGCTGCCGGATGGAGCTCGTCTGGAGATGCTCAAACTCGATGGGAAGGAACAGCCCATCAACGAGCAACAGGCGCGGCCACAATTAGCCGTCAGCCCCGGCAGCCATCGGCTGGAAGTGCGCTGGAGCCAGCAGCAGGACCGCAGCTGGTGGATGGAAACGCCGACCGTTAATTTAGGCTCGGTGAGCAGCAATATTGACCTGACCCTCGCCGTGCCGCGCGATCGCTGGCTGCTGTTCCTGGGCGGTCCACCCATGGGTCCGGCCCTGTTGTACTGGGGTGTGCTGGTGGTGATATTGCTGGTGGGATTTGGTCTGGGCAGATTAGGCGGCCAGCCGGGGCGCCCGCCACTAAAATCTCGGCACTGGATGTTATTGGGGTTAGGAATGAGCACCGGCACCTTTCCCGCCGCAATCATCGTAGTGGCCTGGTTATTTCTGTTGGGCTGGCGAGAGCAGGCTAATCCTGAGCGTTTTGGTGCCAGTCAGTTCAATCTGATTCAACTAGGCCTGGCGGTACTCACATTGGCGGCGTTGGCGGCCCTGTTGGGTACTATTCCGTTTGGGCTGCTGGCTCAGCCAGACATGGGCGTGGTCGGTAATGGTTCGAGCCGTTATCTGTTGCGCTGGTACCAGGATATCAGCGATACAACCCTGCCCACGGCCTGGGTTATTTCCCTGCCGATTTGGGTTTACCGGGTAGCGATGCTGATCTGGTCGCTCTGGCTTGCTAATGCACTGATCGGCTGGCTGCGGTGGGGCTGGCAGGCGGCCAGTCGGGGTGGCCTCTGGTCTAAAACGAGCCAGGTAGCGGCCGGCGGTCAGCGCGTTGTCGACGGAGTTGACGAAAGTAAACCGCCCGGCACCGATTGAGTGAGCGCCGCCGATTTCGCTTCCAGCCTCGACCCCTCAGCGTGAGAACGGCCGTCGACGGATGGCCAGGGCGCCTTAAGTTCGGGACTTCCGATAAAGGCTCTATGGGTGGTCATTCGTGGTCCGGCCCCGGTTCATCTGACACTCGTAGCTAATCAGGTGCCTTTCCGGTCAAAATTCGTCGAACAGGCCTGATTTGAGCAGCTCCGGCCAGGCAAACAGGTCGTAGGCGGAATATCCTGATTCGTTGGCTTTAGCAAACATGGACTGTACCTTTTGCATTACCGGCAGGTGCTGGCCCTGTTTTTCGGCAAGTTTGCGTACCAGGGTGATGTCCTTGGTAATCATCTCAATGCCGTTACTGGTGTTATCAACGGTACCGTCCACCAGTTTGGGGCGAGTGATGGTCAACACACCGCGGGGGGCGAGACAGGCGTCCATTACGTCCAGGAATTTGGCCGTATCCACACCGACGCTCTCCGCCAGCTGGCGAGATTCCATGAGACCGGTGAGGGTCGAGACCAGGATCAGGTTCTGACACAGTTTCATGCATTGACCGTTACCGGGCGCACCCAGGTAAAAGACGTTTTCGCCCATTTTTTCAAACAGGGGCAGGCAGCGGTTATACGCCTCCTCGTTACCCCCCACCATAATGGCCAGGGTCGCGGCTTCCGCTCCTTGCCAGGCTCCGCTCAACGGCGCATCGAGAAAATCAACCTGTTTGGCAGAACAGCGCTCAACCAGTGTGGCAACCAGGTCCGGGCTAATGGTGCTGTGATCGACAATAACCGACCCGGGTGCTAACTCGCCAAGCAGTTCATCGACGGTTGCCTCCACAATGGCCATGCTTGGCAGACAGAGCATGACAATTTCTGCCTGGCTACCGACCTCGCTAGCAGAGATTGCCTCGGTCACTCCGCGACCGACTGCTTTGACCAGGTTGTCGGCGTCCACATCAAACCCGGCCACCGAATATCCACCCGCAGCAAGATGGCCCGACATTGGGTTACCCATGGCTCCAAGGCCAATAAAACCTACCCGTGGTAGTTCAGCCATTGCGTCTCTCCTGATTTTTCAGCCGCGCACATAGTGAAATCGACGGCTTGATGGTTAATTGCTTCCCCGCTGCATCAACGGCGTCAAAAGTTGCGAGACAGCGGGTATCTCCCACGACTTTTTCATCTCTCGATGGGTTATATACACAGCTGCCTACGCTCTCCCCGCTGGTCGTTCTTCCCGTTAAACCGTGTTGACGTCGACCGGCATTTCCAGGTGGTCATTCAACAGAGTGATCTGCTTTTTCTCGATCATCCAGTGATCACCTTCTTTCACCAGGTGGTGATCGTAAAATCCGTACACTGAACTCGTTGCCTGGCGGGCATAGGTGAGACAGTGCCAGTGGCTACGCAGGCTGATACTGCTGTCATCATGGGATTCGACGTAGACGTTGCTAATCATGTGACAGGTCCGCGGCACCGGCACAGCAAACGGGGCCACACCGGACTTTATACGCCAGGTACGGTCCTGGAGCGCCACCCGAGAAGTGATATAAAAATGCGACAGCGTCCGGGTGGGGTCTTCGCCCAGTTTGACCTCCGTCAGCCAGGCGGGGCACCAGAACTCACACACTTCTGTGTAGAGCTCGCTCCACGCCTGCCACTCCCAGCGGTCAAGCAGGTCTGCTTCCCGATAAATCACGTCGCGGCCAATTTCCAGTGCTTGTTGACGTTCCATGATTAGCTCCCTGCCTTGTCAGTTTCTGGCTGGTCAGTTTTTGCTCGCGCTCGCGCCTGACCGGCCTGCATCTGTTCAACCCAGGCTCGATAGCTGGCGTGAAACAGGGTCTCGTCTGACATGGTTAGCGGCCCCGCGGTGGAGGTAGCCGGTTTGACGCCCAGTTCATCTGCCAGATCATTCGGGCCATTGGTCATGGCGGTTTGGCCGCGTCCGTAACCAAGCTGCCATTTAGCAAGTCGGCCTTCTGCGCCATCCTGACAGTTCATGTAGGCGGCGACATCGTCGGGTGTGCCGGTGCCGGCGATGTCAAAAAAGTCTTCATAAGTGCGCAGGCGTTGCTGACGCGCGGCGGCTGACTCGCCTTTGGGTACCCAGCAGTAGATGTGCATTTCGGTTTTGTTGTGGGCCAGTGGTCGGAGCACTCGGAACTGGCCGATTACCGCGTTATCGGTGCACTGGACGTTGGGGAAAATGGTGAAGTTACGACCAAAGCGAATCATCCAGTCGGTGCGGGCTTCGCCGATGCGTTTGGCCAGATTTTCACGCTCCGGCCAGAGGGGTCGGTACTCGGGAGCGGGGTTCTCGGTAAAAAACAGGGCATGGCCCTGATCCCAGCCGAAACTGCCCGTTTTCAAATCAACGTTAAACATCGCCTCAATATCCGGGCCGGTATATTTGTCGCCCAGTCGTTTTACTCGCTGGTTGGTAATTTCCAGAAAACCCTTGTGGGCAACGTTCAGGTGATAACCATCGAGGCAGTTTTCAATCTGCATCTTCCAGTTGCCGTTAAAGGTGTAGCTGGACATGCCCGGTATCAGTTCCATGCCTTCTTCAGACTGGTCTACCAGGAGGTCAATAAACAGGCGCATGTCGCCGAGATGTTCGTCCAGCGGCACGACA
>Ga0209578_10001893_pt1 | contig 18431 bp, 13 predicted proteins | sample tdAd472_FD_187127 | JGI IMG/M metagenome (GOLD analysis project Ga0209578, IMG submission 187127) | Marine sediment microbial communities from the Atlantic coast under amendment with organic carbon and nitrate - tdAd47.2 (SPAdes)... | ecosystem: Environmental > Aquatic > Marine > Coastal >...
CACCAGGTCCGCCGGGCAGAAGCTGACCTGGTTCTGGGCGGTGGTGTTCAGCTGGTGCTTGACCATGAACGCCAGCAGCCGCACCGCGATGTCGAAGGACCCGCCGCCGCCCGAGACCGAGGGGGTGATCAGGGCGGGCCGGAAGATCCGCGCCTGCAGGCCGTGGGACATGGCGTCCCGCACGAGCTGTTCGGCCACCCACTTGGTCTGGCTGTAGCCGAAGTCGAGCAGCTCGCGGTCCTCGTTGGGGTCGGTCTCCCAGAGCACCTCCTTGGTCGACCAGCCGAAAATGAACGTCGTCGACACATGGTTGAGCTGCTTCGGCCGGTGGCTCATGGCCAGGCGCAGGACCTCGTTGGTGCCGGCGACGTTGCTCGGGCGGAGGGTGGCGTAGTCGTAGAGGTAGTTCACCTGGGCGCCGTTGTGGTAGATCGTGCCGACCCGTCGAGCGAGCGCCTCCCAGGCCGCGGTGGTCAGTCCCAGGTTGGTGCGCGCCAGGTCGCCGCACACGGGCTCGATCCGCTCGAGCCAGGCCGCGGGGATCTCCGCCAGGGGGCGCACGGTCGCCAGGCCCTCGAGCAGCCGCTGCTTGGCCGCCTCGGGGGTCTCTGCGCGCACGAGCACCACGACCTGCCGCTCGGGCAGCTGGCGCAGCAGCTCCAGCAGCAGGAACGGCCCGAAGAACCCCGTGCCGCCAGTCAGCAGGACGGGGGCGTCGCCCGCCTGCGCCTCGGAGAGGCCCCTTGAAACAGGCAGCGAGACGGGGTCGAAGTTGAGCCGGGAGTCGCGCTGCATGAGGTCTTGCTCGAAGGCCTGGTGCTCCTCGGCGAGGCGGGTCAGCGCGTGCCGGAAGCGGGCCCGCGCGACGCTCGGGCCCTCGGCCACCTGGGTCAGCAGCTCCCCCAGCTCCGACACGGCGAGCTGCTGCAGGCTCTGGACGGTGATCGCCTCGCTCAGGTCGCGCAGGCCGGCCTCGACCAGCACCTGCTTCAGGTCCTGGGCCAGCCCCACCAGCCGCAGCGAGTCCATGCCGGACTCCGAGAGCGTCCACTCCTCGCTGCCGAGCAGCCCGTAGCGGGCGAGCACCTCGTGCACCGGGCTCGCCGCAGCCGCGGCCGGTACGTCCGCGACCTCCAGCCCCGGGTGGACCTCGGCGATCACCGCCAGCTCGCCGTTCGCATGAGCCTGCTTGACCCGGTGGCGCGAGACCTTGCCCGAGCTGGTCTTGGCGATCGTGCGCGCGCGAATCCACACCAGGGTGTCGACCGCGATCCCCAGCGCCGCCTGCACCTGGCGGCAGAGGGCGGCGCCGTCGGGCACCTGGCCGGGGTCGCGCAGCTCGGCCACGACCACCAGCGCCTCCTCGGCGCTGTCGTCGGCGACCACCGAGAACGCGGCGGCGCAGCCGGCGCGCACGCGCGGATCTCGCTGGACGATCGCCTCCACGTCCTGGGGGTAGTAGTTCTGCCCGCGGAGGATCACCAGGTCCTTCAGCCGGCCGCAGTGGAAGAGCTCGCCCTCGTGGAGGAAGCCCAGGTCGCCGGTGCGCAGCCAGGGGGTCTCGGGGTCGCCCTCGACGTGGGCCGCGAACACCTCGCGCGACGCCTCGGGGTGCCCCCAGTAGCCGGCGCAGCGGCTCGGCCCAGCGAGCCAGATCTCGCCGACGCGGTCGTCGGGCTGGGGGACGCCGGTGTCTGGGTCGACGATCCGCAGCTCGACCCCGGGCAGCGGGGTCCCGCAGCTCACGAGCTCCTTGCTGACAGGCCCCGCGGGCGCAGCTGCGCGCACCACGCTGCCCTCGGAGAGGGCGGTCCGGTCGACGGAGAGGATCCGCCGCCCGTAGTTGGTGGCGGCGAGGGTGTACTCCGCGAGCCCGAAGGCGGAGAAGAAGACCTCCGGCCGCAGGCCGGCGGGGCGGAAGCGCTGGAGGAAGGCGCGGTAGTTCGGTGCGCGGACGGGCTCGGCGGCGTTCATCAAGAAGCGCAGCGAGCTGAGGTCGAGCCGCTCCAACGCCGCCGTGGGGACCTTGTCTTCGCGCAGGCAGTAGGCGAAGGCGAAGTCCGGCGCGGAGGTGGCCGTGCCGCGGTAGCGGGTGATCGTCTCCAGCCAGAGCAGCGGGCGCTGAATGAAGTCCAGCGGGCTGAAGCCGTAGGTCGTCCCGCCCTTCATCGCGAAGAACAGGTAGTAGCCGATCAGCCCCATGTCGTGGTACTGCGGCAGCCACGAGACGCCCACGGGCAGGTGGTCGACCACCGCGTCGCCGTTGGCCAGCAGGTTCGCGTGGGAGACCCTGACCCCGCGCGGGCTGCGCGTCGAGCCGGAGGTGTACTGGAGGAACAGGGTCTCGCTGTGCCCGGGCTGGAACTCGGGCTCCTGGGCGCGCGGCGCGTCGCTGGTCCGCACCCAGGGCAGGGCGCTGACCGCGTCGCGCCGCAGGGACCAGGTGCGGATCCGGTGCCGGACCCGGTTGACGCGCATGGACCAGTAGAACGCCCGGGTGGTCAGCACCGCCGACGCGGCGCAGTCCCGGGCAATGAAGTTCATCTTCGCCAACGCCCCGTCGTAGCCGTGGCTGGTCGGCGGGTAGACCGGCACCGGGATCCAACCCAGGCGCACGCAGGCGAAGAACGCGGTGATCATCTCCAGGCCCGGCGGGTAGGCCAGCAGCACCCGGTCGCCGGGCTGCAGCTTCGGCAACGACCGCTGCACGAAGGCCGCCACGGCGCCGGTGCGGGCGACGAACCCGCCGTAGGTGTGCTGCTCGACCTCGCGACCCTGCTGGTCGAGGAAGCAGAACAGGCGTCGATCGGGGTGCCGATCGGCCCAACCGAAGAACGGGACGAGGACGTCTGGTTTGGGTTCGGGCACGCTCAACCACCGCTGGTGCCGAGACTTGGATCGCTGGAAGGCTCGATCTTAGGGGGATCTCCCCCGTTGTCGACAGGAATTGCGGCCCTGGCGGCTCACGGCGCGGGCGCGGGGGTCCTCGCGCGCAGGCGCACGCGCAAGCCGTGCGGCTCGACGGCCGCGAAGCGGAACACAGCGCGGACGTCGTCCCGGGAGCCCACGCGCTCCACGTCGAAGTTCCGGTAGAGCATGGAGAGCACGACCCGCGTCTCGAGGAACGCCAGCGAGCGCCCGGGGCAGATCCGCGGGCCGGAGCCAAAGGGCATGTGCGCGGCGTCGAGCCGGGCGGCGGCCTCGGGGTCGGCGTCGAGCCAGCGCTGGGGGAGGAAGCGCTCGGCGTCGGCAGTCACCGCCTCGCTCAGCGCCGGGCGCCGGTAGAGGCAGATCAGGACCTCGCCCGCGCGCACGTCGAGGCCGCCGAGGGCGGTGTCGCAGTTGGCCTCCATCACCGCGAACGGCGCCACCGGCCGCAGGCGCATGGTCTCGCGGGTCACCGCGTCGGCGTAGCGCAGGACGTCGGTCGCCGCGAGGTCGGCGGCGAAGGCCTCGCCCCCCAGCACGCGGTCCGCCTCCTCGCGCAGCGCGGCCACCGCCTGCGGGGCGTCGCAGAGCTCGTGCACCGCCCAGGCAAGGGTGTTCCCCGTCAGCCCTTCGCCTGCGAAGAGCAGGGTCAGGGCGTTGCCGAGGATCACCGGCTCCGCGAACGGGCGCCCCTCCGCGTCCCTCGCCGTGAGCATGGCCTCGAGGAAGTTCCTCGGCGCCCGGCCGGGCTCCTCGGCGAGGGCGCCGCGGGTCTCCTCGACGATCGTGGACATCCAGCCGCGGAGCTCCTCGAGCGCCGCGTAGAGCGCCCGGTCCCGCGGCAGCGAGAGCAGTCGCCAGTAGGGGAGCACCGCCCGCGTGCGCCGGGAGAGGGCCACGAGGACCGTCGCGATCTTGTCCTGGAGCAGGTCGTTTCCGCCGTCGACGGTGTTCACGTCGCGGCCGAAGGCGAGGGTCGTGATCACGTCGACGGTGAACCGCAGCAGGTCGTCCTGGATCTCGACGGTCGCGCCGCGCGCCGCCTTCTGCTCCCAGTGGCGCAGCAGGCGCTCGGTCACCGCGCGGAACACCGGGTAGAAGCCCACGAGGTTGCGCTGGGAGAGCGCGCTCATCACCAGCCGGCGCTGCTCGCGCCAGGCGTCGCCCTCGGCGGTGAACACGCTCTGTATGCCGAGCTCGCTGAACACCGCCTCGATCTTGCTCAGCCGGCGAAAGTGCTTCGGCCGCGCCCGCAGGGCCTGGCTCGTGAGCTGGGCGTCGGCGATCAGGACCACCGGGGTGCTCCCCAGCTTGAACCCGCAGTAGGGGCCGTAGGCTTCACTCCAGCCCTCGAGCTGGAGGTGGAGCTGCTCGCGGCTGAGCTGGAGCGCGCTGCCCACCCCCGGCAGCCCGCGGGGCCCCGGGAGCTCGTGCCAGCGTCGGCCTCCCGCTGCCCCAGGCTCCGTCCGCCCGGTCCCGACGTCGACGAAGACCCGCCCGTCCCGCTCGCGCACCGGATACCGGGTCAGGCACTCGGGTCCGCCCTCCCGCTGGCCGCTGCTCGTGCAGAAGCGCCAGCCGTGGTTGCGGCACACGAGCCGACCCGCGTCGAACTCGCCCTCGGCCAGGAGGGTTCCCTGGTGTGGGCACAGCCCGTCGAAGGCGCGCAGCCCGGAGCCGCGGCCGACGAGCACGAGGTCGCGCTCGCCCGCGGAGACCGCCAGCGGCCCGTCGCCGACGAGGTCGTCGACTCGCGCGACCTCGATCCAGTCCTCCCCAGGCACGGCAGCCCTCCTGCCCTCGCTCTAGACGCGATCTTCGGGAGCCCATTTCGCTCAGGTCCGAGCGCTACCTCGTCGACACCGCGTCGTTCGCGCTCTCGTCAGACCCGTCGTCAGCATAGGCGGGAGCTAGCTTCCCGTCGGGCCCGAGAATCCCGATCCGCTGCAGGATCTTGGCTTGCTCCTCCTTGGGCAGGCGAACGAATCCCGCGAGAACGGCCTTGTAGTCGTCGTCATAGGGATCCGGGAGCGAGAACTTCTTCGTGCTGCGTTCGATCATGCGACTCTGTCTGCTTCCAGCATATCAACGGGCACGAAGAACCCCAGAATACAGCCAGGATCGCGCACGGCGATCTGGACGTGCGTCTTAGTTCGGATGCAGGATCCGGGAAACGCGGGCCTCCCCTCTTCGAACACCCCACGGACGGACTGGTAGCAGACGCCTCCCTTGGCTTGATCCTCACGGTCGTTGAAGAGGTTGATCACGGCACAGTCCAAACTCCGCACCAGACGGTCTCGCCTGGCGGCGCCTCTGCCCTTCCTGTTCTTGGGCAGCTTCACGCCCTGTCGCCTCAGTCCCAACTTCAGCGCCCGGTGAGTTTCAGACAGCCGTGCTGTCGCCCAGGTGTCCGTCAGGTCGAGGCAGCGACCCAGATGGAGGTATGCCCCGAGCACGAACGGATCCTCCCGGTTCTCCTGCGCCCATTCCAAAGCGCGCCGAAATCCGTGCTCCCAGAAGTAGACCCCGCCACCGAGCCAGTCGTAGTCGTTCGTGCTCGGCTGGAGTTGAGCCTTGCCGAGCAGAATGGCCTCCCCATACTCGCGCTCACACCCGTGATAGCCGACGACGAGGCGGTGGTGGTATGGGGCGTTGCGAGGTTCGACTGAGCTCGTCACGGTTCGTATTGTATTAGGGCTGCCGACAGGCACGCGTTCGGGTCTCTCCCGCGGCAGAGGCCGGAGTTTGCTAGCCCGCTCCTCACTCAGGTCTGCGTGGGCGAGCGCGGGTACTTGCGCGGTCCGTCGGGATCCACCAACTCACGCTCACGCCTCGTGACCGCTCCGAAGCGCGCGAAGTTCCTCCGCCCCTGGGCCAAAGTCATGTGATTCGGCCCACTGTGTGCTCCTGGGTTGTCGCTGCCGTCGTCCTCCCAGAAGCAAACTCGACAAATCGAGTAGACACCTCGCTCCTCCAGGGTGAGGTATCCACAACAGGGACATGCAAGTCGAGGCTCGACCTCGCCCGTCACTGCTGAGCATGGGATCCTGAGGTCGTGCAGGTGCGCCGCCAGGTAGGCGTTCAGCACACCGTGGAATCCGTCCTCGAGGACCATCAGCAAGGCAGAGTCGAAGCGACTTGCTTCAGGATCCGTCGTGTCTCCCTCGTCCTCGAGTTCCCGACGCAGGTCCGGAGCGAGAGTGGGCCAGCGAGGGTGGGTGTCCCAGGCCTCCCCTTTGATCGTCTCGACGTGCTGAGCGCGCTCCTCAGGGGACAACGCGTCCAGCCGTTCGCGGCAGATTCGACGGATCGCCTGCTCTCGAGTCCACTCGGTCACTGACCGCTCCGAATCACTGCGAGTCCTCTTCCAGCCACTGCGAGTGGAGGCCGGAGAGAACTGAACCTCGCCCCCATGGCCCCAACTCGCTCACCGTACGCGCTGCCGCGCGCGGCGCCCGCCGCCGCAGCCGAAGACCGTGCAGCCGCCGGCCTCCTCGAGGCACTCGGTGTGGTGCACGGTGTTGCAGCTCGAGCAGGCGCTGAGCTCGAGCTCGCCCGCCGACTCGATCCCGTCGCGGCAGTAGGGGCACATGGCCTGCCCCGTCCCCCCCGTCCAGCCGAAGCGCTTCGTCGCCGGCGAGCCTCCCTTGATCTTGACCTGGATCGGCTTGCGGTCGCAGAGCTTGGCCAGCGCGACCAGGTGCAGGATCGCGCCCGCCACCTTGGCGCGGTTGACCCCGGTGACTCGGAAGCTGGTGGAGAGGCGCTCGCCGCGCAGCTCGACCTCGCCCGCCCGCTGTCCCTTGAACAGGGAGTCGAGCTGGCGCTCGGCGTCCCCCTGGGCGAAGAGCCCCGCCAGCGCCTCGGGGCGGCCGTCGAGAATGAAGCGGTCGTCGACGCGGGCGTTGCCGGTCTTGGTGTCGTGGACCAGCCCCAGCCAGCGCCCGACCCGCTTGATCACCCCCGCCGGACGGATCCGAAAGCCCGAGATCGGCGCCTGCACCCGCACGTGGACCACCACCCAGGTCTGCTTGCTCTTCCCCGAGCCGCGGATCTCGTAGCGCGCCTCGACCCGGTGCCCCTGGTAGGAGCCGCGGACCTTGGCCCCGCTCAGACTGGCGAACCAGCCGTCGTCCGCGTGGACCGTGCCGTCGAGGAACGCGGCCAGCCGCTCCAGCTCCTTCAGTTGCTGCGCGTGGAACGCGCGGGCGAGGGCGATCACGACCGCGCCTATGGCGCATACGGCGCCGAACACCAGGCAGGGCTCCACGTCAGACCTCCCCGCGACGTCGCGACCAGGAATCGAGCATGGTTCCGAGTCTACCGGAGCGACTTGGGTCGGGCGGGTCGCTACAGCTGTTCAGGGAGGCCCTATGACGACCGCGGCGACGCGGAGTAGGCTTCGATCCTTCAGCGGACCTCGAAGGGGGTCCTCACCGACTCGCCACCGATTCGCAGGTCGAGCTGTGTGGGGCCCGGGTCGAGCTGCTCGGGCACCTCGACCTCGACGATCGTCGAGTCGGGGAGCGCGCTCGAGGTCCAGGCGTATTTGGTCCTGGAGCCAAACACGACCAGCACCTGGAGGCGCTGCTGCCCACGCGTCAGGGCAAACCCCTTGGCGCGGATCGTGATCGTCTCGCCGCGGGCCGCCGCTGCGGGCGACGCGGTCAACTCCGGCACGTCCTCGAAGGCGTCGGCCTTGCTTTCGCGGTCGGCGACGATCACTGCGCGGTCGGGGTACGCCCAGCGAGTCTCCTGCGGCGCGCCCTGGTCGCCTTCCAGGGCGAGGATCGCGTCGTGGGTCTTCCACCAGGACGTCAGGCCCGCGGGACCGATCACCGTGCGCTCGCTCGCTCGCGAAGCTTTCTCGACCCACGAGCACTCGTCCGGCCGCGGGCCCCGCCCGGTGTCGCGCTCGTCCGAGTCCCAGCCGCCGGTGTGGCAGCCGCCGACGTAGATCAAGGCGTCTGCGCTGGTCCCCGCGCGCAGCGCCTGGGTGAAGGGCCCCCACAGCTGCTGGTTGAGGTGAGGGCTGGTCTGAGTCTCGTCGTGGTCGTAGCCATAGATCGGGCCGTCGCGCGGCCCCGCGTGGGAGAGGATCACGATCCGGTCGAAGGGGTCGTTGGCGGCCGCGGCCCGCTGGAGGCGCTGCGTCAGCTCGGAGACGGACGTCGCCTTGAGGCGGGTCAACGAGTAGCCGCGCCTGCGGTACTCGTTCTCGGCCTCGACGACCCGGTAGAGGATCTTGACCCGCTCGTGCCAGGCCCGGAGTGACGTGTAGACCAGGAGCGCGCGCGGGGCCTGGGTCAGCCGCAGGTGGGCGGTGGGTCGCCCGTCTCGCAGGACGCGCCCGATCAACACGCCCTCGGCGCGGGTGCTGCGCCTGAGCTGGAGCTCGACCGTGGGCGCGTCGGCTGGCTGGGCGCCGCGCAGGTGGCCCGTCACGCCGATCGTGTCGGCGGTGGTGGGACGCAGGGTCCAGCGGTCGCCCGTCGGCCTCGCGTCGCCGGCGAACGCACCCACGAGCCTCGAGTCGAAGCGCAGGACGTCGCCGTCGACGCGGAGCACGGCTCGAGCGCGGAGGGGGCTGGGGGCGTATGGGCCGTACGTTACGTGCGAGACCTCTAGCTTGTAGCGCCCCTCCGGTGAGGGGTCGGCCAGGGCCGGCGCAGCGACCAGCAGCAGAACCGTGAGGACGGAGAGCGTGCGCACACCTCCGGTATACAGCAACTGCGCCCGCTGACCCAACGCAGAGCGCTGGGAACCAACCCTCGTTATCCGAGCAACGTCGCCCCCTGAGGTCGCAGGGCTTCGGGCAGCAGCCGTGGCCTCGAGCTCTAGCTCGCCAAAGCATGTCCGCAGTGAAAGCAGAACGCGAGCGGCTCGGGGGCTTCGCCGTCCTCGACCAGGCGCCCGTTGCACGCGGGGCAGGTGTGCGGAACCTGATCGGCGGGTAGCTCGACGAGCGGAGGTGGCGGCTCCGGTTCGGGTTCGGGGGCAGGCGGGGGCGGGGCGTTCCGGCGCCAGGTCTTGACGTGCTCGCGAATCGCATCCGCCGCGACGCTGCTGGGGAGTGAGAGCTGCACCGGCAAGCCGCCGCTGATTGGCTCCAGGAGCGTGGGACGACCGGCGCGTGGCACGACGTTCTCGCCGAGCCACAGGACCGCCGCGCCGAGCGCGACCGCGACCACCGCGATCAGTCCGCCCGAGCCCAGGCTGAGCGACCGCGGCTCGAGCAGCGCGACCGCGACGGCGCCTATCCCGAGCAGGATCAAGGCCAAGCCGAGCAGTCCGATCAGTACGCGGTGGACCTGCGTCCACCTCGCCCGCCGCGCACCTCCGTCGCTCAGCGGAAGCGAAAACGTGGCTCGCTGGACGTCCTGGCCGATCGCCCCGATCGCGAGGACGTCGAGCCGGATCCGCGAGTGTTCGAACTGGAACGGGCGCCACTCGACGCCCTCGCTGCTCCCCGTCACGACGCAGATCTCGGGCAACCCGCCGGGTCGAAACAACGCCTGCGGGATCTCGACGCACTCAGCCACGGCGGGCGTTCCCGGCGCCGTCAGCGCGCTCACCGCCGAAGGCTCGACCGCCGCTTCCTTTGCTCTCGCCCTGAGGACAGGCGCCCTCCCCCCACGGGCGGACCCTTCGGTTCAACGAGCGTTTACGCATCACGCGTCTCCTGGCAGGCCAGCCATGCTGCCACGGCCACCGGCCGCGTCCAGCCCTGCAAGGGCCTTCTCGCCAGCCGGCCCGCGCTTCGTCCTCCTCATGCGTGTCGCCAAGTGAGGAGGGAGCGCCTCCTAACTCCAGCTCGACTCCTCTTTGATCCCCAGGTCCTGCATCTTGTTGGGGCGGATCCTCGGAGACTCAACCCGCTGGTCCTACAGGCCTTAGCGACCCAGGGTGGGGGAAGGCAACAGCGACCAACAGCGACCGATCAACGTCGCGGCTGTCGATGCGGCTTCCCCCACAGCACGTCGAGCTGATGGACGAGCTTGCGCTTCGACTTGGGTGTCCTAGTCGGTCGGCGTTGGTGCGCTTGCTGGTAGAGGTCGCTGCCCCACAGGTGCTTGACTAGGACGAGGCCAGCGACTCGACGTGGCTCCACCGACGCGATATCTGCACTCCTAGAAGCGTCGTTGCCGTCGCTCGTGTGCTTCATCCGGTCCAGACGGAGCTGCGGGATCGAGCGGTGAAGGGGCAACCGCTCTTGGCGGGGCTGGGCAGCAACATCTACGGCGCGCTGCACCACTTGCAGCCAGCGGCGGCTCTATCGCTGCTTCACTAGCTCAAGGATGATCTCGTGGCGCATCCGGTTGTCGAGTGTGGTCCCCGCCTTCTTCTTGGGCGGCGGTAGGTAGCGCCGGTTCTCCGGCAGGGGCCGACTGCGCCGCTTCTTGAGCATCAACCCGTGACGCTCACCCAGGCGAGCCAACGCTGAGCTGTTGCGCACGTAGACGCCGCGCATCGTGCAGTCCCCGACGATGAAGAGCGCTCGCCCGTCCTTCTTGAGCACGCGTCCCACTTCACCCAAAACGCCGTCCATATCACCGACGAAGCGAGCGACGACGCGCTGCCAGCGCTGCGGCAGGCGGTGGAGGGGACCCATGCTCTTGAGCGCGGCCTCCAACCCGTCCGTCTCCGGCTCCTTGAATCCTCCGACCTCGGTGCCGATGTTCGTTGCCCTTACCTCCCGCAGCTCCTCCAGCGAGTAGCCCAGCCAGATCAAAGTGAACCGATGCGCACGGAGGTAGTCGATGGCGTTCAGGTATGGGGGAGAGGTGATGACGAGATCGACGGTCTCGTCCTCCAGTGGCAGCTCGCGGGCGTCTCCTAGTTGGACGCTGGCCGTAGGGCTCTCGGTCGTGGCGTCGAACGGAGCGTTGGCCAAGATGTGCTCGACCGCCTTGCCGAAGCCGTCCAGCGCCCGCAGTGGAGCCTGCTCATAGGCGCGATGCGGGCGGCTGTGCGGCACGTCGCGGGCGCGGCTCGCGCCGGTGCTCTTTGTCACGATCAGACGCGAGAAGGCGCAAGAGAGCGCGCGCTTCAGGTCGGGTCGCCGCATCCGACGGATCGACGTTGACAGAGCCTTGAGCTGACGCCGGTTCACCGGGTCGAACCAGTAGCGGATGAACTTCCGATCTTCCTCGTCGGCCCCGTCAGGGTAGGCGTCCCGCTGAGGGATTGACCGCCATGTGGCCTTCGCCTGCGAGGCAACACGAGCAGCGGCACGTCGCACTCCTACTGGGTCCACGCTGTCGCACCAGGTCTGGGCGAGTAGCACGGCCAAGGGGTCGGTGTCGAAGCCGACGGCGTGATGGCCATTGGCCCTGGCGACCATGAGCGTGGTGCCCGAGCCAGCCATCGGGTCGAGCACGCGAAGGCACTGATCGGTCTTCAATTCCTTCCAAGCGATGGAGGGGGCCATCCGAGCAGGGAAGGGGTGGATGGGGCGGAGCTTCTTCTTGGTCATGGCTCGAAAACCGCTCCCTCCGCCTCCTCCACCGGGAAGGCGGTGAGCGCCTCCTTCACCGCCTCCAGCACCAGGTCGGGGCGCTGGTTTAGCTCCACGGTGGACTCGCGGACGACGACATGCGGCGTCAGCGTTGACAGGGCGCGGCACAGGTCACGAACCTGAGTCTTCTCGATCTTGATCTTCTTCTCGCGGCGCAACACGAGCGTCACTTGCCCAAACTCGACGGCCTCTGCGGGCGTCTCCTTGCCAAGGTCCCATGCGGCCTCAAGGATCTCCTTGAACGGCGGCTTCTCCGGCTCGCGCTGGCTCAGGGCGTCGATCCACTCTGCCGACTCGTCCGGCGTACTGCAGGTGCTGAACAGCTCGCGGAGGGCGACCAGGCCGATCCCTCGTAGCGCCACAAGGCGCACCAGCCGAGCGAGGTCGGCCACGCGCAGCAAGGTGATGGTCTTGCCCGTGTTATCGCGGTCGGCGTTCATCTCGATCACGAGGGCGGCCTTCTCGTCCTTCGCTGGGAAGTCCTGGCCGACGACTACGGCGTGGTCACAGTTGTGAGCGTCCCGGTGCCTGGCGATCCGCGACACCCCAACGTCCTTAGCCGAGACCTTCTTGCCGGGGGTCTCGGAACTCTTGGCTTCAAGACTTAGAGAGTAGCGGCGGGCGACCGACATCCCCTCGGCCCCGAGAGGGGCGTCTGCGGTTCCGTCAGGCTCTCCGCTCCCACCGATCCCCGTGGCCTCGAAACCCATCACGTTGAACGCGTTGACGAGTTCGATCTCCAGTTGGTTCTGGTCGTGGACAGCATCGAGGAGATCCTGCGAGACCTGGCTGGCGGGTCGCCGGATGTGCCGCGTGAGGGCGCGCAGCAGCTCGTCGCGCATCTTGAGGAAGGACTGGATGACGGACGGCTCCACCTCCAGTTCGGCGAGGAACGCCTCCGAGATCACCTCGGCCCACGCCACGAGGTTGACCGTCTCATTGCTCCTGAACTCCTCCAGGTAGGACTCAACAAACGGGTGCGTCGTGTTGATCTCAAGCGCCCCGGAGTCCACATGGAACAACGCCAGTGGCTGCGCTGGACCGCTCGGGCTGAAGTTGACCTCGGAGACGATGCCGGTATCAGAGTCTACGCGTGCCTGGAGGTCCGCAAGGAGCTGACCCTTGGCCTCTTGGTCGAGCCCCGCCGGGAAGGTGGTATAGCGCGAGGCCAGTTTGCCCTTCAGCATCTGCCCGACCAGGGCGAGCACTGGGCGGCGTGTAAGACTGCGAGGCCCTTGAGCAAGACGTGCGGGGAGAGAGTCCTCCGGCGGGGTCTCGTGCTCCGCCAGCCACGACCGGGCGCGATTGAACGAGGCGTGCAGGATGTTTCGCGCCACGGTCAGCGACGGCCCGTCCTTCAGGCTCTCGCGGGACGAGCGCAGCTCGGCGTCGAGCCCGTCCATGTGGATCACCATCCGAAACCGAGCGAACGTCCCGTGATGGAGGGGCTGGAGTCCGAAGAGCGGGTCCTCGATGTTGATCAGCCGCCCCCGGACATAGACAAAAAAGCCGTGGCTCCGGTCGAAGCGTTCCTTGCCCCGCGACAGAGAGTCCTCGTGCAATTCCATGTATCCGGTGACCCGGCCAAGCGCACCGTGAGTGAGCCCATACCGGTGCGTGGAGGGCAGCTTGGTCTGCTTGTCGACGAGGAGCTGATCCTCCGGCGGGGCGGGCTTGTCGAGCGCCTCAACGTCCTTCCCCAAGACCCACTTCTGGATGGGCTTCTTGTCCAGCTTGCTCGGGGTGAGCCGCTTTCCGTTGAGGTAGAGCTTGAAGTCGTCCCGCAACGGCATCGCAGTGCGCAGGACCCAGTTGAGCCGCCCAAGTTGGATCTGCTTGGCCATGTCCTTGAGGCCGCTCATGATGGCGACCGTCCAACTGCTGGCAGAGTCCTTTCCGAACAGTTTGATCGCCTTGTGGCCGGGCCGGTCGCCCGTGACGATGTCCTCCACCGCCGCCTTGGCCTGCTGCGCGCTGAGCACGCGCAGGTTCAACTCGACGGCTTTGGATGCGTGGATGCCACCGTCCTCCCCGGCTGGAATGTCGTCGTAGTCGATGGTCGTGGCGTAGTACTTCTTGTTCTTCTTGCAGATCAGCGTGAAATACTGCCCGAGGACGAACGTTGCCAGCTTCCCGATGCCGAAACGCCCGATCTGAGCGCGGCTCTTGGGCTTCTTGGTCAGCGACCGCTTGTTGCTCACGCCGATCAGCCAGTGCTGGCGCATCCCCTTCTCGTCCATCCCCTGGCCGTCATCGACCACAGCGAGGGTCGCGTCGGCGGGGGTGCGGTCGAGGGGGACGATGACGTGGACGTTGGAAGCCCCCGCGTCGAAGCTGTTGGCGACCAGCTCCTCGACGGCTTTGTGGGGGCTGGAGTAGAGCCCGTCTGAGAACAACTCGATGATCCGGTAGCTGAGGCGTACCGGGATCTTCTTGCTCTTCCGTCCGAGGGTCCGATGGGCTTTGCTCATGATGAAACTCGCAGCGAGCGTCCGATCATATGGTCCAGGGGGGGTGGAACAACCCGGTCAGGAACCAGAGCGTTCCGCCTAAGCCGCTCGACGGCTCTTGTGGCCGAGCACTGGCCACAAGAGCCGTCGAGATGCCGTGTGGGCCGTAAGAAAGCCGGTAGACGCCTGGACCGCAGAGTCTGGAACCAAGTGCCGGTCCCGGCGGGTGGCGTCGCAGAGCGCCCCAGCAGGAGCCGTAGGGCTATTCCCTTGCCGATCACCGCGCCGCAGCGCAAGAAGCGAGTGCGGAGCACTGAGAGTGTTGCAGCAAACGTCGGTGTTACGCCGGCCCAGGCCCGCGCGGTCAAGGCGCACATGACGATGGGGACTTACGGGTAGCTGCGGCTCGCTACTGGGTCAGGGCTCAAGAAAGCGGACCTCATTTCACGAGCGTCACAATCGCGGTCCCGCACTTCTCTAGGAAATCAGTTACGTCGTTTGCTTCAGATAAGGAGATATGCGTACGGGTGTGAGAGATCGGATCGATATCCGCCTCGTGGACCATTGCGTTCCGGCGAGTGGAAATGAGCTTCAGCTTCGTCCTCAGGTGGTGCTGGTCCTCTCCCATCTCTGTGGCGATCTTCTGCCATTTGTGATCCTCAGGCCAGCAAAGAGCGAGACCGGCAGCGATCTTCTCCGGTTCTTGATAGGAGTCGAGCCGCAGCCGCCTGACGACTTCATGGTCAAAAATGACCTCAGCTGGCGGGACGGTGGCGGCTTGCAACTCAGCATGCAGCGCCAAAGAGATACCCTCAGCTGAGTATCTCTTCGTCGGAGCGCGCTTGCCAGTGTACGTTTCGACCATCCCAATGCGGACCACGTCGTGGAGAAGCTTGTCAAACGCGCTCACGGAGTAAATGACCTGCGCTCGCAGCAGATCATCAAACGCGAATGGAGGAGAGACAACAGTCTGAGTGAGTGACTCATACAGCTCAGACTGTTGTCTCGCTCTCGCCAAGTTGTCCGAGAATAGGGCCAGTGCCTTAAGCATTAACGATAATCGAGGTGATCTTTGCGCAGGTCTCAGCAAACAGGTCGTGGAAGGAGTCGCGCTTCTCCTTCATGCCGTCTAGCACAACGCCAGTCTCGCCAATCTCCGCGTCGGTCAAATCAAAGACCGGAACACCCGCGTTATACGACTTGGGGAGGAGGCCATGAAAGTCGGGTATCTCCGCAAGGCAGTAACCACTATCGATCAAGTCCTGGCCATAATCGGCAGGCGCAAGCACCATCCCGGCCTTTTCAATGGACTCAAAGAAGGCGCTTTTGGTTTGGGCCTTCAGCTCGTTGATGTTGTCCCTGTAGGGTGCCGCGGCACGTCCCTTTCTGATGTTAAAGCGCTGGATCACACTTCCTAGGAACTTTGGGACCCCGGCGGGCAGAGGGTAGGCTGAGTCCGCGAACATCTCGACTGCCTTCTCCTTCCATGCCGCCCAGCGCGGCAAGATGTCGTTGAGCGTGTCCAGCGCCATCAGGGAGAAGGGATCTGGGTTTGTCGGAATGATGAACGCGTTGGAAACCAGGAAGAGATTCTGATTGATTGCGCTCAAGCCCGGGTTTAGGTCGACAAGGGTGTAGTCGATTGCGTACTTCTCTTCAGTGAGAGAAAGCAACTCGGAGAAGGCACCGGGGAGGTTCTGCAGCGTGGTCAACGCACTGCTGGACGCCTGCGCGAATGTCAACGCAGCATCGAACTCAGAGAGGTTCGCATGGCCCGCGAGCAAGTGGAGGTTGGGTGCCCGTTGGGGCCTAAAACAGTCAACTGGGGAGATGGGGACCGGCTTCCCTTTGAAGGCGGGCGTCACGCCATCCCGGATGTTCTGCGAGCGCGTAGCGTCGTCCAGATAGTAGGGCTCGAACTGATCGCCCAGAACCAAGCCGGATAGGTTGCACTGCGGATCCCCATCCACCAGCAGCACCCGATGCTGCTTGGACAACATCCAGCCGAAGTTGTAGATCGAGGTCGTCTTGCTGACCCCGCCCTTGTGATTGAATATTACGAGCCGTTTTGTCATGCGCTTAGGTGCCTCTATGTATAGTGCCTTGAGGAGCGAGGGTTCCGCTTCGCCAATTCACACGTCCACTCCCAACACGAGCACCGGCACCTGAATGGCGCTCTTGAACAGCGGCAGGTAACGCTTCACCTTCTCGAAGGTCAGCGATCCATGCCAGTTGAGCCCGTGATCGGCCTTAGCCTTCCGCTGAAACGCCGCCGTCGTGACGATGTAGATGCCGGCGTCGATGACGTTCTGACCGGAATAGCTGGCGACCTGGAACTTGAGCAGATCGATGCCGATGAAAGATGCGTGGCTGAAGCCGACCTCGACGCCTACTCGGTCCTTGAGGAAATCCATGCGGGCTGCTGCGTCGGTTTCGTGGTCAAAGACCTGCGGCTGACTCTCCCAGCCCTTGGCGATGAAGCGCTCCTCCAGGAGCGCGTTGAACGTCGGGCGGGACAGCTCGCTGAAGGCCAGCTCGGGATCGCGTAGGAAGGTCTCTACCTCTTGCTTCAGGCTGAGCTTGGCGTTGAGCACTTGCTCAGCAAAGCGATAGGAGAAACGTTCGATGCGTAGCCGGGTCACTCAGCCTCAGTCGTCGTCCGTTGCCTTGGAGAGCAGGCCCTGGAGCTTCACCACATCTCTCCTCAACATCTCCCGGCCACACGCTGCGCAGTATGTCGTCGCAGAGCGCTTGTTGGGAATGCTCAAACGAAGGTCACCCTTCTCTATACGGTGGCTCGCATTGTGGCTGCAGTCGTGCGCGTGCTTGGCACGCTCCCACTTCACCCTCCCGGAAATCAGTGACTTAAACCTACCCATCGAAAAACTCCGCCTCGACCTCGGCAATGATCCCGTCAAGCAAGTTGTGAGCCCTGTCCAGCTCCTCCCTGACATAATCGGCTCGGTCCTTGTTTGCCACTCGCTCCTTGATGAGCGTGTCAATCCGTGCCTTCAGGACGAGCCAGTTACTGCGATCAAGACGGGCTTTGTCCAGCTCGCGCCCCTCCATGTTCATGCCGCGCTCCTTCAGGATCCGACCGGCGTGGTGTCGGATCAGGTCGTCAAGAGACGACCTCTTGGCTTGGCGCTCCTTTACCCGGGTCGTTGGCATGGGGACGTGCTGATACGCTTCTAGGATCTCCTCTGCGGTGTACCCCTGCTCCCGGAGTGTCTTGAGCGCTGCCACAGCCTTCTCGTCCTTGAACAGCGGGATCGCTTGGACCTGCACGTCCTCCTGATGTTTGATCACGGGGAGGGACGGCGGTGGTGTTGGGCCAACAGCTCCCAGATCATCGTCCTCGTCCTGCCTCAAGTCCGGCTCGATCACGATTTCATCGGACGACGAAAAATCCAACTCCTCCACCGGCATCATGAGCTGTGCGAAATAGTCCTGATCCGCGGAACTGAATTCCTGGAAGTCCTGCCAGCGCTGCGCGACATTGCCGCCCGCGTGAAAGACCACCGCGCCCTCATTGGTCTGCGCATGACCAGGGGTGTCATCCCGCACGATCCGCATTGCCCTTCCAACGAACTGAACGAAGGGAGATAGCTCAGCAAAGATGCTGCAGACGGCGGCCACTGAGATAAACGGATGATCGAAGCCCTCGCCCAATTTGCGGACTTGAACGATCACGTCAAGTTGGTGACGCTCCAGTTTCTCCATAACCTTGGCGTTGTAGGCTTTCGACTCCTTGCTGTGAACGTAGCCCGCACGGTAGTTGCGCGCCTCGTAACACTCCTTGATCTGGATCGCGTGCTTCTGGTTCAACGCGGAGGCGATGACCTTGTGCCGATTGTCCCCTGTCTCTGTCCTGATCCTTACTAGCTCCCGCAAGGACGCATCGACGATGGTCTGCAGTGACTCGGGCGACGAAACAACCCCCCTGCGAAACTTCGCGTCCGACTCTCCGAGGCTCTTGATCTGGTCAAGCGTGACCTCAATCTCCTCACCGTCCTCCTCGCGGACATATCGAAGCGTCCGGGGGTTCAGCACTAGAGCCTTGAGCTTCTTGACGTAGCCCTTCCGGATGGCTCGGCGTACCGGATAGGAGTAGATCACCTCCCCGGGCATCATCTGCCCATCGGCGCGCTTGGGCGTGGCAGAGAAGTTGACGATCTTCGCTTGGGGGAAAGCCTGCCTGAGGACATCCCAGGACTCCGCAACGGCATGGTGTCCTTCGTCGAACATGATCAGGTCAAAGAAGTCGTGCGGAAGCCTCGTTAGCCAACGGTTCTCCTTGCCCTGCAACTGATCGATATTGGTGATGACGACCTCGGCCTCCTGCAGATCACCGACGTTTGTTGATTTGCCGCGTATTTCGACGGGTTCCGGATACCGATCAGATGGCACCACCCCAAACCGCCCGTAGAAGTAGTCGTCGGTATGTGTGGGGTCGAACGCTGCATGTATCTGCTCGGCGATCTTCACGTAGGGCGCTACTGCGAGTGCCCTACGGGAACGCACGGCAAATGGCG
>Ga0209578_10001895_pt1 | contig 18420 bp, 13 predicted proteins | sample tdAd472_FD_187127 | JGI IMG/M metagenome (GOLD analysis project Ga0209578, IMG submission 187127) | Marine sediment microbial communities from the Atlantic coast under amendment with organic carbon and nitrate - tdAd47.2 (SPAdes)... | ecosystem: Environmental > Aquatic > Marine > Coastal >...
CGGTCGGTTAAATATTCACCTTCCTTACGATCCTGGAGGGTACCATTTCTGTAAGGATCAAAATAACTTTTGGGTTGTCCATAAGCACAGCCTCCGATATTTAGATCGAATCCCTGTTTATCTGGGTGGTAGGCGGCATTTACGATTCCATCCTTGGTATAGATAGAGCCATCGCCGCCTAAGTGCCATTTACCAATATATCCAGTTGCATAACCTTGCTCTTTTAGTACCTCTGCAATGGTCACTTCTTCCTGGGGTAAATGATCCAAAAAATAAGCCTCTCTTAGTTTTCTTCCTTGGCTAAGTTTCTCCAAATACTTTTCCATGCCCATGCCGGGTATGTGGCAAGTCAATTTTAGGGTGGCTGGGTATTTTCCGGTCATCAAACTGGCACGAGTTGGAGAGCAGACGGGTGCCGCAGCATAGGCATTGCTAAAAACCATACCCGCTTTTGCCAACTTGTCGATATTGGGCGTTTGGATTTCCGGCTGCTGATTCATATAACCTACATCCGAATACCCCAGATCATCGACCATTATGAAAACAATATTGGGAGGGTCCGTCTTTCGCTGCTTTTGGCAAGCAATGGAAAAAACAAAAAGAAGCCATAAAGTTGGTATTGTTTTGTTTATCATCTGCGCTTAATTAATAATCGATTCAATTTGTTTCCAGCTCTCCATTCCATCCTTTTCCTGCTTTGCCTCGGGTGTAATTTCCCATCAAGAATTATTTTTGCCAGCGCATTTTTCAGCTCCAATACTTTTTCGGTAATCATCAACTAGCTTTTGGGGTTCACCAGTATCGCCCTTAAGATTGAATAGTTGCCTTGACGGCAAATGTAAACATGTTCTTATACAAGCCAAAACAACAGGCAGCCAAAAAGCCGCCTCTTGTTACAAGCGCTTGATGAAAATGTTCTGCGGCGTAATATCCATATCAACCACCCAATCATGAGTTGTGCCATCAGTAGAAAATACCTTGTACACAAATGGGGCTTCCGCAAAATTAGCCGGAACCCACAGGCAAAAGCAATCTCGGTGATACGACTAGTAGTGACAACCAACTTCCTTTGGGCATGTGAAATTCTTTCTTCAGTAATGTACTCACTTAAAGTACTACCAAATGCCTTTTTGAATATGGCGTTAGCATAATCTGGATGTAGGCCCACCGCTTTTCCGATATCAGAAACTTTAATAGGCTTGGAATAATTTTGTGCAATATAAATGGCGATCCTTTCAACCTGGCTGATTTCATTTAAATGAATGAGAGAATGGTCGTTTTCTTTCTTAGGCAAACTATTCGCCATTCTTAGTAAACGAGCCCGCATCTCCAACAAGGTCACTTCAGCTGCATTATCTTTGTTGTATTCCTGTTTAATCAATCGATAGTCACCAATGACTTTGATTTAGCTGCATTATCAATGCATCAAACATAAATGTTATTTTTATACAAAGAGGCTATATTTACAACTGTAGACGCCAAAACCAGACACGATATCCATGAAAAAGTTAAAACTACTACCTGTATTTATCATTGCAAGTGTCTTAATATACTGCTGTAATCCACCCTCAAATGAAGCTTCAGCCTCTAGTGAGGACGCCGTAGAGAATGATCCTGCTATTGTTGAAGCAGAGAGAATTTATAAAACAAGCTGTGCCGGATGCCATGGCGCGCAAGTTTTGGCATTTGCGGGGCATAGGTGGAAGCATGGGAAGGAAGCAGATAACATTTTTAAGTCAATAAAATTTGGCTACCCAGGTACAGAAATGATTTCCTGGGAATCGGCCCTTTCAGATGATCAAATTAATAATTTAACGAAGTACATTCGAAGGAGCATAGAGGAGGTAGAACGTTATGGATTTGAAGAGGAAGGACTGGAATCAGATACTTTCAAAACGGAGTTACTAAGCCTAGAACTGGATACCATCGTATCAGGTATGGTGCAGCCCATTCTTTATTGGGTGCCATCCATCGCACCTAGCGGAGCTACTTTTGTGACCACCGACAAATACCCAGGATGGGAGGGAGATTTTTTGGCAGGATCTTTACGTTTCAAATATTTCAACCGCTGCATTGTGGAGGGAGACAAAATAATCCGGGAAGAGCCATTATTGAAGAGTGTTGGGCGACTTAGAAACGTTCGTATAGGACCAGATGGATACATTTATATAGCAGTGGAGGAGCCAGGTTATATTTTCAGGTTAATGCCGATCACTGATGTTGAATCGTAGCTTATTGGATAGGGTCTAATGAGAAAAATCCTAACTCAGAAGTTTGGTTAAAGGTCAAAGGTACTAAAGAGATAATTTTGTCTATTTCTAACTAAATTCAAAACATTTTTCCACTAAGGTGGTTTCACTCTCGACAAAATAAAAAAATTAGTACTTAGGTTATTCGGCAAACCCAAATCTTTATGATTTCTATAGATGCCCCAGCTTTTGCAACACTTTTGAATCAAATTCCCCTGCCTATCTCTATTTTTGAGTTGGCCTCCCGTGAAGAAATGGATTTTACATATGTCTACGTCAATGACTTTGGTGTTCAATTCTCAGGCGTAGATAGGGATTTTTGGATTGGCAAAAATACCAAGACCTGTTCAGCTTCTATTTACGATGGCGTAGCAGCAATCCCGAATGCCATGATGAAAGTGCTCGATACGCAAGAAGTAGTATCGATGGATTCGGTAGCATATGTAGATGACATCTTAGGGCCCAAAGTTTCTACCTTTACGCTCTTTCATATGAAAGAAAACCATATCGCCATGGTGGTCAAGGCGGTAGAAAAAAATAAATCTATTTCCCATAAATTGAGTCTTCAGCAACAAATGCTGGAAATGGGGGAGCAAACGACTGGTTCCTGTTCATGGGTCTTGAATGAACATTCAGGCGTTACCATTTTTACACCATCTTATCTGAAGGTTCATCACTTTAGCAAAGAAGAGATCAATAATCAGGATGCCTACCAAAAAATAATTGCCCGAATTCATCCGGATGATCGAGAAGAGATCATCCGCTTTCGCAAGTCGGTACATGCCAGCTATCCAGTTTCGGCCAGCTATCGGTATTTGCTGGATGATCATCAGGTGATTTGGTTGAAAGATACGATCTCACAAAAACGGGCAGATGGAACCGTGGTGGGTACGACACAAAACGTCACTGAAAGCCGAGAAAGGGAATCACAGCTACAGCAGGCGCTTCTTTTTAAGGAAAAGATCATGCATACTTCTCCTGAGGTTATTTATGTCTATGATCTGGTCAATCAACGAAATATCTTTGCCAATAAAACTATATTCTCTGAGACCGGCTATACCGAAGCAGAAGTGCAACAATTGGGGGCTGAGCTTTTTCCTACAATTATTCACCCGGACGACCTGGAAATGGTGCTTCATCATCACAGCCAGGTTCTTCCCAATCTGTCAAAAGGCCAGATCGTGAGAATTGAATATCGGATGCACAGCAAAAAAAGCAATACCTATGAGTACACAGAATCTGTAGAAAGCCTTTTTGAGCAAGATAAACATGGAAATAATCTCAGCATCATAGGTGTTAGTCGGAGTATTCATGCTCAAAAACAAGCGGAAGCTGAGGTACTGAAAAAGAATAAGGAATTGGAGCAATTTGCCTTCGTAGCCTCGCACGATTTGCAGGAGCCCCTGCGAACCATCACCAGTTTCACCAGACTGTTGGCCAAAAAATATACAGGGAAATTTGACGAATTGGCCGACCAATCCCTGAAGTACATTGTAGAGGCGAGTACTCACATGAATTCGTTGGTAAAAGAACTACTCGAATACAGCAGGTTAGGACGAAGTAGTGAGTTGACCCAAGTGGATACCAATCTCATTTTACAAAAGGTATTGGACGACCTTTCTTTTAAAATTGCGGAGACCAATACAACATTCGACGTCGCAAAGCTCCCCGTAGTCCGAGGGTATAAAATGGAACTCCGTCTATTATTCCAAAACCTCATCTCCAATGCTATCAAGTTCCATAAACCCAATACCCCTCCGCGAATCAAAATCTCAGTAGAAAATGAACCCGGCTTTTGGAAATTTTCATTTCAAGATAACGGCATTGGTATTGCTCCGCAACATCAAGAAAAGATATTTATCATTTTCCAGCGGCTTCATAGCAAACGAGAATATAAAGGCACGGGTATTGGCCTTGCTCACTGCCAGAAAATAATGGAGCTACATGGAGGGGAAATCTGGCTAGATTCGAAACTTCATGAAGGAAGTACATTTCACATACGTATACCAGCTTAAGAAAAGATGAAACGAAAACTGAATTGTATATTGCTGATAGATGATGATGAGCCGACCAATTTCTTACACAAGTTGGTAATAAATGAGGCCGACTGCACGGAGAAAGTGGTGGTAATGGAAAAGGGACAGGAAGCGCTGGACTATCTTCTCTCAAAACAAAATGGGAAATACCCTCAGCCCGATCTCATTTTTCTTGACATCAATATGCCCGCTATGGATGGATGGGAATTTCTTGAGCACTACAAAGGGCTCACCATTGCACAACAAGGGGATGTAATCGTGGTCATGCTAACCACTTCCTTCCGCCCCGATGACATCGAAAGAGCTAAGGGGATCAAGGAAGTAAGCTGCTTTAAAAACAAACCATTGACTGTGGAGATAATCCAAGAAATTCTCGACAAGTATTTTGCTGACTAGATTCACCATTTGTAGACTATTAATTAGAAATCAAGGTGGACTTGAGTGTTACTTGTTTAGCTTACACCCTGTCTGTTTGTTATGACCGGGGTATTTAAGCCTGATGGGTTAAAGCTATAGGAAGTCTTGAAAACTGGCTAACTCTTAGCGGATGTGGCTTTTCTTTTCTTGCATAAATAGATTTTGAAATAATCTGGAATTTGGAATCGGTTTCTTTCCTCTGGAGAAGTGTATTCATCTGTACCCACAATATCTACATCAAACCCATTGGCTTCCAAAATTTCATTATAGTCCTGGCCGTAATTTCGCTTATAATCAAAATGGCCAAAGACCTCACTACGGCTTTTATCTCCCAAAGTCTCAGCATATACCGTCTTTTCTAAGCTACTATCAATAGAAACCAAATGAATGGACCAACCTTCTGGTTTTTGAACCCTTACCAACTCGCGCATAGCTAGGCTGTCATCATCAACATGCATAAGGACGTCGAGACCAATCGTCACATCAAAATAATTATCCGGGTATTGAATATCCATCATATCAATTTTTTCCATGGCTCTGGTGGAATTCAAATCCCCAGATAGGTAATCAATATTTTGATGTGTTCGTATTTTCTTATGTAGGCAATGTTCTGGCGCGAAATGTAATAGCTTCAGGTTTGGGCGGGTAAACAGGTCAGTCTTTCTATTTAAGTATAGCCATAATGCGCGATGGCGGTTGCCGGAGTTGCAGCGAGGACAGCTATTTTTGGCGAATCGACCAAGTTGGCAATGGCAAATAGGACATTCATATTGATCGCCTTTATACTGGAAGCTACGAATCCAGTATATAACGTTTAGAATATCATCCCAAAAGCGTTTAGGGACGTAGGGCTTGATTGCATACCACAGTTTTGTTTCTGCTATTCTCATAACAAGGAAGTTTTCAAGGAGCTGTAATATTTTTTTGTAAATATGCTTAAGTAGAATTTAAAACGAAAACATGAACTAGAGCGTAATTAGACTGTTATAAATAATATAAAAAGGCCCGACTTGGAGCATCAGTAGGGGGAGCTTACTTATGCTAAGATATAATATTTTTAATAAATATTATATCTATTGCTGTATTTACCTAGCTAGGGCAATCGCATTAAAATGGGATAAAAAATAAAATGAGATCTTGTCAGTCAAAAAGATGGGATGTATAATCCTTTGATTGTCTCAAAATTGGAAGTAACAGAGTGTGAAATATAGAAGGGCTAATATTTATGCTATATTTCCAAAGTGGGTGCTTGTATGGAGGTAGGCTTTGGAAGCGAAAATATTCAGTTATGGGTTCTCCCAAAGCTCATTTTATGCTCCACAGCGCTACGGAGCATAAAATAGCTGTAGGGAAGTTCCGTAAATCAATACTTGCAGCCAGTATGGCAGTCAGACAGGCCCGAATCGCAACCTCCAAACAAGGCACTAAGAGATCAATTTCCTATATATACATGTGCATACTCCTATACAAGGTAGCACGGTGATGATGTCTAAGCGGCTGGAAAGTAGCCAAACGTCTTCGACAAATTGGTCCCGAGGTCGCAGGCCTCTTATTTTGCAATTAAAAACAGCAGGAACCTAAATATAAAAGCATATGAATTTCTTTAGTCTAGACCAGCTATTTCGTCCTTCATGCACTCAATTAATTTACTAGTAAACAAGATTGCTCCTTCGACGTTTAGGTGTTCAATGTCAATGAAGTATTCTGCAGTAGTGACAAAGGTAGTATCACTCGAAAAGTTGAAGAGAGGAATGTCATGCTTTTTAGCTAAATCTTGAATATAGTGCAAGCTGGATGTCATCTCGGTACGCTCACCATAGTTCGGTGCAATAGAAAAGATGAGGGGAATATCCTTAGCAATGAATCCTTCCACAAGGCTTACCAGTTCTTCTACAGCAGCTTCATGGAGTGGTTTTGCAGTATTGACTACCTCAAAGGCATAGCCAGGGTCTTCCCAAATACCAACACTGGGTTTCCAGCCTTTATCACTGTTTTTTCCGTCTAAACCAGGAAATAGGTAGGGTCGAAGTAGGTAGTAGTAGCTGGAGTTATAAGCATAAATATTGGAGGATAGTTTCCATTTTTCATTGGGGCTGATCTTATTAAGGATAGGTCGAATTTCTTGATGCTTTTTATAAAAAGCCCGCATAAATCCCATTTGTTGATAGAAAGGTGTATGTTCTAGTATATCCACTTCCAGATTCAGGATCACTAATTTTGGTTTATACCTATTCAAGATTCCCTCTTGCATGGCTCGGAAGTAAGGAAGCCCTTGTCCCCCTCGGCTGGCATTCCAACAACTTAGCCCGAAAGCTTCTTCCATCAAATAAGGAACATAATCTCGTTCTCCTCTAGAGCTACCAATAATAACAATATCCTCCTCCGCGGTTTCGAGTGTATATTTAGCTTTGTAGTACCGGCCATCAGGGGAATGATCTCTAATAATACCTAGTACAAGTCCCACTCCTTGATCTAGCACGGCTAAAATAATGACTAAGCCTACCAATCTTAAAAAAAGTTTTTTCATCGTGAAAACCTATTAATCAAGCTTGAAAAATGTGGTTTGTTCCCCTTTGATATTTCGATCATCAAAGGCAGTGACAGTTAATTTGTGAATGTTGAAGGAGGAGTCGATAATGGAATCTGGAATAGAGAAGTTTCCGGTTTCCGGAGCAGAATTGCTACTGTAAATTATTTTATTGTCAAGTGAAATTAGTACTTCAGTTAACCTTAATCCTTCCAATATATATACGTCCATATCAACAAAAATGTTTCCGCCACTAAGCACTGGCACCTCTAAATCTGGTGGCGGCGGATTGCGGAAAATGATTTGCGGAGTAGTTTCTTCAGCAACGACAATCAGTTTTTCAGCACTGCCATAAAGATTATTGTATACCCATACATTACCCTCATAATGGCTTACCGCCTGACTTGGATTTACATTTAGAAATCTATTGTTATAAATCTCCACCAAAACGCTAGGTATCCCTCGTATCTTGATGTCAGGAGCATCTGCAACGGAAGGATCATTTTGTGCATCACTGATAAAAGTGTTATGATGAATACTCATGCTTTCCCCTGCAAGTCTGTAGTTGCGTTCTTGCAAAATCGGAAGATAAGGATGCATATCAATGGCGTGATCTCCTCCGTAAGGCAGCCAAAAAGAGGGAATAGCTTTGCGAATGAAAACATTGAATCTGGCTTCGTAACCGGTTCCCGGGTACCCACTCCCAGCAGTGGCATGCCAAATCCATTCAATAATATTTGCTTCGATGAGGATAGGAAGTCTAGATCGATCCAGCACAATAACGGGATAGGCCTGGATGTCATGCAAGTAATTATGATGAATATGGATATTCTCTCCATCGGGATATATCTCTATACCGCCACGATCAAAATGAGATATTTCGCAGTTATCAATCTCAATATTAGGTTCATTGGCCGTTATGGCGATCAAAGACAAACTTTGGTCGGATGGGGTAATCATTGAAAAAGAAGAGCTAGGCCCCCTTATTCTCAATCCGGATACTCTTACATCACCTAATACCTGGAATAGTACTCCATTTGCAGGCATGCTGTTAGTGAATAGAAGCGGACCAGCTGCTTCATTCTCTCCTCTATTTCCTGCTAAGGTCACACCAGTAGGTATGCGGATATTCGTCTGCCCCGAGAGGTCGATTTGAGTACCTGGTTTTATGATGATGGTCTCTCCTGCTTGAGCTATGGACAATGCAGATAGGAGTTCATCTTTTGTGGAAGCAAAATAATCCCCCGATGTTTTATTGTTGCTGTATCCTTTTCCCCCACCGATTGGTTCCCCCGTCTGGTTGGCTTCAGCACCATAGACGAATTCAATATCATTGATAGCTGTATTTTCTGCTATATGATTGGTCTTACTGCAACTGAGAACTGATAGAATAATCATCAGTAACCCAAATTTGTTGATGGGATATTTCATTTTATAGTAATTTTAATATTTTTCTATTGTTGGAGTAAAGTTTTCATTTATGAAAACAAGACTACCTTTCTTCAGGGAGAAAGAAAAATTGTATTGAGACAAGGCACTAAGGACTGTTTTAGAGGTTCCCTTTTTCAAATTGTCATGAATTTCAATGATGAGACAGCGTATTTTCGGAAGCCAGTATTCAAAATTTGTACTAAATAGTTCCTTTTCTGCCCCTTCAATATCCATCTTCAAAATATCGATGTGAGAAAGCTGTAAATCATTGAGGATTTCTTGAATCGTAATGGCCTGAATTTGACCAATTCCCTCTTTAGGGCCATTACTCTGGCTAACCATGAAACCCCATTCCCCTGTTCCCACATCCAAGACTTCAACCAGGCCTGGTTCATTCCAAATAGCAGCATGAATAGGAACGATACTCATATAATAAGCTGTGTTTTTAACCAACGCATTATAATTGGAAGCTTCTGGTTCTATGCTGATTATCTTGGCTCCGGGATACTTGTTAGCAAAAAAAACGGAGGTAAGTCCAATATTCGCTCCGGCGTCAACAATTATTTCTGGTACAAATGGAAGGTTAAGATCATATTCCCTATCCAGAAATATTTGATCGAAAACTTCTTGGTCTGAAGTGTCAGGTCGCAAGTGAATGATCGATTCGATATGGGGAATACTTAAGTTCTTTATTCGTCCCAATTTGAGTTTTAAATACAGAAGTAATCCTGCCAGTCCATAGTTTCGATAAAATAGAAAAGCGTTCATAGTAAATGGTTTTGTGTGATTTTCTCCTTTCATTATTGCATGACCTCCAGCTATGCTTTGGGCATACCATTCCAGGGGTAATAAGACAGCACTTATTGACCACTTTTATTTTAATGTTTCATAAATGGGAGGGGGAGGGCTGACTAATGCAATACCAGTCGCCCACTCAAAACCATATGGCTTTGCGTTTGAATCTGAAAGAAATAGATACCAGCCTGTAATTCCTTTTTTTCAAAAACATATGTTTGATTTGAAAAACGAGCTGCTCTAACTATTCGTCCGATTGAATCATATATTCGAATCATTGGAGCGAAGGTTGTTTCTGAAGAATTCAGGTTGAAAGTAGCGGTATGGTTTGTAGGGTTTGGGTAGACTTGTAGGTTAACGTCTATACCCGCTATTGATTCTGTATCCTGAATAAGATCCAAGAAATTATCTCGGACGGTATGCCAGGTGCTATTCGTCCTGATGGGAGCATTGAAATCAAAATAGATATCAGCTTCATTTAGTAATTGCGTTTCACTGGGAACGTCTTCTTTCGGGTTTATTTTGAACTTGACAAAGCCATGTGAAGCGGGTTCATTAGTCGTGCTGTCAGGTAATAGAATTTGATTGAAATTGAATACCAAGGTTTGCGCTTGTAGTTGCCAGTCATAGGTGTGACTGGAAGCTCCAGGCTGAAAGGTCTGTAAATCGAAGTTGGAGTCAATTGTATCTACTAAAGTAACATTAAAGGCAGTATCAGTGCCTGTATTTTGAAAGCGTAATAGAAATTCAATCGTATTGCTTCGATCAATAAAGTGTTCAGCCAAAACACCTATCGGAAATCCTTGTTTATCATTAGGGTCAAAAGATCCTATATTACTTTGGCAATCAATGGACAAAAAAGGAGCATGATCCGGTTCTGCAAACTGAGAAACATAGCCCGTGCTGATTCCTCCCACCTCATTTGTCCCACACCCCTCAATTGTTTTGCTGGTGAATTTTGTTTTAGGGTTACCTGGGAATTCAGGTGCTTGCATACGGAAAGTGCTTCCGTTGGCCTCAATACGCAAAAATCGACTTTCGGCGATGGGCAACTGGAAATTTTCTTCCAAAAAGATAACGTCATCTTCAGCGACGATAAACTTCGCAGGCATTTGCATGTCTTGCGTTCCGATATTTCTTAACTCAAATAGTAAGGAATCGCCGCTACAGCTGCCCGCTATTCGAATTTTGGGACTGGGTTCGGAGCTACCACAAAGTGTATCGGGTAGGATATGCGCTTCCAGGCAATGGGTTTGTCCTAGGATCGCATCACAGCTAAGTTCGACATCAAGCTTGATTTCTCCGCATTCCCCTGGCGCCAATTCTCCTATATCAAAAATCAAAAGTTGTTCTTCTGCAAGACTGGGGGTGATACTACTCTGAATAAAATTAAAAAAGCTATCCAGCACGATCTCAACTTGTACATCATTGGCCAAGGCTGTCCCTTGGTTACAATAATTGACGGTATAAGTATTTTCAAAGCATCGACGAAGAAAAGGAGTAGAAACATCCACCGTCGGATAGGGACAAAAAGAAATGGGGCGGACTAGAAAGTTGACAGTTGGCAATATACCTCCATCAGCAGGAATTGTTACCACAATATCATTTTCGCATACCTCCCACAAGTCATTGGGTTGTTGTAGGCGAAGGACATATTCTCCTGCATCGGGTATACCAATGAAATGACCTTCTGCATCGGTACTGGCAAAATAGGTTTCTTCAGCACCGATAAAAGCAATAATCCAGTTGGCCAAACCTACTTGCTCTCCTTCCTCTCTGATACAATTTTGGTTTTCATCTAAAATAATATTGCCCTCGACCCGCTGGCAGTTGCTCAGATAGTTGTAGGAGGCCAGAGCAGTCCAAGATTCCAACCAATTATTAGTAGAATTAAAAGCTCCTACATAAGTAACGGGCTCGAAAAAAGTATCATTGAGCGGTGAGCCATTAGCTAAGGCGATGCTTCCTGGACTCAATAAGGGATTAAGGCAATTGTTGGGTGTCCGACAGATACAGCTGAGGCCTGGATCAAGGATTCCATTGCTATTGCTTAGAAGTGCTTCTATTAAAAATTGAGCCGTGGGGTCTTCTGCATTTTCAGTCGACTGGATAATTCCATCTGGACCAGTGTTCCATTCCTGCCCTTCACAAAAATTAAACCAAAGGTTGTTACTGATCACAAGTTCTCCATTCTCAAGTCGTTGTCGACTATCGATGCCTGTCGGTAAATCTTCTACTTCAAGGGCATACTTAAAATCAAGGATGATATTGTTGGTGAATATCCCTCCCGCACCTTTTTGAAATTTCATGCCGCTTTCATTGGAGGCACCAGCATCCATTGCACAAGATGCACCGATCAATGTCATATTAGAAATGATAGGATCAACTAGTGGAATGGTGAGATTGGGAAGGTAGTTTTCAAATTCTGCCCCGTGATCGCCCTTATTTTCTCCATTAAGACCAAACCAGAACTGTCCCTTTCCTTGCCATGATAGTTCATAATTAAAGGCATCAGATCCATTGAAGCTGGAGGCAAGATAACGGGCTTCAGCGGCTCCTCCTATAAAACTAATGCCATCATGGGCACAGGCAAAGATTTCGATAAACTCGATGGTGGTGCGGCTCCCCACACCAGCTAATGACAAGCCGTCTAAGTAATCTTCTTCACCCTGATGCAATTCCATGCCGGCATGACGAATAGAGACATATCGAAGTATACCTGAATCATCTTCGTTGTTGGCTCCGCCAAAAAAGAATCGAGGCTCAGGAGGCTCAATTCCTTCGACCGTGGCTTCAAATAATCCGTCATTTCCAATGGATGCACTGCCTAAAACGATTAATCCTCCCCAAAGTCCTTTGTCTTCTGCTGTGAGGTCTGAAGGATTAGAAAGGTCATCAGATTCCGCAGTGAAGATGATCGGCTCATCGATGCTTCCGTTCGCGTTAATTTGAGCACCTCGAGCAATGGTTAAAGCGGAGGTGTGTTCATTGCCAGTTGGGACCAAAAGCCCCTTAATAATCGTTCCCGCTTCAATATTCAAGATGCCGCCTTCCTCTAATACAACCAATCCGTCCAAAAAGTATAAGGTATCCTTACTCCAGTTGTAAACTTGGTTTTCGATTAAGTCCCCATCGGAAATAATTCGAGTCTGACTTCCTAACGGAAGCAGGAAACAAATAAACCCAAGAATGAGAAAAAGTCTTTTGATCATCACGATTTAAGATATAGATAAATATGTACAAGCGGGGGATATTATTTCCTTGCAACTGCTCATTTTAAAGCAAAAGTTGTAAGGCAATACAAATATTGGTATAAGTTATTCTAAAGTCAAACACATTTTTTCCTATTTATGACACAATATATAAAAATATTATTCCTATATTGTTGATTAACAGAATAATAATTTTTATTCTATAAATAAAATATAATTTATTTTAACTGATGGAATTAGAAAATACTCGCCTTATTACCCTTTTGGAAACGCTAAGCAAGGCAGAATTCCGGCAATTGGATAAAGTAATTAGATCTCCCTTCTTCAACCAGAAAGAAGATCTGATACATTTGTTTGATTATTTGAACCAAAGCCTGAACCACGAAGGAGTACTACCTTCTAAGCAAGATATCTTCAAAAAGCTATTTCCGCAAGAACCATTTGTAGCGGAAAAGGTGAGATGGCTGATGAGTAAACTGACGAAGGTGATTGAACATTTCTTGGCTTATCAGGAGTATTTTTCGGATCCAGCGGTGGTAAAAACTAAAATAGCCATAGCCTACCGAAAAAGAGAATTGGAGAAACACTTTCACGCTACCATTCAGGAGGCGGAGAAAATACTGGAAATGGCCCCTTATCAGCATGGAGAATCTTTTAGGAACAGGTATGAAATACAATTGGAGAAATATAATTTCACCTCCAAAGGAGCAAGAAAAAGCTCAGAAAATTTTTATGATATAGCGCATAATTTTGATGTTTTTTTTCTGTCTTCAAAATTGAGGCAAGGCTGCATCTCTCTTTCTCTTCAAAGTCTTTCTAATACGGAACAAGAGCTCGGTATGCTAGCGGAAACTTTACAGTATGTGCAGAAAAAGAAAATGCTAAATATTCCTGCCATTGGTGTGTATTACTATTGTTATTATGCCTTAGCCTACCTCGATCAGGAAGATTATTTCCAGCAATTTAAGCAGCTGCTATTTGAGCATGGCATTAAATTTCCTATTGATGAAATACAGGATTTATATTTGTTGGCCATAAACTATTGTATTCGGAGGCTAAATGAGGGGAAAAAAAGATTTGCCCAGGAGGGCCTGGAACTGTATAAGGCTGGGTTGGAATCAAAAGTTTTGTTGAAGGATGGGACCTTATCAATTTTTGCCTATAGAAATATCATTGCCATGGGGCTTATCGTTAAAGACTATGAATGGGTAGAGACTTTTTTATACACCTACAAATCGGCATTAGATATCAAACAACGGGAAAGCATCTTCAAATTTAACCTGGCCAGGTTAGAATATACCCGAAAAAATTATGATAAGGCTATTGAACTCTTAAGTCAGGCCAATTTTAAGGACCTCCTACTTAGCTTATCAGCTAAAGCGATGGCCCTCAAAATCTACTATGAATTGGGCGAGTTTCGCTTACTCGATTCCCATCTCCACTCCATGAAAGCTTACCTTGTTCGAAAAAAAGTAATTGGCTATCATCGGACTAACTACCTCAACTTGATCCGTTATACGCAAAAACTGATTGGGCTCAACTTCTATGATAAGCAAGCAGTGGAACAACTCAAGAAGTCTATCGAAGAAGAGAAAGCCATCTCTGAACGAGAATGGCTATTACAACGATTTTGATCTACTTTTAAGCAGTGTTTTCCCCTTCAACTGGGTTGGGGTTCAACCAAGCCCTGCTAAGCCAATGCTGCATATTGCTCACCTAGCTGCTTGGCCTCAAAATCTTCATTGAGGAATACAAGACTCCCTTTATCCAAGGATAGTGAAAAATTGTACTTATTTAGTGCCTCCCATACCGTTTTGGAAGTACCTTTCTTGAGATTATCATGTATTTCGATGATAATACATCTAACATGTGGCAACCAATCTTCATAATTTTTGGCAAACAATTCTTTTTCTGCTCCTTCAATATCAATTTTCAATATATCAATATGAGAAAGTTGATATTCGTACATGATTTCTTGCAGCGTGATGGTATTGACCTTGTTGAATGACGACGGGGTAGTAGACTCACTTTGTCCTACCATAAAACCCCATTCACCGGTACCCGTATCTAAAATATCTAATTGGCCAGGTTCATTCCAGATAGCCGCCTGAATGGGATGAATGTTTTCATAAGCCGCTGTATTTTTCACCACCGCCTTAAAATTGGAGGCTTCAGGTTCAATGCTAATTATTTTCGCTTTCGGATAATGATTAGCAAACAAGACGGAGGTCAATCCAATATTTGCTCCTCCATCTATAATGACCTTTGGACTAAAGGGGAAATCCAGGTGGTACTCCCGATCCAGGAATATCTGGTCAAATACTTCTCTATCAGAAGTGGCGGGACGCAGATGAATAATGGATCGGATATCGGGTAGGCGAAGCTTCGAGATTTTTCTAAACTTGAGGTTGAAATAAAGAACTATTCCGGTAAAACCATAAATTTTGTAAAACAAGATCGCATTCATTTTAAAACTAATTTTTTAATGAAGTAAATGACAGAGCCTAGGTAGATATACCCATTCAAGAATATAGATCAGCTTCTCTTATGCTCTAAATGAAGGGGGAATGTATATTGGGAGGGACATTGCTAGAGGAATACATCATTAATTTGATCTACTCATTAGTCTTGATGGGTACAAATATAGAAGTAGAGTGGGTATGGCACAAACACAAATTTAAGCGGTTATGATTGTTTTTAGGTAAAAAAAACACCTATACCACTGATAATCATTTAATTAAAAACTAAAACGTGATTAAAAATGATAAATTAGGGTGAACTGAATACAGTTTTGAGGTTTTGGATCAATTGCAGAAAGAGAAAATAGTCAAATTACTGCACTGACTTTGCGGTTTTTAAGAGCAGAACTACTTTAAACAAGCCTCCAGTAGTTCAGCAAATTTAATGGAAGTTCTCCTTCTAGATATCGGACTACTATCTGGGCTAATTTTTTTTAGGATAAAAAAGAGTCTTTGATCAAGTTTCTACTATTTACCAATAAGATATCCATCTTGTCCTGTTCTGAGTGATAAGCATAAAGTTTTTCATCCGTTCTTAGCATGTTTAACGAACATGGGAAGCCATCCCTAGGTTTCAATGATATAGTCTACAACTATAAGATGCTCGTAAGTAATAAAATAATAAGAAAATCAAGTATATGAACAATTCAAACTACCTAAAATTCGCCATTATGATGGCCATGTCTTTTGTCATTATGTATGCCGTAATGTACTTTAATGTAGACACCTTTGAACATATTTACCTGGCAAAAACTAGAACTTATATGACCCTCTTGATGATAGCTACTATGGCTATTACTATGCTGCTGTTTATGTGGAAAATGTATAGCAATAAAAAACTAAATTATTTAATACTAGCCATCTCCCTATTGATCGGTGGCAGTACTTATCATTTCTTACGGCAGCAAACTTTTGTAGATGATGTAGCCTGGATGCGAGCGATGATACCACACCATAGTTCAGCGATCATGGTGAGCCAGAAAGCCAATTTGAGTGATCCAGAAGCCCAAGAACTGGCCCAAGACATCATTGAAGCTCAAAAAAGAGAAATCGCAAAAATGAAAAAGATGATTGATCGCCTCACCGAGAAGCAGTAGGAAAAATTTTAAACCGCTTTTTCTTTGTTTTCTGATGGTCAGTAAGATCGTTCCTCGGACAACTATTTGTCAGGTGAAGTGCTACTGATATTTGCGTTTACATCTTCACCTGAGAAATAGCGCTGACAGAAGAAATATTTTGTTCTCTAAAACTGGCAGAGTTTTCCTGCTCTCTTTCCTCACTTCTATTTTATTGCTACTCAGTCTGCCTCCAGTGTCACGAAAAAACATATAAAAAAATGATAATCAAATACCTAGATTGTTTTTTAAGTAGTTTTTTGGGTCATAAATGAAGAAAATTGTATTTGCATCTTCTTTCAATTCGCTACATTTTTGTACCTGCAAACAGATTCATACCGATTCTTAATGGATTCATTTTCTTACTTCAATCATCGGAAAATAGGTAAAACATGAAAAAGTATAAAGTTATATATTTTGGCACATGGGGATATGGTAAAGCTGGACTAGCAGGACTCTTACATTGTTCGAATGTGGAAATAGTAAGCGTTTTTACCAAATGGAATCCGGATCAACCTGATATTTATATGGATCAGGTGAAAAATCTGGCAGAAGAGCATGGGGTGCCGGTTCAGAATACACTAAAGAGCATCTGCTCAAAATCATTATTTGAGGAAAAAGTTTTGGCGCATAAAAATGTGGATTTTATCATTTCCTGCTGTTTTGATCGAATTTTCACTTCACAGGTTTTGGCCTTACCTAGGATTAAAGCACTAAATATACATCCCTCTTTATTGCCTAAGTATAGGGGAATTAAGCCCCTTGAAAATGCAATGGTTAATGGAGACACTGAGACAGGGATTAGCCTTCACGAATTAACCCCAACCTTGGATGCAGGGGATATCGTTTTGCAAAAGGCTGAGATATTAATTACACCCTATAAGAATTATCAAATGCTATATGATGAGCAATGTCACAATATAAGGCAGCAACTCAGAGTCTTTTTTGAAGCTCCGTTACAGTATTTGAAAAATGCTATCCCCCAGTCAGAAAATCAGGTGAGCTGGGCCCCTAGACTTTCATTTGAAATCAAAAACTGGATGAATTCCAAGTTAATTTCATTATTTGATCTAGCAGCATAGATAACCCTAGGCCTTTAAATTTTGATAGCCTTACACGAAGCTGCAACTTGTATTCACGTTTGTTGTAGTCCCTTCCTTGAAGTTCTTTTCGGGTCATGTTTTCTCGAATTAAAGCCAATCCATCATTTTTAAATAACTTCTTTGTCTCCCTCCCTACTTACTTAAAGAATGAGTTCCAAATATGTTTTAGCATGAAAGTACTTCTTTTTATACCTCAACGATATGGGTTTTATCATTCATTCCAGGACACCTTTACCCATCTTGGTGCAGAGGTATATTCCATTGATTACTACGATGTAGTCAAAAAGTGGGAACAAAAAGTCAATACCCAAATATTTAGATTACCTAAAAAATACCATTTAAAATGGGAATCCTATTACCTACAGAAGATTAACCAATATTACATTGAAACCTATGATCGTCTTCGACCGGATATTGTATTCATTTACAATAATGAACTACTTCTCCCTGATACTTTGAAATATTTCAAGAAAAAAGGAACACGTATTGGTTTTTTTCTTGGGGATAGCCCATTTTATACACCAACCAATCGTTACTATTTGCAATTGTTAGAAGAGGCTGATGCTATTTTTGCACCGGATTCCTTTTGGATTGCTCAGCTTCAAAATATAGGGCTTCAAAATATCTACTTGTTCTATCCAACTATCCCTTCCCATCAATACTTCAAACATAAACTAGCGAATAATGACTATCAAGCGATGAAAACGGACGTTCTATATATAGGAATGTCCTATGCTGATAGTTGGGGCTACAAAAAGGCAAAATTCCTAAGTCATTTTACGGATTTTGATCTTCAGATTTTTGGGAATCGAGACTGGAAACGTTGGTTCAATGCTTTTCCAGCCTTAGCAGATTGTTATACGGAACAAACTAACCGGTTGTCTACTGAAAAGGTAAATGATATGTACAATGCCACTAAAATTATGCCGATAGATGGCAATCCGGGTATTTTGCATGGGGTCCATTGGCGAATGATAGAGGCTTTATGCGCAGGGGCCTTGCCCTTGATGGAATGG
>Ga0209578_10001897_pt1 | contig 18410 bp, 6 predicted proteins | sample tdAd472_FD_187127 | JGI IMG/M metagenome (GOLD analysis project Ga0209578, IMG submission 187127) | Marine sediment microbial communities from the Atlantic coast under amendment with organic carbon and nitrate - tdAd47.2 (SPAdes)... | ecosystem: Environmental > Aquatic > Marine > Coastal >...
ATTGTGCTGGCGGCGGCTCGGGCGGTCGCGTTTGGGGCGGCGGTTCTGATCGGGGCGATGGTTGTCGCGATGGCACTCGACTGGTGGCTGACGCTGTTCAGCACGACGGTGCGAGTTGCGTTGACGTCGGCGTCGGTGATTCTCGGCGTCGGGGTGTTGCTCGTGACGGGAGCGAAGCCGCTGATCGAGGCACTTAGGTTTGCTCGGGCGGCGGCGGATGCGGATGGCGAAGTTCCTCAACTTGAGGAACGCTGGACGACGGTCGCGTCGTTTGCGGCGTCCGAGCATCTGCCGACATCGGCGACCGCTCGCGCGATGCTGCAGCAGGTGACGAGCGAGGCCGTGACGCTCGGGCAGCTGGTTCGTCCGGCGCACGTCGCGAAGCCGGCGGCGCTCAAGCCGGGGATGGTTGCTCTGGCGGGGAGCGGAGTTCTGCTGCTGGCGTTTCTGGCTCTGAACTTCGATCAGACGTCGGTGCTGCTGCGCCGCTTCTGGGCACCGACGGCGAACATCACGGCGACTCAGCTTGCGTCGCAGACTGGCGATCGCGAGGTGCCTCGGGGCGAGCTGCTGGAGCTGGTTGTCGGCCAGGCCGGCGTGCAGCACGAAGTGGCTCTGCTGGAGGTCGAAGGACGCGACGGGATCCTTGATGTTTTTGAGATTGACTCCGATGCCGAGCAGGGCGGGGCGTTTGCGTACGAGCTGCCGGTTGACAACTCGTTTCGGTATCGAGTTTCGGCGGGCGACGGTCAGACGCCGTGGCATCGAGTGACGGCGATTGATTATCCCGAGCTGGCCGAAGTTCGGCTGACCGTGACGCCGCCCGAGTACGTGGATCGGCCGCCGTATGAGAAGACCGTGATTCCGAGCCGTGTCAAAGTGGTGCAGGGCAGCCAGTTGGAGCTGCTGATGAAGCCGGTTGAGTCGCTCGAACGTCTGGAACTGCAGCTCGTCGAGCACGTTCGCGGGCCGGGTGGCGAGGACGAGTCGACGGAAGGGCTGCTGGTGCTTGAACCTCAGGAAGATGGCTGGTACCGGTTCGAGGCACAGCTTGTCGAGGACCTGTCGCTGAGTCCGAACCTGCTGAACGCGCACGGGTTGAAGAACGAAGACAAACGTGTCTGCCGGTTTCAGGTGGTGGCGGACAAGGCTCCGGTCGCTCGGATTGTCAGCCCGACTGATGAGATGGCGGTCGCGTTTGATGAAGTCGTTGATATCAAGTTCGAGGCTCACGACGACTTCGGCATCGCGAAAGCGGAGCTGGTGATCTATGACGAAGCGGAGAAGGACGAGAATGGCGAGGCGAAGATTCTGGCTGTTCAGGAGATCGATCTCGACGAGCAGCAGCTTGCTCGCCACGTCATGGGAGAGACGCAACTCGACCTGAAAGAGCTGGGTCTCGAAGAAGGCCGGGATATCAGTTACGCGATTCGTGTCAGCGACAATCGCGACCTGCAGCTCGATCCGGAAGCGATTGCGGATCGACGGGCACTCGCGCAGGCGGGACGCGAGAAGGCTGATCGGCAGGAAGCTGGAGGGTCAGCGAATGGCGAGTCGCAGCCGGGTGATCGCAAGTCGGATGAGCGATTGATGGCGGACGCGAGCGACGCTCAGTCGGCATCTCAAAAGGGCGACGAGCTGTCGCAGAAGATGCTTGCCGATGCGGCAGAACGCGATGGTGAGAACTCTCCGACCGGCGATGCAGAATTTTCGAGGAGCGACGACGACACTGTCCGTGATGGCGATGGTGAGTCGCCAGAGACCGTGGCGGCGGCGGATGCTGACGGGAAACCTCGCGGCGACCAGAAGGGCGAATCGAAGCAGAAGGACGCTGACGGAAACAGCGAGAAGAATGGAGACTCCGTCGCGAAAGCAGAGTCGGGCGATGCTGACGGGAAGTCGAGTGCAGGCTCGGACGCTGAGAAGTCCGACGAAGGATCGCCAGCTAAGGACGGCGGTTCTGGTGAGTCCGAGAAGAAGACGGCGGTGTCTGTCGCGAAGCGAGACGACGAGGCGGCTTCAGAGAAAGGTGAGAACGCAGAGGGTGACGCCGACGGAAAAGGTGACGCGGCGAGCGATCCGGCGAAGGTGGCAGCCGGTGATTCAAAGGCAGACTCGAAAGGGGAGGCGGGATCAAAAGGCGAGCCAGGCGATGCGAAGGATCGAGAGTTTGTCGCGGCCGATCCGACTGGTGGAGAGCTGGGGATGCCGCGTGACAAAGCCACAGAAAAGGCTGCTGGTTCAGAAGAGCCGAGTGACGCAAAGCCGCGCGGTAGCAGGTCAACCGCCGACGGGAAGGACGCGGACGGAGACTCAGGGAACGGCGGCGAGAGTGCGGCGAATGAGAATCCGTCGACGGACTGGAGTAACGGGAGTGGCAAGTCGCAGGGGAACTCCGGGAAGCCAGGTGAGGAGAAGCCTCAGGATGACCAGCCGGAAGGTGGGCCGGGCGACCAGCCACAGTCGGCAAGTGACGACGAGGCGATGTCGGAAGAGAACGATCGCGATTCTCAGAACAGCGGCGGTGACGGGCAGGGGAGTGGATCGTCTCAACCATCGAAGAGTCCGGAAGAAGGTGCGCCGCGCGAGCGGTTGTTCGCCATGAATTCGCAAATGGCGACGAGTTCGCAGAATTCCGAGACGGGCCGTCGTCGGTTGAGGATTACCGAACGGCTGCTGGCCATCGCTGAGTCCGGAGAGACGCGGCGGCAGAATCTGCAGATACGGGACCGGGTCGTTGAGATCGACCGGATGCTGAAAGTGATTGAGACGGCACTGACGCGCGTTGTTGATCGGAATATTCCGGACGCGGACCGGGCTGAGCAGTTTCGGCGGCTCGACACACAGCTTGGCGACGTCGAGACCTATATCGGCGAGTTGCGGGAAGAAACGAAGGAGCAGCAGTTCGCGTTTGTCGGACTGCAGATGGTGCACATCGCGACGACGCATGTGACGCCGGCTCGCGACCGCGTGTTCGCCGCGATTCGTGAACCGCTCGGTACCGACCAGCCCAGGGTGGCGCTGCATCACATCGTGCGGGCTCGGGAAATGCTGGCCGCTCTGCTGAAGCGGTATGACCGAGTGGCTCGCGAGGAAGCATTGGCCGACGCGATCGATGAATCCGTCGAGATGTACGAGGTTTATGTCGAGAAGATGCAGACTCTGATGCGTGAAGCGCGGCAGAACCGGAATCCGTTACGGCGGAAGATGGCCGTCATTGAGGTCGATCAGGATTACCTCGACCGCTATGCCGAAGTGGAAACGCTGCGGCGCGAGATGATGACCGAGTTCGGACGCATGCTCGGCGACGATCCGCGACTGCTGGCCCGCTATCTTGAACTGTTGAGAAGGCAAAGCAAATCGTTGCGGGACCAGTTGACGGAACTGACGGAACGACAGGACGAAGTGATGACGGAACTGAGCGGCTGGCTGCAGGTCGGCGAGGCGCAGCGTCCGGACCTGTGGATGATCGTGGCTGAAATGCGGCTGCACGCGGCGACGCCTCTGGCGGAAGAAGCTGACGAGTTGTTCGAACGAGTGAAGCAGACGTTGCCGCTGATGCTGAAGGAAGACGAAGGCACGGCGGCTCTGGTGTTGCGGCAGGCGGAGAAGGTCGCTCGGGCAGCCCGCGAGATCACGTTCGACGCTCGCAAGGTGCTTGAGTCCGGTGCGACGGACGAGGCTCCGAAGCTGAAGTCGAATGCGGACGAGCTGGTTGTTCTGTTTGGCGAACTTGATGCCGCGCTCGAGCAGTTGAACTTTGAGAACGAAGATGACGCTGAGGTTACCGATTACGTGAGTCGGCGACTCATCGAAAGCCGGACGGTGGCTGACCGGGCCGATGCCTGGGCGGAGGTTGCGGAGCGGCTGCAGAGGAAGAGTTATTCCGGACTGGCAGAGATTGATCAGCGGACCGTGGCGATTGCGACGGAGCTGCTGCGGATTGAGATGCTGGGCATAGAGGACGACCTTTCCGGGCAGTTCCAGCAGGTGGCCGAGACCGAGTTGCCGGGAGAGATCGTCGACATGATTCGCGAACTGCATCGCACGATGGAGGCGGTCACGTTTCATCAGAGTTCGGCGAGCTTTGCGTTGACGCAGGATCAACTGGAGCGTGCGGAGACACAGGAGTTCAAGGCGCTCGACGCATTCGAGAAAGCGGAGAAGCTCTTCGACCTGATTCGACGGGCGGTCATTGCCGAGCTGGATCAGTACGAGGTCGACGATCCAAACATCGCGAATCTGCAGGACCCAACGCTGGACCAGTTTCTGGCTCGGCTGGAACGCGAACCGGGGATTCAGGCACAGCTGGGCATCCCGAACCGGCCGCGGAATCTGCGTGTGCTGTCAGACTCGATGATGTTTCAACAGGGCGGGGTGGGCGGCCTGGGCGAAGCCAGTGAGGCTGCGCGAAAGAGGGCGCGCAGAGAGATGGCAATGCAGTTGCCGAAGGGGGCTCGCCCATCCGAAGAGGAACAGGAGAAACAGCAGAAGCCCGATTCCGAACTCACCGACCAGGAGCGTGAGGAACGCGAGCGGGCTCGGCGGATGCAGGAAGTGCTCGAAAAGTCGCTGGCGTCGGTTCAGGAAAAGCTTGACGACCCGCAGACGCCGCCTGAGCAGCGCGAGCAGTTGGAGAAGATGGCTGAGAACATGCAGCGGATGCTCAGCCAGCAGTCGTCACGGCCGGACGCGATGCAGGACTGGGAGCGCATCGTCGAATCCGATCAGGCGAAAGAAACCCTCCGAGCACTCGCGGCCGGGCAGCGTCTGCCGGACAGCCAGTGGAACAAGCTGCTCTCGACACTCGATGACGGCCTCTGGCAGGTCCGCGGTCGGAAGCCGCCCGAGGATTACCGCAAGGCCATCGAGCAGTACCAGGAACGCCTGCGGAAGCTGATCGGCGGACCGGCGGGCGGTGAGTAAGCAGTCCATTCCTCCGAGAGGGACATTTCGAGCATGCGAAGGTGGGACGTGTTCAGGAATTCGATCCAGCTGAAGTTCGTCGTCATCGTGGTTCTGCTGGCGGTCGGTGACGTTCGCGCGGCGAGCGGTGACGATTCCGTGATCGCTCGCGCGACGAGCCTCAGCAACGCGCTGCCCGCTGGCGAGTGGACCCGGGTGGAAGAAGGGGTTGACGACGGGCTCGCGTGGCTGGCCAGCCAGCAGGCAGAAGACGGGCGGTTTCCGAGTGACGATGCGGCTCAGCCGGCGGTGACGTCGATGGCGATCATGGCGTTTCTTTCGCGCGGGCACATGCCGGATCAGGGCTCCTATGGCGAGCGGATCTCGGCTGCAATTGATTTTGTGCTCTCGACGCAGCGCCGCCGCGGGTACTTCTCGCTTTTGCCGGTCACGCCGCCGGCGCAGCATCTGAGTCCCTCGCAGACGGTGACCTACAACCACTCGATCGCCGGTCTGATGCTCGGTGAAGTCTACGGGATGACGTCGGGCGAGCGTTCACTGCGGATCAAGGACGCGATCGCCCGGGCACTGATCTTTCATCGCGAGGTGCAGACGCGGAAGAAGCAGAGGCCGAGTGATATTGGAGGGTTCCGGTACGGCTATCCGGAGAGTCCGAACGCGTCGTCGGATATGTCGGTGACCGGCTGGGCGCTGATGTTTCTGCGGTCGGCCCGGAATGCTGAGTTCAATGTGCCGAAGCAGTACTTCGACGAGGGGCTGGATTTTGTGGAGCGGTGTTACGAGACGGACCCCAGTCTGCATGAGAAGGGCGTTTTTCGTTACCGACCGCTGGCTTCGGACCCGCAGGGCAATCCGCAGATCACTCTGGCGAATACGGCGTCGGCGATGTTGACGCTGATTCTTGGCGGGCGGCATGAGAACGCGGGAATCGTCGACGGCGTTCGCTGGTTCCGTTCGCGCGATTACCCGCGACCGTGGCAGAACGGGTACTTTTATCTGTCGAGTTATTACAGCAGCCAGGCGATGGCTCAGGTTGGTGGTGAAACGTGGAACGAAATCTTTCCGCAGATTGCCCGCAACCTGCTTGAGGAACAGGCGAGCGACGGTGCCTGGCCGCTGGGAACCGGCAACGAAGGCAAGTTCGGGCAGGCTTACACAACGTCGCTGGCGATCCTTGCTTTGACGCCGGCTTATCAGTTGCTGCCGATCTACCAGCGGTAGATGTCCACGCTTTGTGAATTCCAGGAATGAACCGACTGATCCTCTTGATTGCCGTTCTGCTGGCTGCTCCGCGAGCAGTTGTGGCCGACGACAGCGACGTGCGGCTGGCTGTTTTCGCAGAGCAGCATGTCCCGGAGTCTGCGCTCTCGCTTCATCGTCGAGTTCGCTCGATGTCGATCGAGCAGCGGTACGAAACTCTGGTGAGCTGGGTGTTGCCCGGCAGTGCGCAGCAGACGTGCCGCATCGATATCGACTTTGTTCCAGCGTCGCTGGTCACGGTCATCAAGGCGGGAAGGGTGTCGGAGTCGAGCGTCGACACAAGTCTGGTGTCACCGGCGATCGCTCTTGTCGATGCCGCCGCAGAGCTGGGGCGACTCGAAGTGCTGCGGGAACTCATTCTGCAGCGACCGCAGGACAGTGCTCTTGAGAATCTCTCGCAGCAGGCACTGCTGACTTTGATTGCTCTGGCCGAACGGGACTTCGACGCAGCCAGGCAATCGCTCGGACAGAGCCTCGAACTGGTCGCGGCTGCCGATCACCGTGGTCGAGCCGAACGGGGGCCGGAGGCTGTCATGATGTGGGAGGCCGCTCGCCATCCGCAGACGATCGAGCTGGCGCGCGAACTCGCCTTCGTCGTGTATGAGCAGACGCGGACGCTGAAGAATCTGCCGCGAAGTGAGCGCTGGCATCGGCAGGTCTATGCGCTGAAGCACTGGCTGGAATGGCAGTCAAAGTTGATGGCAGGGCAGCCGGCCGCGTTTGCGGGCGTGAACAACGCGGTCAACTGGCCGCTATCGAACTGGCAGCCGGTCAGCCGCATGACGGCAGAGACTTCCGGCGACGGCTATCCACAGGCGGGCTGGTCGCTGCAGGACGGGCAGGTTTCGCACGTCACCAGTCACGATCACGACTACCTCTACTATCGAATTCCGCTGGCCGGCGATTTTGATGTTGAGGCCGATCTGACCACGTTCAACTACCGCGACATTCAACTGGCTGTGGGAGGTGTCTTTGCCGGTCCGGGATACGACCTGAAGGCTTGCCTGCACGGCAACTTCCGACATGACAGTCGGTCAGTGCGCATCGATCCGCCGTTGACTCGGATGCTCGACTGGATGCGTGTGCGAGTTCGCGTGCGGGACGGCTTGAGGACGACGTTCATCAATGGCCGCGAAGTGTTTCGCTATCCCCACACCGGCGATCCGTGGATCGCGATTCACAGTCCGTGGTACACGAACGGGTCCGTCAAGGACCTGCGCGTCACGGGAGACGTCAGGATTTCTGAAGAGGTGGATCTGTTGACGCATCCCGATCTCCCCGGCTGGGTGACCTTTTACGACGAGATCGCCGGTGGCAGCTATGGCGACTGGCAGCTCCGGGGCGATGTCTCTGGCCAGGAGAGCAATCGAGGCACTGCCGAAGACAGCGTGGAACTGGTCGGCTTGCGGAGTGGAACAAGCACCGGCAACCGGACGTGGATCGCGCCGGACGATTCGTTCTGCGAAAGCCTGTTGAGGTACCATCGCCCGGTCCTCGAAGACGGGACCATTGCTTACGAATACTTTTACGAGCCCGGTTCGACCGATGTCGCGCCGGCGCTGGGGGGCGTCGCCTGGCTGCTCACGCGGCAGGGAGTTGTGGAGCATCGACTCACCGACGGGCGGTTCGAGCAGTTCGGGCGTGCTCCAATCCCTGAAGGACTCGATTCTGTGGATGGAGAGTCAGTCGAAGATGCTTCGCTGCCGCTACGGGCTGGCGACTGGAATCGCGTTGAACTGAAAATCCAGGCGGACACGCTGACAATCAGTCTTAACGGAAACCGCGTGCATTCCGGTGTGGTCAGCGAGGTCGGGGTTCCGCACTTCGGGCTGTTTCATTATTCGGATCAGACACAGGCCCGCGTGCGGCGGCTGAGATGGCGAGGCGACTGGCCGCACGAGCTGCCGCCGGTCAGTCAGCAGGAACTGGCCGGTCATGAGACCGACGCGATCGATGCTCGCCGCGAGGAACTGTCGGCGACGTTCGATTACGACTTCTCGCAGGGGTTGGATGCCGAACAGTTCGCGGTGACGGGCAGCGACACCGATCGCAACGTCCGCTCGACTCCGGAAGGTGTCCGCGTGACCCAGCCGGGAAGTGAGGGCTTTCCAAACATCGCTCTTATCCCGCAGGTTCAACTGCGCGGCGACTTCGACATCATCGCCGAGTTCGAACGGTACGCTCCGCAGCTTGATCAGCCGGCCGATGCGAATCTGCAGTTGTACGTTGCGTTGCAGGACGACGCGGCCAACGAGTGTCGGCTGTTTCGTCGCTGCAAGCGGCACGGTTCCGGAACTGAGGAGCATGTGCTGCAGGCTTCCCTGTTCACGGGGCCTGAGGACAAACGCGGGTATCTGTTCTTCGATTCGCCAGCGGAAGAATCACGGTCAGGTCGATTAAGGCTCGCGCGTCGAGGCGACGTCCTGCATTACCTGTATGCGGAAGCCGATTCGCCGCATTTCCGGCTGGTGTCATCGCAGCAGGTCACAGATGCCGTCACTCGGACCTCGGGGCTGCGGCTGATCGTGGAAACGCAGCAGTCGGGTACTTCGAGTGTGATCTGGGAGAATCTGTCGATCCGGGCAGAAGCGATCACCGGTGCTTCTCTCGGGCGTCCGTTATCCATCACGGCACTTGACTCGCAGCGCGACAGGCTGACTGCGAAGCGCGAATATGACTTTGCTCAGCTCAACGACCTGACCCCCTTTGTCACGTGGGGCGACGCTGGCCACCTCACATTGATGCCCCGCGGACTGGAACTGAACGTGCCCGGCAGCGATGCGTGGCGAGCATCTGGACTGGCACTGAAGGAGACGCTCGTGGGCGACTTCGACGTTTCGCTGAAGCTGAATGTTCAGCAGTTTGATGCGACTCCGCCTGGACAGGATTCGCTGATCTATCTCCAGGCGGAACTGGCCGATGCGGAGCAGACTGCCGCCGACCTGAGAGTCCGCAACAATGCAAACGATGAGACTCGCGTCGAGGTGCAGTTTCGCCAGAACGAGTCTGGAGGGAACGCCCAGTTTCACCAGTTCGGACGCACCCCACTGACGGCGGACGACCTGACCGAACTGCGTCTGCTCCGTCGCGGTCGGGTGCTCTATTCGCTGGTCGGGACGCGTCCTGAGGAACCGCTGAAACTCCTTGACCGTCGCGAGTTCGGCTCGGCCCCCGTACCCGGCTCGTTCTTTCGCATTCTGATCCACACTGGTGGCAAGGGACGCGCAACACGAGCTGTCTTTCGATCGCTGTCAGTCCACGCTGTGGAATTGCGGTAGCTGCAGAGTGGCACATCAAAGGCGAGAATCTTCAGTCAGCTCATGCCGCAAGACGCGATGAAAAGACCATGACCTCAGACCGACCTTCTCAAAGCAGTTCGCCGATCCTGATGGTTCATGTTGCCGTTGTGGTGACAGGACTTCTGACTGTGGTTGCTGCGCCTCAAATCGCCGCAGCACAACGCAACTCTGATGCGAGGGTCAGGGCATCGGTATTTGGCGAAGCGGTCCTGGCGACCAACGCGTCTGAAGTCTGCAGGCAGGTTCGGTCGCTCCCGGATGAGCAGAAGTTCGAGCGGCTGCTGCAGTGGGTCTTTCCGAATAGTCGGCACGCGCGGCTGCGTCTGGACGGTGAGTTTGGCTCCGTGAGGGCCGGTTCTCGTGAAGAGGTCGCCGATCATCAAGGAGCGAAGATCGAGTCGCCTGTGTTGCTGCTCGTCGACCTTGCCGCCGAACTCGGACGCCTTGAGGAACTGCGGAGCCGGCTGAAAGAACTTGAGCCGCGTCACGATCTCGACGCGCGCAGCCTCACGGCCTTGCGATTTCTGGTGGAGCTTGCAGATGGGGATTCTGCTGCGGCGAGAGCTTCATTGGGGCGGCTGTTCGATCAGTTCGTGGCGAGTTCGCACAGCAGTGTCGACGAACGCTGGCCGGAGACGCTGGCGACGACTCGCGGAATTCCAGATCCCCAAACGCGCCGGCTTGCCGGTGAGTTGCTCGACGCGATGACGCAGCGACTGATCGATGACGTCGATGGTTGGCGTTCGAGTTCCTTCGCGGAATGGGACCTGCATTTGCGGGCGATCGGCGGTTGGCGGCTGGGATTGAACGAGCAGGCGCAGGCCGGGGCCGGCTTTGTCGGAGAGCGGTCGCTGCGCAGCTGGGCTCCGGTCAGTCGGCAGTCGGCGCGCAGCGTGGGGGACGGTTATCCGCGGGCGGTGTGGTTGCGGAACGGCCCGCAAGTGCGACATCTCGCGGGGCACTGGCGTGATTATCTGTGGTTTCGGTCGCCTCTGGCCGGCGACTATCAGCTGGAATGCGAGGTGTCGGCGCAGGCCTGGCACGAGGTGCATTTGATGGCGGCCGGCATCTGGAACGGCGTGAAGTGGGATGGACGTGGATTTTCCGAAGGCACGTTCCTGAAGACCGGCGGGACGCAGTTGTTTGATGAGCGGATGGCTCGTTTCGGGGAATGGTGTCGAGCGCGAGCCGTTCTTCACGACGGAATCTGCTCGTTCTATTTCAATGGTCGAAAGATCGCCGAGCATCCTGTGACCGACGGGAATCTGCCGTGGCTCGCGCTGCGCGTGAACTCGTCGTCACATGGCGTCTTTCGGGACGTGCGAATCACGGGCAACCCGGAGATTCCTGAACGGCTCGATCTGATTCGTGGCGAGACGCTTGAGGGCTGGTCAGCTCCTCTTGGGGAGACTGTCAGCACGGCGTCAGGTTGGTCGAATGTCGATGGCGAGCTGGTCGGCGTTCTGCAGGGCGACCAGCTGGGGACGGTGTGTGAGAACCTGCTGACTTACTGCCGGCCGATGCTTGAAGACGGCGAGATGGAATACGAGTTCCTGTATGAGCCGGGGCAGGTTGAAGTCTCGCCGGTCATCGGGCGTACGGTGTTTCTGATTGGTGGCGGCGGAGTTCGGCTGCATCGCGTGACGAGTGGCCGGTTTGAGCGAGGTGGCCTGGAGCCCGACAATCGCAGCGATGTCATCAGTGAAGTGGAACTGCCGCTTGTTGAGGGGCAGTGGAACCGTGCTCGGCTGGTGCTGCGGGGGGACGAACTGACGCTCGAATTGAATGGTGAGGAAGCTGCCAGGCACACGTTGACGACTGCCGAACAGCGTTCGTTCGGGCTGTTCCATTTCGCCGATCAGACGGAAGCTCGCGTCCGGAATGTTGTCTGGCGAGGCGACTGGCCGCGTGAACTGCCGCCGGTTGCTGAGCAGGAGCTTGCCGCTCCGGAACCGGACTATCTCGCTGGGCTGGACCGGCTGAAGGAAGTGGTCACTTATCAGTTCGTCGACGGGATACCGACGGAGGAGTTCGAATTAGTGGGGTCGATTGATGCTGAGCCGCGGCCCAATGGTCTGTTGCTGTCGCCGCCCGTGAAATCGAACTGGTCGTCGGGACGGTTTACCTGGCAGCAGCCGATTTATGGCGACTTTGACATAGCGCTGAGGGTCTCTGGACTGAAGCAGGAATACGGCGAGAAGGGGACTCTGGTTGTGGAGCTGGCAGTTGTCGACGACGCGGACACCGTTGTGGGCTGCGTGCGATCGCGAGGGGCCAGAGATCGGATCAATCTGGTCGCGAAAAAGTCGATCAGGAATCCGAACGGCACGCGGCAGTATTCCGGGGCCAGAGTGGAAGACGAACTTGAGGACGGCACGCTGAGAATTGTGCGGCGCGGCGCAGAGATTCACGCCCTGGCAGCGCATGGTGACTCTTCGAATTTCCGCCATGTGGGCAGTAATCGGCTGCCGTCGGCGCTCAGCCCGGTAAAGCTGCAACTGGTTGTCGCCTCGACCGGCGGCGGACATACCGAGGTCGTCTTTCAAGAATTGACAATCCGGTCGAATTCGAAGGCCGTCGAGGAACGTCTCGATCCGAACGTGGTGGCCGTCAATCAGTACGTCGCAGCGTTCAAGTGGCGAGTGCAGCACGATTTTGCTGATGACGGGCTGACTGGTTTCTCGGTTGCCGGTGCTGTTCCGGTGAAAACCAGTTCGCAGGGTTTGGTGATTCGAGCGGAGAAGGGTTCGCCGTCAAAGCCCGTCACGTTGACGCTGGACGCTCCGGTCAGTGGCGAGTTCGATATGGCCGCGTCGCTGCAGTTGCTGGATCTGCCGGTGAATGCGGGCGGTGCGGCGGTGGCCGAACTGTCGTTCGCTGTGCCGGGAGACGTCCGCGGGAAGGTCGTTGATCTCGCGGTTTTCAAAACGGCGTCCGCTGCGTTTCGCGTTGAAGCGCGGTCGCGGATGCAGAGTGCCGGTGTGTCAGAGGACGCTGGCGGCGAAGCTGTCGTGATCGCGAGTGCCGAGGCAGCCTCGGTCGAGCAGTTGCGGGTCATTCGGATTCAACAGTCGCTGCTCTTCGTGTTCTCGGAAGACGGTGTAGAGCGGCTGCTCGGGCAGACGGGCTGCGGTGAAGGTGATCTGCCGGCTGGTGCCGTCGCTCTGCGAACTCGGGTCACTGCAGGTGAGCAGTCGGTCGGTGAAGTCCGCTGGAAGCAGTTTTCCGTTTCGTCGTCGGCGGGTCGGTGATCAATCTGCGTGAAACCCGGTCCGCAGCCGACACATTCTCTGGCCGGGTGGGTATCTGCTTCAGAATCGTTAGCAATGAGGTTGTGGGATGAGACGCTGTCTGATTCTGTTGTCGGTTTTGTGTGCGTTGGTGATCTGGTCGCAGTCCTCGGAAGCTCAGCCAGGTCGTGCCGGGCAGAACGACGCGTCTCCGCTGGAGTGGAACGTGTTTCTCGGTGACTGGCAGTTGCTGGGACCGTTTCCGAAGTCGGAGGCCGACCCGACGGGACTCGAAACGCCGTTCGTCAAGGACGAAGCGAGTCTCCGCGCGGGGCGAGTGACGTTCTATGAACGCAAGCTTTATACCTGGCGGGCGTTCGAGGGTCGGACGATTGACTTTCGGGATGCTCTGGGCGTGCCCAACAGCCAGGGGCACGAGAAGGTCGCTTACGCGCTGACGCAGTTCACCAGTCCGGTTGCCCGAAAGGCTCGATTGTCAGTCGGCTATGACGACCATTTCGTGGCGTGGTTGAACGGCAGGCTGGTGGCCCGAGGCAACGACGAAATGTGGGGCTCGTTCGACCAGTCTCTCACTGAAGTCGATCTGCAGGCCGGAACGAACACGCTGGTTCTGAAAGTGGCTAACGGAACTCGCGGCTGGGAAGGATTCGCGCGACTGCTGCCCGCCTCGCCGGAAACGCCGTTGATCGAGTTCCGCACACAGCCGACCAGCGGCGGGATGCGGCTGCCGATCATGAACGTCGAGCTGCTGGACGGTGACCGACAGACGATCGCGCGGCATCGCTGCAGCGGGTCGCGAACCGCAAAGTCTTACAACTCGACACGCTACGCGCTGTTTGCCGGGACGCCAGCGACCGAACCTGCATTCGTCAGATTCAACGTGAGCGAGCCGGGATTCGCTGACGAGGTGACCGAGTTTCCGTGGAAGCGTGTTGTGAACGGACAGGTCATCGTACCTCTGAAGGCCGACGTCCCGTTGCAGCTGGTTGTCGTCGCGGCTGGAACGCGGCAGCCGGTCGAGGGCGCATCAATCTGGGACGGGGCCAGTCGCGAGCAGCTGGCGACGGATGCACAGGGCCGCGTCGCGCTTCCGGATTTCAGTCCGCTGAGCGATCGATGCTTTGTGGCGGCAGCCGGCTTTGAGGCGAAGACGGTCAACCTGAAGTTTCCGCGCGCTGGAGTTCAGCGAGTTGAATTGACGGCGGGGGGCCGGACGGTCGTCGGCTCGGTGGTGTCGACCGATGGCCAGCCGATCTCCGGGGCGATCGTCAAATCGGGAGTCTCGGGTGGTTATTCGCCGTCAGCTGTGACGGACGATGCCGGCCGGTTTCAGCTCGTGAGCATCCCCGCCGATCGCTCGCGGATTTACCCGGTCGTTGAGGCGGACGGTTTTGTGGGCAAGGGGCGGTTCGGACTCGATCTGCAGCAGCCTGAAACGTCCGTCCGCTGGGAGCTGGCTCCGGGCGCGACCATTACGGGCCGGATTGTGGCGAAGGCCTCGGGCGAGCCGGTTCGCGGTGTGACGGTGACGACCGGCGACGATCGGTTTGGCAGCAACAATCCCCAGGCAACGGCAATCTCAAAGCCGGACGGAACCTATGAACTCATCGGCGTGCCGACCGGCGAGACTCTGATCCATGCTTTCAGCGACGACTTTGCTCCGGAGATGCAGCGGGTCACTGCGGCCATCGGGACACCTCAGAAGCTGGATTTCTCACTTAGTGAAGGTCGCCCGGTATCGGGCACGATTCGGGACCGCGACGGCAATCCCGTGCCGGACGTGCGACTGGTCACCGACACCTGGAACGGGGCGCGGATGTTTCAACGCGAGGCCCGGACCGACTCTGCTGGCCGGTTCGTCCTGGCCCACATGCCGGAGTCGCAGGCCGAAGTTCATGTGCTCAAACGGGGATTTATCAGTCAGCGCGAGTTGATGGTCAGCGGCGGCGACACGGTCGAGCTGACGATGCTGCCGACGATCGTTCACACGATCTCGATTCGCGATGCCGCGAAGCAGCAGATTGTCCCCGACCTGCAGATCGCGAAGGGCTATCTGTGGGAAGGCAACAATGACTGGTACTGGCAGAGCAGCGAATACGAGACCACGCGGCTGTACGACAAGCTGAAAGGTGAGATGCGGATTGAGGTCGACGAGCAGCCGAGTTCGTACGAAACGGCGTACCGCTTCCGGGCGGCAGGTTTCGCGGAAGAGATCGTCAAGCTGCCGAAGAAGCTGACGGACGGGAAGTCGTTCGATGTGCAGCTCAAGCCGGCGGAAGTGTTTGAGGGGCGGGTCGTCGACGCATCGTCGGGAATGCCGCTGAAGGGCGTGATCGTCGCCGCCGTCAGTCGAGCGGACCGTCTGCGGGTCGATCAGTATTCGAGCTTTCAAACGGCGTGGCAGTTCATGCAGGAGAATCGTTCGTCAGCGGTTTCGTCAACGACGGATGTGGACGGAAAGTTTCGTCTGCCGGCTCAGAGCGGGACTGCAGAAGGAGCCGGGCTCGCTCTGATGGCGCAGGACGGCGGGTTTCATTTCGTTGAGGGAGAGTTGTTCGGGGCTCTTAACGATGCGAACGAAGCCCTGGTCGAACTGCCGATGCCGGCTTCGGCGTCGCTCTCCGGGCGGCTGACGATCGGCGGCAAGCCGGTGCCCGGTGCCAGCGTCCGCATTCAGTGGCAGGGGCATCATGGCGGCGAGCAGAACGACTGGGATCGACCGTTCGGAGTCGGGGGGCAGATCACCACGGACGCCGACGGCCGCTTCTCATTCGCGCGGCTGGGGCCGGGGACTTATCAACTCTGTCGAGTCCTCAGGATCCCGCTGAGTGGCACTCAGAGCATGACGGCGTATCTCGACGAAGAGAACGTGACGCTGCTGCCGGGGGCGGATATCGAACATGAGTTCGCTCGTCCGGCTGGCGTGAAGGTTTCGGGAAAAGCAACGACGGCGGATGGCGAGCCGGTCGGCGGCTGCGTTGTTTACGCATTGCCAGCAGCTGAGCCGAACGTGCGACTCGACGCAGCAATCGCAGATGCCGAAGGTCGCTTCGCCTTCGAGCATCTGCCTCCCGGCGACTACCAGCTGCAAGCCGAACTGCACGTCAGGCAGCCGCAGGGCTACTACAACACCGGGTTCACCGGGTCGGCATCTGTCAGCGTGGCGAGGCCAGCGGATGATCTCGCGGTGACGCTCGTTGAGGTCAATCGAAACCAGAACCGACAGGTGGCGACGTCGCTGAGCGGGACTCTGGCTCCGGACTTTTCGGTGACTCCGCAGAATGCCGACGCTCCGATCGTTCTGTCCGAGTATTATGGCAAGGTGGTGGTGGTCTGCTTCTGGGCGGCCAACGACAGTATGGTCGCGTCGTTGAACGCAGCGCACCGCCAGTTCAAGGACAATGCTGACGTTGTACTGGTCCCGGTCTTTCTTCAGGGAACCGCGTTCCTGCAGCAGTTGCGGCGCGGATTGACCGAGCAGCCGGAGTTCCCCATCGTGGCGGGGGACACTGCATTCTCGACGCCGCTGCTCGAGCTGTTTGCCGGCAGCGGTGGCCCGGGTGGTTGTTTCGTAATTGGACGTGATGGTCGGTTCGCGTCTGAGCAGGTCAGCCTGCAGCAGCTCAGCGCGACGGTCGAGGAAGTTCTCGCGAGACCGCTCGACGAGGAACTCACCGAGCAACGTGCCGCGACGCTGACGGTCTCCCTCACCAGCGACCAGTCCTCCAACGGAATTCCGGGGGCGAAGCTGCGTCTACGCGCCATCGACGCGGGCGGCACGACGGTTCGCGAAGACCGATTTGCGATCGGCAGTGCACCGCACCGCCTTCGGTGGACGTATCCCGCCATCGGTAAGGATGGGCACATTGAGATTGAACTCAGCGGCAAAGGGATCGCTCCAGACAAGAAGACGGTGGCCAGTCCGTCGCGCAGTGAGACGATCGCCTTTGATCGCGCCAGTCCTCGGCGGATCACCGGGACGGTCGCCAACGCGGCAAGCGGAAAGCCACAGCCGGACGTCGATCTCATGTTTCGCAGCAGCTTTGGCCGAGTGATGTCCGTTCGGTCGGACGCGGCAGGCAGGATTGACGTGCCTGCCTATCCGGGCTCGTTCTTCGTGACGTCGAGCCCGGACGGAGAGTTTGCCGTGTCCGGTTCATCGCCGCAGTCGGTCGTCGTGGGGGAAGCGGGCGATCCGGCACCCCTGCAGATCAAGGTGGCTCGCACGACCACGGTTTTCGGACGCGTGCTTGACGACTCGGGCGACCCGGTTTCGGGGGCTCTGGTGATGACCCAGGGCAGCAGTTACTCACAGGCCGACGAGGACGGAAAGTTTGAGCTGTCTGGCGTGGCCTCGGTCGGGAAAACTCAGATCTGGGCGTCAAACGAGAAGCAGCAGTACGGAGCGGTCTTTGTGGATGGAGCTTCGGCTGGCGAGGGAGTCACGATCCGGCTTGGCGAGGGACTCGGCGGAGTTAATGCCGCGCAGACCTCGCTGACAGTCGGACAGGCCGTGCCGTCGCTGACGCTGCGCACGCTGGAAGGGAACTCGACCTCCTGGAAGGCGACCGCAGAAAGCGACCGCCTGGTCGTAGTTGGGGCGCTGTGGCACCCGGCGACGCGCAACCTGATTGCGAAGGCCAGAACCTGGTGTGAGGAGAACGGAACGCCGCTGCAGATTCTCAGTCTCGACTGGAGCCTCGAACAGGCGCGTCGCGAAAGTGACTCCCTCGGTGTGACTGGTCAGACGCTATTCGCCGGGCCGGGCACGCTGAAGCTGGCCGAACAATGGGCGCTGCAGTCTGATCGGGTGGCGGTGCTTGTTGCGAAGGACGGCACAATCATCTCGGAGCCGCTGAAGTGAGCCCCGTGACCGTCAGCTGCTGGAGCCGGTCGCCGCCGCCAGCATCTGCGAACTCTGGAACGACGCAGGAGCACGGAAGCATTCCCGCAGCGACGGTCGCCACGCAGCTTGTACCCGGCCTCAGACTCTCTGCGAGTTTCGGAGAAACTCGCCTACGGCTTTGCTGCCTCGAATCACCGCAACTCTCAAGGCGACGAGGTCTGACCAATTGACAGGTTTTCAAGCTGTAGCCAGGTTTCTCCGAAACCGGAGCAGTCGCAGAGTCAGGCAGCGACTGGCCAGAAGAATCATCCGACGCAATTTCCGCGTTCGTCGCTGGAAGAGATTTCTGAACCAGCTCCTGCGTTGCTGCGAGTTTCGGAGAAACTCGCCTACGGCTACGCCACCCAGGTGCTGCGAGGTGAGCGGCTTCTCGTTCCTGCCCTCCGCGTGGGAACGATTTGAAATGTAGCCATCTCGCTCCGTCGAGATGAGCCGGTCGCACGAACCACGGCACTCCTGTGAGCAGACGTTCGCCGCAGTTCTCGCCGCAGGGGAAGTTGTTCTGGCGACGAGGAAGCGATCTCTCACGTTGGCTCATCTCGGCGGAGCGAGATGGCTACTTTCGCGAACCGACCGTCGCCCGCGCATTCGCAGCCGGCCCCGTTGCGAGCGTCTTCTCGTTCCCGACACTCGGCGTAGGAACGCCAGTTCCGGAGGCTCCGCGTCCGGAATCGCCGCAGAGCGGTGGAACGCACATTCCCACGCAGAGCCAGGGAACGAGTGACGTGGGTGCCATGGCTGGCTTGCGAGCAGTGTGCCGCCTCGGGA
>Ga0209578_10001902_pt1 | contig 18373 bp, 12 predicted proteins | sample tdAd472_FD_187127 | JGI IMG/M metagenome (GOLD analysis project Ga0209578, IMG submission 187127) | Marine sediment microbial communities from the Atlantic coast under amendment with organic carbon and nitrate - tdAd47.2 (SPAdes)... | ecosystem: Environmental > Aquatic > Marine > Coastal >...
CGAGCTCGACAATCTGAGCCCGGGCACGGAGAAGGGGTACTTGCTGGCGGGCTGGGCGCTCGCCGAGCGGCGACAGTACGCCGAGGCAGCCGAGATGCTCGAAGAAGCCATGCGCCGCGCGCCCAATATGCCAGAGCCCGCGATCGAGCTGGGTTTGCTCGAACTCCAATCGGGGCGTGACCTGAACGCACTGGCCGCCCTGCGCCGCGTCGCCGAGCTCGACCCTTTCAACGCACGCGCGGTCAACAGCCTGAAGCTGCTGGAAGAGCTCGTCGGGTACAACACCTTCGAGAGCGAGCACTTTGTTGTGCGCTACAAGCCGGGGATCGACGAGATCCTGGCGCGCGAGATGAACGGGCCGCTGGAACTGGCCCACGACCGGATCGCCGGCAAGGACAACGGGGGCATCGACCACGAGCCGGCGCAGAAAACCGTGATCGAGCTCATGCCCGATCATGCGTGGTTCGCGGTCCGCATCGCGGGCATGCCCGAATTGCACACGATCGCGGCCTCGACCGGGCCTGTCATTGCGATGGAAGTCCCCCGCGAAGGCCCGGGCCACAAGGTGGGCAACTACGACTGGCGCCGCGTGATCGCGCACGAGTATGTCCACACCGTCACGCTCAGCCGAACCAAGAACCGCCTGCCCCACTGGTTCACCGAGGCGGCCGCCCAGTACCTCGAAGATGCGCCGCGCGACGAGGCGACCTGCCGGCTGCTGGGGGTGAAGCTGCAGACGGACGAGATGTTCGCCATGGACGAGATCAACATCAAGTTCACGCGGCCCGAATCCCCCACCGATCGCCAGCAGGCGTACGCGCAGGGGCACTGGATGTACGAGTACATGGTCGAGCGTTTCGGCGACGAGGCGCCGCTGCGATTGATGGACGCCTACGCCGAGGGGCGCACAGAATCAGAAGCGATGCCAAGCGAGCTTGGCGTGTCGCCCGAGCAGTTTCTTGAGGAGTTCAAAGTCTGGGCGCGGGCCGAGGCCGAGGCCTGGGGCGTGATCATGCCCGCCGACGCGATCACGATCGCCGAGCTGATCGAGCAGGACAAGCTCGAAGGTGTGCCAAGCCCCGAGGACTTTGCGCGCTGGGCGCGTGAACTGCCGGGCCACGCGGAGATCACTGAGATCGCCGCCAAGCTTGCAATGGACGGCGGCCGGAGCGCGAGCCCCGAGGTCGTGCCGATGCTGATCGCCTGGGCGGATGCCGTGCCCGTTGCCGAGCAGCCACACCGGCTGCTGGCAAGGTATTACCTCGACCAGGGCGACGAGGCTTCGCAGGACAAGGCGATCGTGCATCTCGAGTTCCTCGATGCGCGGGCGCAGTACACGCCCGCTTTCGCCGCAGCCTTGGCCAAACGCTACGCGGAGGTCGGCGAGAAACAACAAGCCGTCGTCAAGGCCGAGCGGGCCGTGAGCATCGCGCCCTACGACGCCGACCAGCGCGAGCTTGCAGCCAGAATCGCCCTGGTCGCGGGCAACTACGCCGACGCGGAACGTCACCTCGATGCACTCACGAAGATCGAACCCGAGATCGCCCAGCACGCGACAAGGCTTGCACGCGTGCGCGAATTGATGGCCAAGAACCAGTAAGGTTTACTTGCCGCGGCCGGCCTCGATCTGGCGCGGGTTCTCGTTGACTGGCCAGCCGGTCCAGCTTCGGTATCGCGCAAAGAGATCCTGCGCGATGTCCTTGGCCGACAGTCCCGAGCCCACGTAATCGATCGGTTCATGGAACACGACCCTGCTTCGGCTCGGGTGCCAGAGGCTGGCGAAGGCGGGGTCGACCTGGGGTGTGCCGTCGATCACGACGGGGACCACGATGGCTCTGGACTTCTTGATGATGAGCCCGACGCCCGGCTCGAACGGGATGAGCTGGTTGGTTGGGCGTTCGAGGCCGCCCTCGGGGAAGATGCCGACCGAGCCGCCCTGTGCCAGCTCGCGGAGCGCTTCGCGCGCAGCCGCCGGGTCGCCGGCGATGCGGTCGACGTCGATGATCCGCATCCAGTTCCAGAACGTTTCGAGCATCGGCGTGCGCATGTCGCGGGCCATCATCCAGCGGATGTCGTGCCCGGAGGCGAGGTGCACGAGCAGCGGGTCGATGCCGGCCGTGTGATTGCAGACAAAGAGCGTGGGCTTGCCCACGGGCGGGATGTGCCCGAGGCCCTCGTAGCGGACGCGGTGCATCAGACGGTTGTAGAGACGCAACACGCCGGCGAGCAGGCCCGTCGTCGGCTCATGGCGGGGGTTGTCGCACACAGCGCGCGCAAAGAAACCGAAACCGACAAGCACGATCAGCGCGACCAAAGCCCACAAAACCAGCCCCGCTATGAACACCGGAGAGGTTAGCGAGTACGTCAACAACCTTCAACCGACAGCACGAGGCCCAGGGCGATTCATGGTCGGTGGGTGATAGGATCTCTCCATGGCGGACCTGTGGGCAGAACGACGGGCAGAGGCGAGGCGCAAGGCTGCCCCGCTGGCGGTGCGTCTGCGTCCACGGTCACTCGATGAACTCGTCGGGCAGAAGCACATCGTGGGCGAGGGCAAGCTGCTCCGCCGGATGCTGCTTGCCGACACGATCTCGAGTCTGATCCTGCATGGCCCCCCCGGAACGGGAAAGACCACGCTCGCCCGGCTGATCGCGCACCACTCGAAGAAACACTTCGTTGCTGAGAACGCCGCCAGCGTTGGCGTCAAGCGCATCCGCGAGATCATCGACGACTCGGCCCGCCGCGTCGAAGCCGGCTCGGGACGATCGATCCTGTTCCTCGATGAGATCCACCGCTTCACCAAGGCGCAGCAGGACGTTCTGCTGGGCGATGTCGAGCGGGGGCTGGTCACACTTGTGGGCGCGACCACGGAGAACCCGCTCTTTGCGTGCAACGCTGCCCTCGTGAGCCGATCGACGCTCTTTCGATTGGAGCCGTTGACGATCGAGGACATCAAAGAGGTGCTTCGGCGAGCGATCGCGGACGAGGAGCGTGGCTTCGGCAAGCAGCCCATCGAGGCCTCGAATGAAGCGCTCACCGTCTGGGCGGTCAAGTCCGATGGCGATGCCCGCCGGGCGCTCAACGCGCTCGAGGTCGCGGTGATGAGCAGCGACAAAGATGCCAAGCCCATCGTCATCGACAAAGCCGTCGCAGAAGAGTCGATCCAGCAGAAGGCGTCGGTCTACGCCGACGACGAGCACTACGACTCGGCCTCGGCGATGATCAAATCGATCCGTGGCTCGGACCCGGACGCGGCGGTCTACTGGATCGCGCGCATGCTCGAGGGCGGCGAAGACCCGCGATTTATCGCACGAAGACTGGCGATCCTGGCAAGCGAGGACATCGGCAACGCCGACCCGCAGGCGATTGTCATGTCGGCCTCGGCCTGGACGCTTATCGAACGCATCGGCATGCCCGAGGCCCGGATCACACTCGCGCAACTGGCGACGTATCTAGCCCTGGCGCCCAAGAGCAACGCGAGCTATGTCGCGATCAACGAGGCCCAGAGCGATGTGCGCGAGGGGCGGACGATCCCCGTGCCCATGCACCTTCGCGACCCCAATTCCTCCCCCACCGCCGATGATTCGGGCAAGGGCGTGAAGATGCGCGAGCGGCGCAAGGTGAACACCGACGAGCGGTACGCCTACAGCCACAGCGAAAGCGACAGCATCACGGGGCAGGATTACCTCGGGGTCGAAAGAACGTACTACGAGCCGATCGACCGGGGCTTCGAGGCCGAGCTCCGTAAAAGGCTCGCCGAGATCAAAGAATTGCGTCAGCACAAACGCGGAAAGAACACCTGATGTCCTGCGCTCACGACAACCCGAAGGCCACTCTCCGCAAAGAGATCGGTCAGCGCCTGGCTCAGCTAGGCGTCAAAGAAATTCAGAGGCGATCGGCCTTGGCCTGCGGGCATCTGGTCGAGCGGTACCCGTCGCCGGGCATCGTGATGGCGTACCTGGCGATGCCGGGTGAGGCGGACCCGGCCGGGGCGATCGCGATGTGGCGGATGCGGGGCTTGCAGGTCACGGCTCCGCGCGTGAACTGGGCGGACAAATCGATGCAGCCGGCTCTTTTGGGTACGGGTGTGGGCACGGCTGGTGGAGGGCTTGTGGAAAGCAAGTTCGGCCTGCGCGAGCCGGGCCCGGGCGCTCTGGCGGTGCCCATCGAAGAAATCGGGCTGGTGATCGTGCCCGCCCTTGCGTATTCACGTTCGGGCGAGCGTCTCGGGCGGGGCGGGGGCTTCTATGATCGCTTCCTGGCGCGGCTTTCACCCGGCGCGGTGACGGTCGGGCTGGTACTCTCGTGTCAGGTCGTCGACGAAGTGCCCGCAGAAGCGCACGACATGAGCGTCGGCGTCGTCATCACGGAGGATGGGCCGGTCTGATCCCGATTTTGGGGAGATCGGCTACGGTGGGTTCAGGAGGAATCGAGGCATGCCGCTCCCGTCTCAGAGTCGCTCGTTCGGATCAAGGACATCCCGTCGCCGTCGACGCAAGAAGGGCCCGCCCAAGGCGGTGTTCGTTGTGCCGGTGGTTCTCGTCGGGCTGGTGTCGCTCTACTGGCTCTTTGGCGGGTCGGGCGAGGAAGGGCCCAAGACGAGTGGTGACGGCTCGCTGGTCGCGGCTGCGGAGAATGTGCTGGTCGATCCGGTGCTGACCGACCCGCTCGGCGATGTCCCTGCGCCGAACCGGATGCGGGAGGAAGCTCCCAAAGCCGAGACGCGCAGGCCCGCTGCTCAAGAGCCGACGCACGAGACGCTGATGCTCGGGGCGGCTCGCAGCGAGGCGAATCAGAACCAGACGGACGAGGCGAACCGGACCCCGCCGCCGAACTCGACGGTGCGCGAAACGACGCGTTCGCAGCCGGCGACAGACCCGGCTGGCGACCTGCCGCGGGAGGACCCGATCGCCCAGCCGTTGTCGACGGGGATCGCGGCTCTGCTGGACCGCGCTTCGGCTCACCTCAACCGGGGCGAGCTCGTCTCGGCCCGCGCGGTGCTGAACGATGCGCTGATGTCGCCCCAGGCGAGTGAGTCGGACAAGGCCCGCATCCGTGAGGAACTGTCCACGGTCAACCAAGAGCTCTTCTTCGGGACGAAGGTGTACCCGGGCGACACGCTCTCGGAGATGTACGAGATCCAGTCGGGCGACTCGCTGGCGCGGATCACGGCCCGTCAGAGTCTGACGGTCGACTGGCGTCTGATCCAGCGGATCAACCGCATCAACAACCCATCGCGCATCCGCGTGGGGCAGAAGATCAAGCTCGTCCGCGGGCCGATGCACGCGGTCGTGGACAAAAGCGATTACCGGCTCGACCTGTACGCGGGCCCTCCCGGTGCGCCGAGCCAGTGGACCTACATCCGCTCGTTCCCTGTCGGGCTGGGCGAGGCCGACTCGACCCCGATCGGTGAGTTCGTGGTGCGGACCGACTCGAAGCTGATCAACCCGGTCTGGCGCAACCCGCGCACGGGCGAGTTCTTCGCGGCGGACAACCCCGAGAACCCGATCGGCGAACGCTGGGTCGGCATCGAGGGCGTCGGGCAGTACGCGAACCTCGAGGGCTACGGCATCCACGGCACGATCGACCCGGCCTCGATCGGCAAGGACGCCTCGATGGGCTGTGTCCGCATGCAGGACGGCGACGTCGAGATTGTCTACGAGTCGCTCGTCGAGCAGGTCAGCCAGGTGATTATCCGGCCCTGAGTTGATTCAAAGTGGCGGAGGCTTCCAGCCTCCGCAGACACAACCAAGACAACCACGCACGACCCGCAGCTATCTGGCGGGTTGTTTTTTTGTGCACGGATTCAGAGTTTGATGCGGAGGCTGGAAGCCTCCGCCACTGGATATTTCATCCGATGAGTCGGCCGGTGGGCACGTCGGGCGTTGGTGCCTCGATTGGAGGCTCTGGGGCCTGTTTTTTGGGGGTCAAACTGCTCAATGGCGGGGCCTTTGGAGGGGACTTTTTCGCCCCCGCATCCTACTATTCATCGGCCCACAATTGGCCCTCTGAGAGAGGGTACCAGAGGGGGCAAACCAAGGCGGCAAGCGGCACGGACCGGCCCGTTTGAAACGGGTGAGAATGTGACGAAGGCCCTGCGAGCGAGGCACGATGTCAGACACTTCCAGCAAGGACTACGGCTCGGATCAGATCAAGGTCCTCGAAGGCCTCGAAGCGGTCCGCAAGCGCCCGGGCATGTACATCGGCGGCACGGGCATCGGGCCTCTGCACCACCTGGTGTACGAGACCGTGGACAACTCGATCGACGAGGCGATGGCCGAGTACGCCACGTACGTGGGTGTCACGATCCACGCCGACGGCTCGTGCAGCGTCGTCGATGACGGGCGGGGCATCCCGATCGACCCGATGAAGAACGACGACCCGAATCTCAACGGCAAGCCCGCTGTCGAGATCGTCATGACCAAGCTCCACGCCGGCGGCAAGTTCGGGCAGGAGGGCTCGGCGTACAAGGTCTCGGGTGGTCTGCACGGCGTGGGTGTCAGCTGCGTCAACGCGCTCAGCGATTACCTCGAGGTTGAGGTCTACCGCGACGGCAAGGCGTACGAAATCGGATTCGAGCGGGGCGTGGTGACCAAGCCGCTGCACGAGGTCGGGCCGATCCCGGCCGACGCGACACGCAAGCGCGGCACGCGGGTTACCTTCCACCCCGATCCCACAATCTTCGATGACACGAACTTCAGCGGCGAGACGCTGACCAACCGCCTGCGCGAGCTCTCGTTTCTGAACCCGGGCGTGACGATCCGCTTCGTCGACGAGCGCACGGGCGAGGGGCGTGACAACGAGCCCAAGATTTTCAAGGCCGAGAAAGGGCTCCTGGAATACGTGGTCCACCTGATGGGCCCCAAGAACGCGATGAGCCCGCCCGTGCACGTCATCAAGACCGAGGGCGACAGGGTGTGCGAAGTGGCGATGCAGTACCACGACGGGTACTCCGAGCTGCTCTTGTCATTCGCCAACAACATCAACAACCCCGACGGCGGCACGCACGCGCAGGGCTTCAAGCTCGCGCTCACACGCTCGCTCAACAGCTACGCCCGCAAGGCCGGCCTCATCCGTGAGAAGGATCCCACCCCCACCGGCGAGGACCTCCGCGAGGGGCTGATCGCGATCATCAGCGTCAAGCTGCCCGACCCCGCGTTCAACAACCAGCCCAAGGAAAGGCTGCTGAACCCGGAGATCGAGGGCTTTGTCAGCCAGGCCGTCGGCGAGGCGCTCGAGGCCTGGCTTGAAGAGCACCCGCAAGACGCCAAGCTTGTTTGCCAGAAGGGCATGGTCGCGGCCCAGGCGCGCGAGGCGGCAAGGCGCGCTCGCGAGCTCACGCGGCGCAAGACGGCTCTTGAATCGGGCTCCATGCCGCACAAGCTGCGCGACTGCAAGACCCGCGACGTGGCGCGCTCGGAACTGTTCATCGTCGAAGGTGACTCTGCAGGCGGGTCGGCGACGCAGGGGCGTGATGTCGACACGCAGGCGATCCTCCCCCTCAAGGGTAAAATCTTGAACGTCGAGAAGGCGCGCATCGACAAGATGCTCCAGCACGAGGAAATCCGCACTCTGATCCAGGCGATGCGCTGCGGCATCGGCGGCGAGTTTGATCTCTCTCGGTTGCGCTACGGCAAGATCATTCTGATGACCGACGCCGACGTGGACGGAAGCCACATCCGCACGCTGCTACTCACGTTCCTGTTCCGCCACATGCCCGAATTGATCCGCAAGGGTCACGTGTTTATCGCCCAGCCGCCGCTGTATCAGCTGGTGAAGGGCAACAAGGGCGGGCCTTACATGCTCAACCAGGGCGCTCTCTCGGGCACGCTGACGAAGCTGGGTCTCGAGAAGGCGACGCTGCAGGTGCGCGATATCACCGCGGCCCAAGAGCTCAAGGACGGCAAGGTCGGCGAGGCTCCGGTCGAACTCGAGCTCAAAGGCGAGGACGCCAAGCGGGCGGTCGAGTTGCTTGAGCGTCTGGAGCAGTTGGTTGATATCGCCGAGCGTCGCGGCACGCCGCTGGTCAGACTGCTGGAAGTACGGAGCGAGGACCCCGAGGGCAAGAACCGCCTGCCGACGCACCGCGTGAGCTGGCGTGGCGGCGAAGAGCTCTGCTGGTCGGAGTCGCAGGCGCTCGATGCTGTCGAGAAGAACGAGCTGCGTCTTGGTGATGCTGCAGAGGCTTCAGAAGACGATGACGGCTCGACACTGGCGACCGTGCGCGAGCTGCACGAGAACCGCGAGCTGGACAAGGTCTTTGTCGCGCTGACGGAGCTTGGGCTCTCGATCTCGGACTACAGCCTGACGCAGGAAGAATCCGTCACGGGCGAGAAGCTGCCGGCGAGATTCAGCTGGGTGATCCAGAGCGCCAGCAAGGCGGCCGACGAGCCCGCCGAGAACGAGGCAACGGACGAGGGCAGCGAGGATTCGCACAAGAAGCACTCGACATCCAAGATGGTCGAGGCGGTGAACCTGCAGGAGATTGTGCCGGCGCTGCACGAGGTTGGTCGCCGCGGCATGGAGATCAAGCGGTTCAAGGGTCTGGGCGAGATGGACGCGATCCAGCTCTGGGACACGACGATGGACCCGGACGTGCGCACGCTGATGCGTGTCACCTGGGACATGGCCGGTCAGGCCGAGGGCCTATTCAGCACGCTCATGGGCGAAGAGGTCGAGCCGAGGCGCAAGTTCATCGAGGACCACGCGCTCGAGGTCAAGAACCTGGACGTCTGAGGCACGCCTCTGAAAGGCAGCAACGCCGTGAGCGCATCCCTGCTTTCAAAGCTCTCTGATCAGAGGTCTTGGTTATCGGGGCCGATTGGTGTCGGTCGTGCGGACGCTGCGGGGCGGGCCGTCTGGGAAGTGTGCGCGATCCACCCACCTCGGTTGATCCGGTTGAAGGGCCGAGGGGTTTTGCCGACATCGTGATATGGGTCCACGCCGGGCGTCCCGAGCGGCGCGTGGGGTGTGGCCGCGTCAGCTGTCGGGGGACTTGCGGTGCAGAACGAAATCGATCAGCTATCGGCTGCTGTGAGCGGCTTTGGCCCCATCGCCTGGGTGGGTTTGGGCGGCGTGGCCTTTGTGCTTGTATGTCTCGGGTTCATTTTCGGAATGGTGCTCCGCAGGCCCAGGAACGCGGGCCCGACGGCTGCCGGTCAGCCCGGCCCCCTCGGGGCGTGCGGGGCCGCGACGTTCGCTTGCCGGGTGACACCCACACTCAAGTTCACCGCGCTGTCTGCGGACATCGAGACGATCACGGGGTACGCCAGCGAGGTGCTCACCGAGAGCGATGCGTTCATGCGCATGCTCGACGAGCGCGACGCCTCGATGTTCGAGACCAAGGCCCGCAACGCTGTGCAGTCTGAGATCCCGTTCGTGGCGGACGTGCGCTACGAGGACGCCGACGGGCAGAAGCGCTGGCTGCAGATCCGGGCCGAGATCGTGCGCGACGGGCGGGGCAAGACCAACGGCATGCGGGGTGTGCTCAAGGAGATCACCGAGCAGAAGCGCCTGGCGACCGAGGCGGCGGCGGCCTGGTCGCGGTTCAACGCGCTTGCCAACTCCACGCCCACCATGCTCTGGGTGCTCGACGAGGCGGGCGATTGCCAGGCGGTCAACAGCGCCACCGAGCGGTTCGCGGGCATGAACGAGACGCAGCTGGGCGGCACGGGCTGGACGCGTTCCATCCCCGAAGACGAGCGCCAAGCGGTCATAAAGTTCGTCGCACGCTCGATAGAAGATCGCACGAGCCTCAAGCGCGACGCGGCCATGATCGACGGCAGCGGTCGGGTGCGGCTCGTCTCACTGAGCACCAACGTGGCTCGCGACGAGCAGGGGCAGGTCTCGGGCGTGGTCGTGGTGGGCACGGACGTGACGGACCGCTCCGAGGGCGACAAGCAGCTCGATCGACTCCGCCAGATCGTGGATGCCAGCGACCATCACATCGCGATCCTGGCGCCCGATATGCGCATCACAACGCTCAATACACAGGCGCGGAACGTGCTCGGGCTGGGCGAGCGGGACTCGGCCAACAGCCTGGCGCTCTGGCATGTGGTGACCAAGGACACGAGCGATGAGATCCGCACCGAGGGACTCAAGGCGTGTACTGAGGCGGGCATCTGGCACGGCCGGGGCATGGTCCGAACGGGCGAAGAAACCAGCGTGGCCTCCGAGCTGACGGTCACGGCGCTCGGCGATGGATGGCACGGCCTGATCGCAAGGCCCATCGAGCACGAGCTTCGGCGCGAAGCGGATGCGGCCCTCGACAAGAGGCGTCTGGCGGTCGCGATGGGCGCGCTCGAAAAACTCGGCGGCGGGGGCTGGGCACCCGGACGCGCAGCCGAGCGGATCGTCGAGTCGGTCGCCAGGCACTACACGCACCTCCGCGCGACCTACGCGCTGCTGGCCGACGATGGCAAGATTGTTGTCGAGGCCTCTGATGGCCCGGCGTGGATGGGCTCTGCCAAGGGACGCGTCGTCAAGATCGATCCCGACGGGACGCTCTGCGAGCGGCTGCGCGCCGACGAGATCGTCAAGGTCACAGACGTGTGGGATGAGCCGGCCTTCGAGGACTCGCTGCTCGCCTTCGAGCAGACGGCGACGCGCTCGCTGGCGGCGGTTGTGGTCGACGCGGGGGATCGCTCGGCCGGCCTGATGTTCTTCGAAAGAGCAGACGCTTCGGAATGGTCGCCCGACGAGATCCAGACCCTGCGTCTGGCCTCGGGCGTGCTGGGCGTGGCCCTGCGGTCTGAGCGCGATCGCAGGGCACGGATGGCGGCCGAGGCTCGAGCGGCCGAGCAGACCCAGCGCTGGCGTGAGGAACGCTCACGGAGCGAGGAGCTCTCCGCGCTGGCCTCGGACCGGGCCGGCGATGCGGAGCGGCTCGAAGCCAAGCTTGCGCGGGTCGACCAGGCGTGGGCGGGCGGGCTGGCCGAACTCGGCAAACGCGCGATGGGGGCCTCGGAACTGGCGACCAGCGCCCGCCAGCAGGGGCAGACGCAGCTGGCTGAGGGGCTCGAAAAACTGGCGATCGATGCCGACCGGGCCGAGATCGCCGGGCGGCTGGTGTCTGGGACGCTCAGGCCTGTTCTTGAATCCTGCGAGCCGGCGGCCGTGCTGCGGCACGTCGGCGAGCGGTTCGTGGGCAAGGCCAAGGCCCGGGGCGTGACGCTCAAGATCACCCAGGAGGGCACGCTTCCCGAGACGATCGAGGCGGATCAGCGGCTCATGAAGTTGGCCTGCTGCGAATTGCTGGATGTGGCTTTGGCGCGGTGCTCGAGCCGTGAAATGGTCGCGGTGGTCAGCGTCCGGGGCGAGGAACCCGACCGGGCGATGGTGGTCCGGGTGACGGGTGGCCCGATCTCGACGCCCACGGAATCGGCCTCGGGGGCCCCAAGCGGGCTCTCGCTCCTGCGGCAGCTGGCCCAGATCATGGGCGGCAGGCTCGAATTGAAGTCCGAGGGCGGGCAGACGGAGCTGGCTTTGGCGCTGCCCATGGCCCGCGAGGCGAGCCTGAATCTGACGGGGCCGGCCAAAGGCGAAGGGGACTCCCCCGAACGCTCAGCGGCCTGATTCCGGGCAAAATCGCCTGGACCAGTGGAAGAAAGAAAGAAGGGTGACCGACGGGATTTGAACCCGCGACCCCAAGGATCACAACCTTGTGCTCTGCCAACTGAGCTACGGCCACCATCTCGCCTTTGCTGGACATTGTCCGGCTCGGGCGGGAAAGAACGATACGGAAGACAGAGGCGAAGGGTCAATGGTGGCCCGATTGTATTGGCCGATCTGCGGGGAGGGGTCTAGTGTCCTCTTCCGGCATTGCATACAACGGCTCCGGCGGAGACCCGGGCCCGGTCGGGGGAGGCGAAAAAGTGTCGATTGGAGCGATGGAGAAGTTAGATCTGTCCGCCAGCCGGACCTCGTTGAACCTATCACCCGCGGAATTGATCGAGGATGCGATCAAGCGTGGCGAGGGCACGCTGGCCTCCAACGGCGCCCTTGTCTGCAAGACCGGCACCTTCACGGGACGCTGCCCCAAGGACAAGTACCTCGAGGACACCCCGGGCATCCACGACAAAATCTGGTGGGGCAAGGTCAACCAGCCCATCACGCCCGAGCAGTTCGCGCTCTGCGAGCAGATCGCCACCAAGCACCTCAACAAGCAGGAAGGCCTGTACGTCTTCGAGGGCTTTGCGGGCGCTGACCCGACGCACCGATTGGGTGTGCGCGTCGTGACGGAGCAGGCGTGGCACTCGCTCTTTGCCAGCACGCTCTTTATCAAGCAGGGCTCGGAAGCGGCCGGCGGCTCGACCGACTGGAACCACGACTGGACCATCCTCAACGCGGGTCGTCGTCTCCTCACAGATGAGGAATGCAAGGCGCTGGGTGTCACCAACAAGACGATCATCGTGCAGTCGCTCGAGAAGCGGACCGTCGTGATCCTGGGCACCGAGTACGCCGGCGAGATCAAGAAGAGCATCTTCTACGCGATGAACTTTGACATGCCCGAGGTGGGCGTCTTCCCGATGCACTGCTCGTCCAACGTCGACAAGAAGGACCCGTCCAACGTGGCGCTCTTCTTCGGGCTGTCGGGCACAGGCAAGACCACACTCAGCGCCGACCCGAACCGGGCGCTCATCGGCGACGACGAGCACGGCTGGGGCCCCGAGGGCGTCTTCAACTTCGAGGGCGGGTGCTACGCCAAGTGCATCAACCTCTCGCCCGAGGGTGAGCCGGAGATCTTCGCGGCCATCAAGTTCGGGTCCGTGCTCGAGAACGTCATCATGAAAGATGACCGCGAGCCCGATTACGACGACGGCTCGATCACCGAGAACACGCGCGTGACCTACCCGGTCGACTACATCCCGGGCGCGGTCATCCCGAGCGTCGGCAGCCACCCCAAGAACGTGATCTTTCTGACGGCCGACGCGTTCGGTGTGATGCCCCCGATGAGCAAGCTGACGCCCGAGCAGGCGATGTACTACTTCATCAACGGGTACACCTCCAAGCTCGCCGGTACCGAGGCGGGCGTCACCGAGCCCCAGCCCAACTTCAGCCCCTGCTTCGGCGGACCATTCATGCCACGCCAGCCGGTCGAGTACGCCAAGATGCTTGCCGAGCGGATCGAGAAGCACGGCTCCAACGTCTGGCTGCTCAACACGGGCTGGACGGGCGGGCCCTACGGCACGGGCAATCGCTTCAGCCTCAAGTACACCCGCGCGATGGTGACGGCGATCCTCAACGGCTCGCTCGCGGACGTGAAGACGGAGGCCGACCCGATCTTCGGGCTCAATATCCCGGTCAGCGTGCCTGGGGTTCCCGATGAGGTGCTCAAGCCGCGGGACACGTGGGCCGATGGAGCGGCTTACGACGCGAAGGCCAAGGAGCTGGCGGCCAAGTTCCGTGAGAACGCCGCCAAGTTCGAAATGACCGACGCGGTGAAGAACGCGGGACCCAAGGGCTGACGGTATACAGCGCTATCAGCCGATCCTGTGCGTGAACCGGGCGATCGAACCGATTGGAGTTGAGAGTGTCTGACCGCAAGCCGTACGTTGGTGGCAACTGGAAGATGAACACGTCGGTGGACTCGTCGAGCGCACTGGCGCGGGGCGTGGTCGATGCGTGCGGTTCGGTGCAGGGGAGTGTCGACATCGTCGTCTTCCCGCCGGCGCCGTATCTGATCGGGGTCAACAGCATCATGCGTTCGAGGCCGACCTCGATCGCCACGGGCGCTCAGGATCTGTATTTCGAGGCCGACGGGGCGTTTACGGGCGAGATCAGTGTTGCGATGGTCAAGGACTGCGGCTGCGGGCACGCGCTTGCCGGGCACTCCGAGCGTCGCCACGTCATCGGTGAGAGCAACGAGCTGGTTAATGCCAAGGTCCGGGCGGCCCTCGAGGGCGGGCTGACCTGTGTGCTGTGCATCGGCGAGACGCTCGAGCAGCGCGAGACCGGGCAGACCAACGCGATCAACGAGCTCCAGCTGCGGACCGGTCTTGCGGATGTGGGGCTGCGCCAGATGGACAAGGTTGTCATCGCCTACGAGCCTGTCTGGGCGATCGGTACGGGCAAGACGGCCAGCCCAGAGGACGCCCAGGCGGCCCACGCCTTCATCCGGGGACTGCTCGCCGAGATGTACTCGGATGAGGTCGCCCAGCGGACGCGGATCATCTACGGCGGGTCGGTCAAGCCCTCCAACGCGGCCAGCCTGTTCGCTCAGCCCGATATCGACGGCGGGCTGATCGGCGGGGCCAGCCTGAAAATCGAGGATTTCTCGGCGATCGCCAAGGCGGCTGCCTCGTAAATCCGCCTCAGGAATCCCACTCTCGGCACCTGAGATCCAGAAACCCAAAGCCGATCCTGTGTCGGGCTTCGGTTGCCCGGCCGCGCTAGAGTTGCAGCCCAAGGGGCCAAGCCGGGTGTCGGCGGGCTCTGGGACAGTTTCTGACGCACAGGGGCAGGCCCAAAGATGGTGACGAGTGTTCTGACGTTGGGTCTTGCGCCGTGGTTGGTTGGCCTCGCGACCGTTGGCTTTCTGCTTATCTGCCTGCTTCTGGTGCTTATCGTGCTCATCCAGCGTCCTCAGGGCGGCGGGTTGAGCGGCGCGTTCGGCGCCGGCGGCGGCGCAGGATCGGGACAGACCGCGTTCGGCGCCAAGACGGGCGACGCACTGACCATCGCGACCGTGAGCGTTTTCGTGCTCTTTCTGGTCGGTGCAGTGCTGCTGAACTTTGCGATCCGACCGTCTGAAGAGGGCGAGACCGCGCAGCAGACTGCTTCAGAGCAAGCACCGGCGGGCGCAGGCGAAGCGGCGACCACCGGGTCCGAAACAGACGATGCATCGTCCGAGCAGACACCTCCGGCGGCTGATGACGCGCCCGCTAACGATTCGACACCGGCCCAGGTCGAGGATGCCCCACCGGCGGACGATCAGCCCGCTGGAGAAGTCCCCGCGGATGATGGCAACGGCCGGTAAGTCCTCAATCGTTGTATCGATGGATTCGAATCGGCAGAACGCGGGCACCCTGGCCCGCGATGAAGCGCTGATCGTGTAGACTCAACCGATGAGCCGCCGGCGATCGCTGGCGGGATGGAGAATCAGCAGCGTGATCCGCAGCATGACTGGCTATGGCGAGGCGTCGGCGCACATCGATGGCACTCATTTTTTCGTGCAGATCCGCTCGCTCAACGGGCGGCACTTCAAGGCCTCAGTCCGCCTCCAGGAAGAATTCGAATCGCTCGAAGCCGAACTCGAGTCCCGGTTGCGCAAGCACATCTCGCGTGGCAGCGTGACGCTCAAGGCGTCGTGCACCGATGACACAGAGAAGGCGGCAGGCGAGATCAACTGCAAAGCGCTCGATAAGTACGTCGAGCAGCTGAGCCAGTCCAAGCACGTGGCCTCGGGTCGGGTAGCGATCGAACTCGGCTCGCTCCTGGAACTGCCCGGCGTGGTCCAGCCGCCGGCCGATGAGGGCGAGCGGATCGGCCGCGTGCGCGAGGTCTTCGCCAAGCTGACGGATCAGGCGTGCGCGGGGCTGGTGAAGCTCCGCATCAGCGAGGGCCAGATGCTCGCTGAAGATCTGACCAAGCAGTTGAGCCTGATCCAGCATCACCTTGCTGAGGTGAAAGAGCGGGCGCCGGATGTGGTCAAGGATTTCGAGACGAGGCTCATGGCCCGGATCGATGAGCTCCTGGCCGGCTCGAACATGGCTGAGAACAAGGTCGACATCATCCGCGAGGTTGCTTCACACGCGGAGCGGACGGATATCGCCGAGGAAATCACCCGTCTTGGGGGTCACCTGGAACAATTCGGGAAGATGATCGAACAGGATGGGGACGCCCCGGTTGGCAGGACGCTGGATTTCATGGCGCAGGAACTGCTGCGTGAGGCGAATACCATGTCCAGCAAGTCGATGGACACGCGGGTCAGCCGTTCGATCGTTGAGATCAAGGGCGCGATCGACCGGATCAAGGAACAGGTCCAGAACGTCGAGTGACGGCTGGTCCACACGCCCCGAGGATCGGGGCGGCAGAGAAACGAACTTCTGAGCATGGATATGCGCGAGGAAGCTGACATGCACGCCGAGCAGACCTTGGAATCCCAGCAGTCGTCGGTCGATCTGTTCGCCGACAGCGCGGGCGTGTCGAGTTCCTCCGACACCGTGACCGGCCAGGTCGTAGTCTCGCACGAAACTTCCAGCGGCTCGCCCAACGGCACAGTCAGCGGCGTGCGCACAAGCCCGGGCGAAGCCGGCGAGATCCGCCCCGCGGTCGAGGGCTACGACCGGTTCGCGACGGGTGAGCTGGCGATCGTGTGCTCGCACTTCAGTCTGGGCCGCATCCACAGCGTGCGCGAATTCAGAAGAGGCTCACGCCAATCGCCCAAGGTTGTTCTGGAAACCAGTACGGGGACGGTGCTCATCAAGCGCCGGTCGCCCGGCAAGGCCTCGGCCCCGCACGTGTCGTTCTGCCACGCGATCCAGACGCACCTCTCGCAGCGCTCGTTCCCCCTGGCAAGGCTCATCCCGACGCAGTCCGGGCAGGGCGCGCTGATGCTCGACGGTTTCGTGTACGAGGTCTTCGAGTTCATCAGCGGCAAGCGGTACGACCGGACGATCCCCCCCACCGCTGAGGCGGGCCGGGCGCTGGCGTACTTCCACCGATTGCTCGCCGACTATGCCGGCCCGGGCTCGCCCGTGACGGGCAGCTACCACGGCGTGGCCAAGGTCGCCGAGACACTCCGCGCGCTGCCGACGGCCCTCAAGGTTCCGGCGATGGAGCACACCACGCCGAGGCTCGCGGCTTTGTACGAGCACGCGGCGGTGCGTGTCCGCGAGACGGGCATCGCCGGCTGGCCCAGGCAGATCATCCACTCGGACTACCACCCCGGCAACGTGATCTTCGCGGACAAGGGCATGCGCGCGGTCGTGGACTTCGACTCGGCCCGCATCGGCCCACGCGCGATCGATGTCGCCAACGGTGCGCTCCAATTCTCGGTGACACGCACGGGCCTGGACCCGATGGCGTGGCCTGTTGAACTCGACGTCAAACGACTCGAAGCTTTCCTTGGCGCGTACGACGCGGTCGAGGGGTGCATCCTGAGCCGCGCCGAGTGCCGGGCGATCCCGTGGCTGATGATCGAAGCATTGATCACCGAAGCGACCCTGCCCATCGCGGCCACGGGGCGGTTCGGGCAGATCGAGGGCTCGACGTTCCTGCGGATGGTCGAACGCAAGGCGACCTGGATCGCCGAGTCTGCCGAGAGGCTGATCGCGTTGTGAGAAAGCTGCTGACTGGTTTGGTGCTGTCTTTGCCGCTTTTTGCAAGCGGGCAGGCATCGGACTCGGCAAATGATCGCATCGAATCGCTCGTCGAAGAGCTCAAGAGTTCTTCGTTTGTCACGCGCGAGCTTGCCGAGAAAGATCTTCAGTTTGAGCAGTCGATCGCGCTCGAGGAACTCGAGACGCAGCTTCGGCGGGACGACCTCACGCCCGAGCAGCGGATCCGCCTTCTCAAGGCGGCGAGCATGCGGTTTGCAAGCGAACCCAGGGGCGCGATGGGGATCAATCTCACGAACGAGCTGAGTCAGCTTGGCCTGAAAATCGGAGCTCCCGTCGCGGGCTTCGACTCGGCGGTCAAGCTGCAGGCGGGCGACATCATCTCGACGATCAGCGGGCTGCCGATCCGTTCGACAGCGGACCTGCAAATCACAATCATCAGCCGTTCGCCGGGCGATACGGTGCCGGTCGAGATCGTGCGCGACGGCCAGAAGCTAACACTCGACGTCGAGCTTGGCGCCTGGTCGCAGCTGAACTCGCCGGGCGGGCTGCCGCGGTCGTACGTCGAGGCGGCATGGGTCTTCCGCTCGCGCGACTACGCGGGCCTGGACGAGCCGGAAATCATCGAGTTTGAGGCGGACCCCAACGCGTGGAACCAGGCGGCGATGCGCGGCTGGTCTGGGCAGAGCCCCCGCCGAAACACAGGCGAGCCGATCCGCTCGGCTGTCGTCATCGGGGGCGAAGCGAGACCGAGGCCCGGCTCGATGGCGGGAGTACGGCTTGAACGCCCGCTGTCACCCTCGGCCCGCGGGCGCGCCAGCGACTTCCCGCCGTTGTTGCGTCAGGAACTCAACAAGACCGAACTCGACATTCTCTCCGTGCAGGAACGGATCCGGCGACAGAAGGCGCAGATCCAGCTGTACAAGCAGAACGCGACGCGGCTTGGAACGATCCAACAGGCCGAGCAGCAGCTCGCCGAATTCGAGTTGATCTCGGATGAATTGAACCGTCGCGCCGAGCGGCTGCGTCAGGAGCTTTCGGACCTTGGCATTCAGGATCCCTGATCGCTGGCGAGCATCGCCTCGACACATCTG